>Ga0160467_100339_pt1 | contig 50070 bp, 45 predicted proteins | sample HID1972I_E11MG_FD_108221 | JGI IMG/M metagenome (GOLD analysis project Ga0160467, IMG submission 108221) | Enriched pill bug-associated microbial communities from UW Madison campus, WI, USA - HID1972I_E11 MG | ecosystem: Host-associated > Arthropoda: Insects > Digestive system > Unclassified ... | reverse complement strand
CGATGGATGTTGTATCTGTCGGAGATACAGTAACGGTGTGGGTGCTGGATGTTGATCTTAAACGCAGCCGTGTCGGTTTGACGATGAAAAAACCGCAATAACTGCAACTGTCTGAGAAGAAAACAATCTATCATCTCAAGACAGCTGTTTCAGCAAGAGATTATATTTACAATAAAGCCATTCACCTGCGCGGAGGCAGTCCAGTTCTAATTCCCGCGGATGAATGGCTTTTTCGACGGATATGAGGTCATCCTGCTATATGGATTGATTGCTGTCTGTATCATTTTTCATATGGATGGCTTGAGATCGGTAGAAATACCAGCAGTCATTCAGAAGACGTATTTTCCGTTTATCTCCACGTTGGAATGCTTTCATTAATTGATTTTTAAGCCAATGGGGCATCGTTATACCTCCTTGTGCATGTGGCATTTGGTGTTGTATAACATATGTCCTCTGGGCTGCTCATGTGCCTGTCTTGCCGCCAGTTAAAAGAAGAGCTGCCCATATGCAGGATCGCATGGACAGCTCTTCACACTTGGTGATTCAATTAATTTTGCAGCTCTTCTTCAAGCTCTTCATACCACTGCTCAAGTTGAGCTTGCAGTGCGCGAATTTCTGTTAACAGTGAAATAAGTGGGTAAGATTTTTCTATAATTGCTGAAAACTCTGCTTCAAGCTCATTAATATAATGTAAGCCAGAGACGATGCGAACATCATTAGAATGCAGCTCAACCGCATCACACTCTGCAACAGCTAATGGCAGAGCAGGTACTTTTTCAGCAGTTAATTTATCAATTTCCTTCCGCAGACGCAGGTTAAGCGCGCTTAGCTGGTAAGCATGAGAAGCGGGCATTTCAACAAAAGTAAGCTGTGTTTGTTGCTGCAATAGCACATAGCGCATAGTAGCCATAATAATATGAAACTCTCCCCTCAATGATAAGCAGTTCTACTTGACAGTTTAGCCTATAGTTGGATTACAATTCAAGTAGTTAGCATGTTCAGTGGACCTTAAAATTGATAATAATAATATAAAATTTAGGTGAAAACATATGGAGAATGAAGAGCTACAGCAATGGATTGAGCAGGTTTCGCTGCAATATTTCGGCAGACCGTTTAGCCATAAGGCGACCTTCAATGCAAGATTGAAGGCGACAGGCGGAAGGTATTTTACAAAAACACATAATATAGAAATTAGTCCTCATCAGCTAAATGCATTCGGCAAAGAAGAAACAGAAAAAATTATTAAGCATGAGTTATGTCATTATCATTTGCATATATTAAATCGCGGCTATAAGCATAGGGATCAAGATTTTAAACAATTGCTTGCTCACGTAGGTGGGGCTCGTTATTGCAATACGTTGCCTGAAAGAAGCGAAGCTAAAAAACGAGACTATCGATATATGCTGCAATGCGTACAGTGTGAGCAGCAATATTTGCGAAAAAGAAAGATGGATGTAAGCAAATATCGCTGTGGAAGATGCAGTGGAAAATTAATTGTCAAAATGCTTGACAAAACATAATGGGCATGGTAGATTATTACTTGTCCGCTTTAACTTTTGTTGTTCCCTGATAGCTCAGTTGGTAGAGCACTCGACTGTTAATCGAGTTGTCACAGGTTCGAGTCCTGTTCGGGGAGCCAATATGGAGAAGTACCCAAGTGGCTCAAGGGGACCCTCTGCTAAGGGGTTAGACTGCGTAAGTGGTGCGTGGGTTCGAATCCCACCTTCTCCGCCACAGTTTTTCTAAGGAAAGACACCTTAGAAAGGACCGATTTTACCGGTCTTTTTTATTTTCTAGCTTTAGAAAAAAAAGTTATTGCAATGTGTAAGTTGATGTGTTAAGATACATCTTGTCTCTTTTGAAGTTAGTAATTAAGGCCCGTTGGTCAAGGGGTTAAGACACCTCCCTTTCACGGAGGTAACAGGGGTTCGAATCCCCTACGGGTCACCACTATTCTTATGAGAGCAGCTCGCATGAGTGACAATGATCATGAGAGCCATTAGCTCAGTTGGTAGAGCACCTGACTTTTAATCAGGGTGTCGAAGGTTCGAGTCCTTCATGGCTCACCAGTTTTCTTCTAAGTAAGTCAGCTGGATGAATATTATATTGTTCCCATTTGCGGTAGTGGCGGAATGGCAGACGCGCCATCTTGAGGGGGTGGTGGGTATATACCCGTGGAAGTTCGAGTCTTCTCTACCGCACCATACATATAAACGTTCAAGTCCTTGCATAGCAAGGGCTTTTTGATATTCTTCTAACTTACTGGAACTGATGATTATATGGACGCTTTACGCTGACCACATTATCGACCACCTTCTAAAGCAAAAACCCCCTGTTAAGGGGGCGATAATTGATTGTTAAGAACGTTCTCTTTGACGGCTTCTTAAACCAAACAAACCAGTTAAACCAAGCAAACCAAGCCAGCCCCAATTAGTACCTCGATCATTATCTACAGCAGTTGCACGGTAGTTATTTGAAGTAGCTCTATATCGATCCGTTTGGTTATTATTAATATTATTCGCTCTGTAATCATTAGAGACACCATCATCTGATTGGTAATTATTCATATTGTTGTTGGTTGAATCGGTTGTTCTTGATTGTTTAGCATTCATTGAATTGTTATCCATTGCATAAGCAGAGAATGACGTCAATGAGAATAGTAAAGCAAAGGCAAAAGCTAAAGAACATAATTTTTTCACTAAGTTAACCCTCCTAAATTTTTTACGTGCAAATATAAGATGCCCGTTATTGAGTCGAATATTCTACAAATTTAATGGAATCTAAAGCGTGAATGCTACATAAGAAAAAGCACCACGAATAGTTAGACGTTGACTCATTGTCTAACTATCCGTGGTGCAATTCAGTGAAGGTACTATTTTCCGTTTATCTCTCAATACGGTTATGTTAAGATTAATCTCAGAAGGGCTAGAACTTTCTATTGTAAAGGAACTTAACGCTTGCGTGGTGCTTGCGTTTTTCAGTTCCTTTTTTATTTGCTTTTTTAATGAACGCTAAAGCGATTTTTTCCAGCTTTTTTCGATTGATACAGCGCAGAGTCTGCTTTTTTTGTTAATGTCTCGATATCAAATCCATCTTCAGGTGCAATTGAGATCCCTATGCTGAGTGATAAAGCAGTCTCTAGTTTATAGTCGGATGCAATCTGATGCTTAAAGGTTTCAATCAGCTGTTCAGCGAGCTCTTCCGCCCTCGCTAGGTTTCCATGAGGCAACACGATTATAAATTCATCGCCGCCGAGCCGGAACACCATTTCTCCTGCTAACACCACTTGCTTCATTAAAGTTGCTGTACGCTGCAGCAGCTTGTCACCGACATCATGTCCGAGCGTGTCATTGACCTGCTTGAAGTTGTCGAGATCGATCATTAGCAATGTGATTGAAGCTTGGACAGTATGAAGCTTTTTCTCAACGAACTCTTCAAAATACGCCCGATTACCGAGTGTAGTTAAGCTATCGTGGAATGCCATGTAAACGGGCTTTGCCATCCATTTGGAGATTAACATCGCCAGTATAACGGTTACAAATAATACAATGATAATTTGAATAATAAATGACTGAGTATGATTAGCTAATGTGTGATTAAGACTTTCTTTATTGTAAATGATCTCAACAACTTTACTTTTCGTTGTACCGCTATCGTACGCTGATGCATAGTGGACGTACATAAAGATAGCGTCTTTTTCGTTCCAGGTGCTATCGAGCTTACTTACTTCTCCAGTAGCGAGTGTATGCTCGAAGGCAGCTCTCTGCCTGTCACCTAAAGTATAATCATTTTCGCTTTTTCCAAGAGAAAGACCACCGATGTTAAGTACGTTGATATCAAGAATCGAGTGATGGGATGCTTTTAACTGCTCAATCGTATATAAAAAATTGAATTGCTCGAAGATCGAATGTTTGTTCCAGTCAAAACCAAGCTGAATAATATACTTTTTATCTGGTGTGCTCATATAGCTGTATTTTTTAATATTGCCAGTTGCTTGCTCAACGTCAAATCCATCTGCATAAAATTCTCCTGTTGCCCTGCGCTCATCAAGCGCTTTGGCCAGCTTGCCACAGCATTGGTTGAAGTTAAGACCGATGTCTTGCTCGGCGTTGCTGTATCTAATCGTATTATGCTCATCAATCAAAAACAGATCTACTCCATAACGCTCTCTTAATTCCTCAAAGTTCCAAAGTTCAAAGTCAGGAGATTCGATGTATCGTTCCTGCAGTGATTCGGTCACACTTTGCATAAGAGCTGTAACATTCTCTCCTATATAGTAATTTGCTTTCTCGCTTGTATCAAGCGCATAAATGAGCAGCTTAGCTTTCTCTTCTACAATTCGTTCTTCATTCGTAAAAGCATTGTTTTTCAATTCAATATAATTAGAGATTGCAAGGGTAATAGATATAACTAAAGCGAACACAATCATTGTGCCAGACAGCTTTAGTTTGAAGCTAATCTTCAATAGGTACACCTCATTCGGAGTATAGTGCAATATGCTTAAAACTATATTTAATCATATACTATTGTAGGTAAAAAGTACCTATTATTTGAATGGGTTTTTAAGATTTGTCGAAAAAATAATAAAAAGAAAACGAGCAAGCTTAGAGTGAATGGAATCCTGCTAAAGGCTTCTATCTCTCCAATGCTTGCTCGTTGTGCTTTAATAGCTAACCACTTGGGCAGTCTGTAAGTAGTATAAGCTACCGACAATCTGCCAAAGCTTATTTTTGTTCATCTGTTTTGTTATATAGAAGATAAGATACTAATATACCAACCCCGCCTAGTACAGTGAACAAGATCGACTTAATAAGAATGTTAAGGAACGTAATATCGATAAATACGACCTTGAATGCAATAGCTAGCAACAAAATAATACCTGTTAGGCGCGCCTTTGAAACATTCCGAACGGTTCCGTAGGCAATCGCGATTATTGCGTAAAGCAGCCATGCAAAGGATACAAAATAAGGCTTAGAATCAGGTGTTCCTACTAGCCCACCGATAAGATTGCCGAAAATCGTAATAAACCAGAACGCTAACGCAGCTTCAAGCCAAAGAATTGTAGACAGCCATACCGTTACGGATGATGAATTAGCCTGACCTTCTGACTGAAAGCTATGCTTGCATTCACGATAGATAACAGGAAAGCTAGCAAGCAAAACGATCCAGCACAGCATCTCATAAGAGAATAAAGCGCGAAGCGGGTCGAACATAATGCCTACCGTGCCAATACCTAACAATGCAGCTCCGAACCAGCGAAGCAGATTATGGAGATCCCTCAAGCCATATAGAACGAGCGAGACGCCTATCACGTACACGATAAGATTGAAATAATGCGAACCTAGCAGGTTTACAAAGAAGCACACGAGAGCAAAAGCGGCCATTAGCGCGCTAATTTCAATGCGCAGTTTAAATAGTGAATGTTGCTCTTCATTAAGCATTCCTCGTTCAAAATATAGGATGGCTACCGCATAAGCTGCTGCGACTAGCAGCGATACGATAAGGAAAACTGTACTTTTCCCGTCATAGATATACGCCGTCCAGCCTATAATGGCGAGAACACCAACGGCTTGCATTACATGTGACTCGACATGGAGCTGCTTTCGTTTCATGTATTGGATAAATACTACGAGATGCTGAATAAGCAATGCAGCAATTAAATATCCACTAGCAGCCTTCATATGAACGTTGCTTGTAATAATTAACGAAAAATGAAGTAAGAAATAAGCGATACCATTCGCATAGCGATAATTTAGTTTTGAGCTAAGTAGCATCATGCTGACAGAAATAATTAATTGTACGAGCAAGTAAGGGATCGCATGAACGCTTTGAATATCGATCAAGTACATGCATAGATACGCAGAAACGATCGCGATACATACGAGCAGCTGTGATCGCCAGCGTATTGCCGAAAAGATAATAAGCGCACAAGACAGTACATAAAAGGCAGCAGCAACAAACACTCCAAACAGCTCGTAGGATAAATGTGCAACCGATATCGTAATAATTAAAACACCGTGTGCTCCGCCTAGCAAAGCTTTTCCGAGAATAGGCCGCTTACTTCGTCGATACTGTAGCATCCCAGTTACATACATGGCGGTTGCTAGCAGTAAACCTAGCACACAGCGAACTGGCTCGGTAATGAGACCAAACGCGATGCCCGCAATAAACAGCATAAGAATACCGATAAGAAGAATAATGATAAATACAATTGGCAGTACATATCTTACGAGTATGTTTTCTACGTTGCGATCTGATGATTTGTTCTTTTGATGCGGTAACGCTGATGGGTTCTGTTGATTCCCTATGCCTGTATGCATATTCGGCAGCTGTTGAGGCGCTGGGCCGTTCTGCATATTGGCCACTCGTTGCTGGGGCACTGGGCCGTTCTGCATATTGGGTACTCGTTGCTGAGGCGCTGGGCCATTCTGCATATTGGGTACTCGTTGCTGAGGCGCTGGGCTATTCTGCAAATGTGGCAAAGGCTGACTATTCGTGCCAGACTGATTAGCAGAACTAGTCTGATGGTTAACCGTAGACAAGTTAGGATTATAGTGCGATTGTTGATTGCCTGCAGGTGGCGTTGATTGCTGGGTAGTCCCCTGCTGCATTGGTGCATGTGTCTGCTGGGTCGACAGTTGATGGGGTGGATGTACCCTTGAGCTTGATTTAAGCTGCTGCAGCTCTTGCTCTACAGTTGCAAGTCGTTGTTCAAGCTCCGACACTTTTTTGTTCCAATCGATCGGAATCTCCTCCTTGAGATTAATTTCAAAGTATAATTCACTTTATTCAATAATATTGGCATGATATACATGTTTAATTGATATGCTAGCAATACATATTCAATTAGAAGGGAGAAAATGAATGATGAAAAAATGGTTTGCAATTATTCTTGTTTTTTCGTTATTACTTCCAGTTAGTGTAACCTCCGCTGCAGCTTCAACCAATCCAATTAAAGTGTTCGTGGATGGCAAGCAGGTGAAATTTGATGTCGACCCAATTATGTCAAATAATAACACACTGGTGCAATACACAACAGTGTTTAAAGCACTAGGAATGAACTATTCATGGGATCAAGAAGAAAAGTTAATTACTGGATACAACGACTATCTATTGATGTACATAAAGATTGGCGAACGTGTTGCATGGATCAATAATAAAGAAATTAAGATGGATACTCCCGCAAAAGTGGTCAACGGTAGAACGCTCGTCCCTATTCGTTTTATTAGTGAGGCTACAGGAGCAAAAGTTGTGTGGGATGGACAACAACGCACGATTAATATAACCTCGGCTCCTGAAAAAACGGAGCTTACTTTATCGATGAGAGATCATCAATGGAATGACAGCGTTACTTCAGTAATGGACAATGAAAGCTTGAAGCTAATTGATAAGAGTCAATATTATGTAAGCTATGAATCGGTCGATGTAGCTGGTTACACTGCGTATCCAACCTACTACTTTGACGGTGACAAGCTGTATAGTCTCGATTATGCGCTTGAATTACAGGAGCAATCCAATGAGGAATATTTAATTGCAATTGGTACGCTTTATAATGAATTGGAAGAGCAATTTGGAGAGCCGTATCGTGATGAACTCTACTTTTACGATGCATCAGACTATCATGAAGAGGTTGATCGATTTGCTGACAGCATCGCTGCGGGAGAAGCAGAGCTTACGGTGACATGGCAAGTAGGCTATACCGAAATCGAGCTCGCTGCATTTAGCGATGAACAGGGCGGTATTGATCTATACCTTTCGTTATTTAATACGAAGTAATAACCTGCAAATAATAGTGAAAATAGACATCCGATCAATAGGATGTCTATTTTTGTAAAACGTTCATAAAAAGTTCAGTCTCAATTGTTATACTTCTTTATCATATTCAATGAAGAAGAGGTACAAACAATGCTGAACTGTTACAATCAATGGAATTTCTCAGAATATTGGTGGTATGTTACAGTATTCGCTGGAATATTAATATTGCTATTGTTTATTGCTAAAGATTTGCGAAAACAATTGAAGGCTTTATCAGAAAGTAAACAGTTGCTACGTGATGCTGTCGTTGCTAAAGAGTTTGATGCCGGAGGTATGCTGCTGCTATCGTCAGACCATCGCATATTAGGAGCAACGAAGCTATTTTATGAGATTACTGGTTTATCCAGCATTACTTCTCGTGAATTGACACTAGCAGACCTTGCTTTTATATTTCCTGATGATAAGCGGGTTAGCTCGATCAACCGTCTTGAACAAACGATAGAGCAAGGTGAAGGTACGCTCGAACTAGTCATTCTTTCTTCCCATAATGAAGAGCAGCATATGATGATTGATTTATTTCGTATATTAGATGAGAACGAGCAGATTGCTTACTACATAAGCTTTAAGCTTAATCCGATTGTCCATTAATATATAGTTTTGATGGGGGACGGTCACTGAAACCTTAAAAAAAGCTGAAAAAACTGTGACCATTTTATGACGAAGACGTATAACATAACAGAATACTAGAGAGGAGAGAATGTCATATGAGTTTTGAAACATTCAAACCAGAACAAGGAGCACCGAACGGTAACAAACCTGAAGTGAATATGAAGGCAGTACGTAAATTTGCTCTGATTGCGATTATTGGAGTTGCATTGCTGTATATTGCTTCGACATCCTTTTATACGGTTGAGGAAAGAGAAAGAGCAGCAGTTTATACATTCGGTAAAATTACGCATGAAGAGGGATCAGGTTTACACTTTAAGCTTCCTCATCCGATCCAGCAAGTACAAATCGTTCCCGCGGAGCTGACGCAAAATATAGCGATCGGCTATCGTGAAACAGCAAGTGGGGATGAAGTAGTAGAAGAAGAAGCGATGATGATTACAGGTGATGAAAACATTGTTGCAGCTGATGCGGTTATCACTTGGAAAATTAATAATATTAAGCATTATCTAACGAATATCGAAAATCCTGAAACGTTTTTACGTAACTCGGCGATTGCGTCTATTCGCTCCGTTATTGGTGCTCAGAAATTAGACTATGTTATTACAGATGGTAAAACAGAAATTCAAGAGCAAGCTAGAATATTGTTGGTCGACCTTATGGAAAAATATGAAACAGGAATTCAAATTATTGACTTGAAGTTCCAAGATATTGAGCCACCGGATGGTGAAGTTTCTGAAGCATTCCGCGCAGTTACGAATGCACGTGAACAAAAAAATACGAAAATTAACAATGCGATGAAGTATGAAAATGATCGCATTCCGAAAGCACGCGGTGAGGCCCAAGCACTCATAGAGCAGGCGGAAGCTGAAAAGAAGTCCCGCATACTGAATGCGCAAGGGGATGTCGCGAAGTTCAATGCGATATATGCAGAATACTCAAGTAATAAAGAAATTACTGAAAATCGTTTGATTCTAGAAACATTAGAAAAAATACTTCCTAACGCTCAAATATTTATTACGAATTCTGGAAGCGATACGGTGAGTTATTTGCCACTGAACGAGCTGATGAACCGTTCTACCTCCTCAACAGCAAAATCGAGCTCGAGCACTACTAGCCAGTCGAATTCATCATCCAGTACAAATGACGCTCAATCGTCAGCGCAGTAAAGGAGGAGCACACTATGAAAAAATGGTACGGAATAGCAGCATTAGTTATCGTCTTAGTAATTATTGCAGCAGGCTCACTGTTTGTTGTTAAAGAAGGAGAATATAAAGTAATATTGCGTTTCAAAGAAGCGATTGATGCGAAAAGTGAGCCAGGTCTTTACTTGAAGCTTCCATTCATTGATAAAGTTACGACACTTCCGAAATATCAGATGACGTATGAAAATGTTCCAACCCAAATTATGACGAAAGATAAAAAGATTATTTTCGTTGATAACTATACCGTATGGAGAATAAAAGACCCACAAAAATTTATAAAAACAAGCCACACGGTTTCTGCGGGTACTCGTCGTATTGATGAAGCAGTATATAATTCAGTACGTCGTAAGCTGTCTGAAGTAAACTATGACGAAATTATTAGTGAAAATACAGCACGTGGTGATCTGAATGATGATATCACTGGTGACGTTGCAATAGCTTTACAGCGTGATGATTATGGTATTGAGATTGTAGACGTTCGTATTAAACGTACGGATCTACCAGATAGTAACAAGGAAAGTGTATATAATCGTATGATATCAGACCGTGAATCGATCGCTGCGCGTTATCTGTCAGAGGGTGACGAGGAATCTCGGAAAATTACTTCAAAAGCAGATCGTACGGCAATGGAGCTAATCGCTCAAGCGGAAGCAGATGCGAAAAAAATCGTTGCGGAAGGCGAGCAGGAGGCAGCTCGTATCTACAATGACGCTTACGGCAAAGACCCGCAATTCTATAATTTGTATCGTACATTAGAAAGCTATGTCGTTACGATGAGAAATGAACCCGTTATTATGATGCCAATTGATTCGCCATATGCGAGCATATTGCTAGGTCAACAGTAAGGTGCGTATGCAGGAACAAAGAGATTCTGAAAAACGATAGTGGCTCGCCTTTGAAGCCTGATTCTACCTTGATTAATTTGGAGGAGAATCAGGCTTTTAATAATTTTATATTAAAAATATGGAAGGTACTATACAAACGTCTCTGGATATAGTATGTTACTTCTCGGACAGTATCAATGTGAACACTGAAGAAGAAGGTAACAGAATATGGCACAAGGAAATAAAACCCATCCTCATTATGTATTAGGCATGCATATGCAGCCGCGTGTTTGGTGGAACGTTCGAGTTGATTTTATTGCAACATTATTTTTCAGCTTATTTAACGTCGTCATGAATCAATTTTATGTTGCCTTTGCATTACAGGCAGGTGCATCGAATCTTCAGGTCGGCATCTTGTCTGCAGCACCTGCGATTGGTTTAATTTTTTCACCGATGTGGGCTTCATGGATCGAAAAAAGTAGCGATCCGAAGCCATTTACGATTTATCCGAATATGATTGGTCGTTTAATGCTTCTTTTGCCAGCAATTTTTCCTGATCCAAATGTATACGTTGTAACCGCAGTTTTATTTCAGTTACTTATGGGGATTCAAGCACCAGCTTATGCAGCGCTTGTGTCGAGAATTTATCCATCCGATATTCGTGGTCGATTAATGGGCTATGTACGTGTTGGTATGGGGATTCTGATGATTCCGCTTGCTTATCTAATTGGTAGCTGGACAGATCTTATGGGGCCGCGAGGACCACTCATTGCTGCCGCGATCGCTGGATTTATATCCGTCAGTATATTCAACTCTATAAAAGTGTCAAAGCAAGGCTCAGCTAAAGCTAGCGCTCTTAAAGAAATCGCTAAAGTTGGACGAAAGCAGAAGTTTATTGAGCAAATTCAGCTCGTAAAAAGCAATCGATTGCTTGCAATATTTTTAATTGCAACGACATTTTCGGGCTTTGGTAATATGGTTTCGATACCGCTCTATCAGATCATTCAGGTTGATATTCTCGGACTAACTAACGTAGAAATCGGCTATGCACGTGTTGCCTATTATATTGCATTAGCATTAACCTTTTTGATAGGCGGCATTATGATTGATCGAATAGATATTAAATATACACTGCTTATTGGTATAGGCGCCTATGCGATCGTTCCTATGCTATATAGCTTATGGGGAACGTATCCTGCGGTATTGCTCGGTAATGGTATCCAAGGTATCGGAGAAGCGATATGGGATATTGGCATTATGGCTTTTATCGTTAAGATCGCGCCTGGAAGAGAGGCCGTCGTATTCGGCATACATCTAATGGTTTTCGGGATACGAGGTTCGATCGGGCCTATTCTAGGAACTTCATTAACGAGTGTGCTAGAGATCGATGCTATATTAATAGGGGCGTCTATCTGTGCGTGGATAGGTACGCTGTTGTTTTTGTGGGGAACGAAAAAGGAACCGCAACTAGCAGCTTCCTAAATTAAACAGAAGGGCGTGCCCGGAAAGTCAGCGAAAACTAACTTTCCAGGCACGCCCATCGTATGAGAAGGAGTCAGCATTCTAAGAAATAATGAATGCTGGCTCCTTTTTAGTATAAAGAGATCGTAAGTGAATGATGCTCGGTCAGCGCATGTAGCGTAGCTTCAGATCCTACAATTTCAATGCTGATTAGCGTAGCAAGGCATTGTTTTAATGCTTGCTTGCCGGTTTCCCATTTCTGATTGAGAATCGCTTCCAGCTTACGCATTGCTTTTTTGTTTTGTTCACTCATATATACAGGGATCGCTTTATTTTGAAATACGAATGTAGTTGCCATGTTACCAACCTCCAACACTGCGATAGTTTACGTATAGTGTAAGGAGCAAACCTTAAGATTACCTTAAAAAATATTGAAGAATAGTTGAAATTGGCAAAAAATTCTCTAAATTCGATGAAAGTTTTCTCATAATGCATGATATTTTGGAAAATGATTATACTTTTAACGATTCTGTTCCAGCTTGGAGCATTCGTTTTCGGTATTCTGATGGTGTACAGTTCATTTGCTGGCGAAACACTTTTACAAAGTAACTCATATGATCAAAGCCGACATCCATTGCAACGGATGAGATTTTATTGCTTGGATCTAGAAGCAGCTCAGCTGCACGACGTATGCGATAAGAATTTACATATTCAATAGGGGTTTGCCGCGTCATACTTTTGAAAAAACGGCAAAATTGACCTTCACTCATCGGGATTTGGCCAGCTAGCTCAGCGATTTTCAATGGTTGATGATAATGCAGCTGAATATAGCTGATTGCTTTTTTTAAGCGGATGGTTTTCGTTTCATCGTTATGCTCGCGTTTACTGCGGTTCACATGTCTGCCTTGCGGTACGATCGTATGGAGCATAGCGAGCAGCTGCTGCTTAGCAGCCAACTCATATCCTAGCTCACGCTGATCCGTTATGGATAGCAGCTCCCTTAGCTGAAACAGCAGCTGGCGTTCCCATCGCGTGTTGCCTGTAAGATGTGCGGGAAAGGTTCGCGTACGGTCGAGGAAAGGAGCGATGAAATTCGCTTGAATATGATCAAAGCTAGCGCTTGCTAACAGCTGTGTATCGAATACTATCGCACCGTACATACAGGTCGAATCGTTGTAGGAATGACCCGCATGGATTTCCCCGCTATGAATAAATACAGCTTCTCCAGCTTTTACTGGGAAATAGTCGGTGTCGAGCTGAAACAATACTTCGCCTTCCAAAACGTAAAAAAACTCCACTTCATCGTGCCAATGGCATTCCAATATTGGAGCTCCTGCTATATTTTGATCGATCCAGTAGGAGGCAAGTGGAAAAGAATCATTACCATGCCTGCGATTTTCTTTCAGGCTTGTTTTAATTGTTAAGTCCAAAAGAGACACCTGCCTTCACAAACATCAAAATAGTGCTATATTCAAGCATTATTTTGTTAGATTTAATGAAAAATTATCACTATAATGCAAGTATAACACATAAATTACTGTCCAATAAATTTACGTATAGAAAGGTTGTGCCGATCCAATGAAATTTCAAAACGGGAACTGGCTAATCCATGAGCAATTCAATGTTCAAGGCGCGGTTCAAGCACATGACTTTTATGAAAAGGATGGAGTGCTAACAGCCTATGCGGCTCCACGTCCGATCGTAACTCGTGCTAATATGCTTGATACAATGCTGCTAACCATTCAATTTCACTCTCCGCTTCCAGGTGTCATTGGTGTAAAAATTATTCACCATGCTGGAGTGCGTGATGTTGGTCCTAACTTTGAGCTTTCCAAATCAGCTGAAAGTCATGCTGTTATCGAGGAAACAGAAGAGTATGCAATGCTTACTAGCGGTAATCTAAGTGTACGTATTGCAAAAGGCCCAGAATGGAAAGTAGACTTCTTGCGCGATGGCAAACGACTAACAGGCAGCCAACAAAAATCTATGGCTTACATTAATGAAGGCAAGCATACTGCTTACGTGCGTGAAGAGCTTGACCTTGGCGTAGGCGAGTGGGTATATGGTCTAGGCGAGCGCTTTACTGCATTCGTGAAAAACGGACAAACGGTTGATATTTGGAATGAAGATGGTGGTACGAGCTCAGAGCAAACGTATAAAAACATCCCATTCTATATAACGAATAAAGGCTATGGCGTATTTGTTAACCAGCCTGAGCTTGTTTCACTAGAAGTAGCTTCCGAAAAAGTGAAAAAAGTTCAATTCAGCGTTAAAGGCGAATCGCTTGAGTACTTTATTATCGATGGTCCTGATATGAAAGGTGTGCTTGATCGTTATACGCAGTTGACAGGTCGTCCTGCATTGCCTCCAGCTTGGACTTTTGGTCTATGGCTGAGCACATCGTTCACAACGAACTATGATGAGCAAACAGTTAACTCTTTTGTGGATGGAATGGTAGAGCGTGATCTTCCGCTTCACGTATTCCACTTTGACTGCTTCTGGATGAAAGAGTTCCATTGGACAGATTTCAAATGGGATGAGTCTGTATTCCCTGACCCAGAAGGCATGCTTGCTCGTTTGAAAGAACGCGGCTTGAAAATTTGCGTATGGATCAATCCTTACATCGCACAACGTTCTCGCTTGTTTGAAGAAGGCAAAGCGAACGGCTATCTGGTGAAAAAACCAAACGGTGACGTATGGCAATGGGATCTATGGCAGCCAGGTATGGCACTTGTAGACTTCACAAACCCTGCTGCATGTGAATGGTATGCTTCTTACTTGCGTGAGCTTGTTGATATGGGCGTAGACAGCTTCAAAACAGACTTCGGAGAGCGTATACCAACAGATGTTGTATACTTTGACGGTTCAGATCCGTACAAAATGCACAACTACTATACACAACTGTATAACAAAGTTGTATTCGAAGTATTGGAAGAAAAGCTTGGTAAAAATGAAGCAGCAGTATTTGCTCGTTCTGCAACTGCGGGTGGACAACAATTCCCAGTACACTGGGGTGGAGATTGCTACGCGGATTATGAATCGATGGCAGAAAGCCTTCGTGGTGGACTTTCTCTAGGTCTGTCTGGCTTTGGCTTCTGGAGCCATGATATTGGTGGCTTTGAAAATACAGCTCCAAGTCATGTGTTTAAGCGTTGGCTGCAATTCGGCTTACTATCCAGCCACAGCCGTCTACACGGTTCTAAGTCTTATCGTGTGCCTTGGGATTATGATCAAGAGGCAGTTGATGTAACTCGCAAATTTACGAAGCTGAAAAGCTCATTAATGCCATACTTGTACAACACAGCAGTTCAAGCGCATGAGCAAGGGATTCCATCTATGCGTGCGATGGTGCTTGAATTCCATGGCGACCCTGCAGTTGAGCAATTGGATCGTCAATATATGCTTGGTGACAACTTGCTAGTTGCTCCTATCTTCAACGAAGAGGGAGAAGTAACTTACTACCTACCTGCTGGTAAATGGAATCATCTATTAACTGGTGAGACGGTTGAAGGCGGCGTATGGAGAACAGAAACTTATGACTTCATGAGTCTGCCGCTATTCGTTCGCCAAAACAGCATTCTAGCAATTGGTGCTGTCGATGAACGTCCAGATTATGACTATGCTGACGGTGTACAGCTGCAGCTTCATAATTTGCAGGACGGTGCGCAAGCAAGCACAGTTGTACGTGATGTGAAAGGCAATGTTTCACTAACTGTTGAAGCTGCACGCAACGGCAACGCTATTGCAGTTACAGTAAAAGGTGCAAGCAAGCCATTCTCTGTTGCAGTTAAAGGTGAGGCAGCAGCAGCATCGGTTACAGGCGTTGACGCTTCTATCAATGCTGGCGTTATTAGCCTTGGTGCTGTAGGAGATGCAAGCTTCACAATCGAGCTAGCTTAAGCGTAAATAGCAAATAATGAGGGCTTCAGATGCTGGCAGTGCTAGCTTCTGAAGCCCTTTTGTATGGAGTGAATAGGTAATCGTAGAATATGGTTAGTAAGAACTGATATACTAGCATTAGCGCCTAAGCGTTGAACTTATCATAAAGGATGTGGCGTGACATTGCTCCCCATACTAAAAGTACTTGCGTCAGCATCGGTTGGCGTACTATTGTTCCATGTACTCCATCTACCAATGCCTTGGCTGCTTGGGCCAATTTTTTCAGTGATGCTGGCTCAGCTTACGATACGTACGAGCTGGGAATGGCCGGGCTGGCTTCGTGATAGTGGACTAGTACTGTTAGGAGCAGCCGTGGGTGAAGCTTTTACAAGAGCTGCGTTTGCTAATATCGGCCATTATGTACTGTATATGCTGATGCTCAATATTGTGCTGCTGCTGTTTTGCGTATTGCTAGCTTACGTGACTCAGAAGCTGACAGGACTATCATTTATAACCGCGTTAACAGCAAGTATTCCGGGAGGCATGTCCCAGTCCGTAACATTTGCTGAGGAGCAAAAGAATATTGATCTTGGAGCTGTTACATACTTTCAGGTCATTCGAGTGCTGTCCATTGTCAGCATCGTCCCATTTATTGTCAGCGGGCAGATGCTTCCCGAAGCAGGAGAACAAGCTGCAGCGCCATTATGGAAGATTATTGTATACCTTTTGCTGGCCTTTGCTTCTGTTCCAATGGGTAAAAAGCTGAAGCTGCCGGTTGCGAATTTTCTTTCACCAATTCTCGTAGGAATAGTAATCAATGCGATTGGGATTCAGCCGCCCACGATTCCTGATTCCATGCTGCATGCTGCACAGCTTGCGATAGGTGCATATATTGGATTGTTGTTGAAGCCTGACATGATTAAACTGCCATGGAAAGTAGCAGTGATGGGACTTTTGAGTGCACTTGTATTGCTCCTCTTTAGCTATGGCTGTTCGATTGTACTCGCCAAGCTGATGCACATCGACATGATAACAAGCTTTTTGAGCTCAGCAGCAGGTGGAATGGATCAAATGAGCTTAATTGCCGCTGCGATGAAAGCGGACACCGCCATTGTTACATTATTTCAACTATTCCGATTGCTATTTATATATTTTATCGTCTTTCCACTGTTGCAATGGACAGCCCGAAAAGTGACGGCGAGCTCCTCAATTTCATCAGGATGACAAAATCGCATAAGTTTATGCTAATTCGATTAATGTTTTTCTCCCAATGTATGCGCTATACTAATATACAGTTAAACAAAATCAAACATAAACATGAAATATAAGGAGCGCGTGTACAATGAAGAGAATGAATATTGGAGTACAGTTATTTACGCTTCGCGATCAGTTGGCTGAAGATTTTGAAGGTACGTTGCGCCATGTAGCAGGATTGGGCTATGAAGGTGTAGAATTTTTCCATTATGGCGATATTCCTGCTGCTCGCATGAAAGAGTTGCTGGATGAGCTTGGATTAAAAGCAATCGGAAGTCATATTCAGCTTAGCAACTTGAAAGATAATTTGCAGGCTGAGATTGATTATTTGAAAACGATCGGCTCCAAATATGCAATTTGTCCATGGCTTCCTGAGGAGCTTCGCAGTGTTGAGGCATGGCATCAGCATCTTGTTGATTTGGCTGCGATTGGGAAAGCATGTACAGAGCAAGGAATTGAGCTATTGTACCACAATCATGACTTTGAATTCAGTACACTAATTGATGGTCAGATGGTATTTGAAGCGTTGTTCGAGCGTATTCCAGTTGAAGATTTGAAAGTTGAGATGGATATTGGCTGGGTACAATTCTCTGGCATTGATCCAGTAGCTTACATTCAAAAATACGCTGGACGTTTACCGCTGCTTCATCTAAAGGACTTCTTGAAAGAAAGCCGCGATCCAGAAAAATCAATTGATACAGTAGAGCTTGGTGAAGGCTCCTTGCCTTTAGAAGCTATTATTAAGTCAGCTTCTGATGCAGATGTAGATTGGATTATTGTTGAGCAGGATAGCTGCACGAATCCACCACTTGAGTCTGTTGCGACAAGCATGAATTGGCTTAAAGAGCATTACTTAAATCAATTTTAATTATTGATCTTGTAATTATTGTTGTTTAATCATTGTCATTAAAGGAGAGATTGTTGAATGTCTAAAATTAGAGTTGCAGTAATTGGTTGTGGGTCAATCGCAAAATACCGTCATATTCCTGAATATGTAGAAAATCCAAACGTTGAGCTTGTCGCTTTCGTTGATCCAATTATCGAACGCGCAGAGCAATATGCAAAAGAGCATGGTGGCAAAGCATTTGCTGATTATAAGGAAATGCTAGCTGCTGTTAAGCCGGATGCGGTTAGCGTATGTACGCCTAACTATTTGCATGCTGAGCAATCCATTGAGGCTGCAAAGGTTGGAGCACATGTGCTTGTAGAAAAGCCTATGGCTGTAACAGACGAAGAAGCTGCGGCGATGATCGAGGCAGCTAAAGCTAACAACGTAAAGTTGATGGTAGGACATAACCAACGCTTTATGCCTCCACATGAAAAAGCAAAAGAAATTTTGCAAACTGGAGTTCTAGGTAAAGTGTTAACGTTCAGAACTTCTTTTGGTCATCCAGGACCAGATGCATGGAGTATTGATGGAGCTGATAGCTGGTTCTTCCGTAAAGAAGAAGCGATTATGGGCGCAATGGGCGATCTAGGTGTTCATAAATCAGATCTTATCCGCTGGATGCTTGATGATGAAGTTTCTGAGGTTGCTGCATTCGTTGGTACACTAGACAAAAAAGATACAGAAAGCGACGATAACGCATCTTGTATTCTTCGCATGAAGTCTGGTGCAATCGGTACATTAGTAGCAAGCTGGACATACTATAAAGGTGAAGACAACAGCACAATGCTATGGTGTGAAAACGGCGTAATGCGTATCGGTACTGATCCAGTTGATCAAGTAATCGTTGAACTGCGCGACGGTACAGTTAACAAATATCAAACAGGGGAAATTTCTACGAATGAGAAGCAGCTTTCCAGCTTCGTTGTTGATAAATTTGTAGAATCCATCGTTAATGATACAGAGCCTGCTGTTACTGGTGAAGAAGGAAGAGCATCGCTTAAAGTTATTCTTGATGCGTTCGAATCACAAGAAACAGGAAAAGTTATAAGAGTTACGGAATAATCCGATAAATGAAGAAGCGAGTATTGGGGGACGATCCTCAATACTCGCTTTTGATGTTTAAATCTGCTAAAAGTTAAAGCATCAATACTAACTTTAGGGGATGATTGAAAACTGATTACAAGATGCCGATTGTAGTGGACGCTCGATCATAGTGGACGAGCTGTAACGGGAGGCAATCTGCGGTGAGCGAGAATGTAACAGAACTGAGAAGCCTTATTGTGATATATTTGCCAAGTATGTGATTCTAACAGAACTGAGAAGCGCTATTTGACAAATATCCTTCAATTTAGAGCGAAAAAGAGCCAATAACGTCGCTGAGTTCCGTTAGCCGTTAAAATGAGCAAAATTAGTTGTAATAACGTCGCTCACTTCCGTTAGCTTAGACTCTGATTTTAATTGCCTGGGTTAGCTACGCTTGAATATAAATGCCCAGGTTAGCATACGCTCATTGTAACGTTTCTGGTTGAAATCATCGAAAAAGCAAAAGACATTAGCCGGGTCCATGGATTACGAAAATCCGCGATCGATGCCGGAAGTAAACTGGAACACGCTATGGGAAGAGAAGAAAAATAGGAAGAGAAAAAAGCAAAGGCAAAATAGCCCTTGCTTTATTTGTATGAAAGACTTATGAGCTTAGATGCTGTCTCCGATATTGCTGAGGCGTAACGCCGTACTCGTCCTTGAAAAGCTTAATAAAATACTGTGTCTTTTTATACCCGACCATTTGCGATATATCGACAACATGCAGGGAGGATTCAGTTAACAGGCGCGACGCCTTTTCTAGTCGTTTCGCAGCTATATAAGCAGATAAATTTTCTCCTGTTTCTTGCTTGTAAAGCTTTGATAGATAGACAGGATGAAGGTGGACATGCTCACCTAATTCTTCAAGACTTAATCCGTCACCGAGATGCGACTCAATATATTCCTTTATCATATGAATCGTGTGAGTGTTAGTCAGCTTCTTAGTTTTTTCACTTTGATTAATAGATGTAAGTATCGATTGAAGGGTATGATCTGGCTCATACAATCCATCGAATATCCACTTAATGATATTGGCTTGAGGAAGCGACTTGCAATTATTGTGCAAGGAATGAATCATCTCCATAACTAATAAAAGTTTATACCTTTTATGCTCAAGCTGCGTGTATTTTTTGAGTATCGTTTTTCGAAAAGCATCTGTCTCAGCTGTTATTGCAACAATACCGCAATCTTTTTTCCAAGCAAAGTCGTCAGCATTCACTTGTTCATTGTAGAAAAAGTGATAGAAGCGATGGCGAACTCTGTTTTTTCGAGAAAATTGAAATGGCTCGGAAAACTCGATATGATTCATTCGAACTGCCAGTGCTTCTACATCTGCATATCGAATGATGCCAACTAGCATCTCTTCCGTAGCCCAAACGAAGCAGTCTAAGTCACTGTTATGGTCTCGTATGGCTGCTTCCTCGACGGCTGAATACTGAGACATTTTGAAAAAGCAGAATTGAACATCGCTTAATTGATCGGCATACTGCTTATAACACTGATCATCTGTTGGTGCTTCACATAGAACGGAAAGTAAGAAACCTAGTCCGTCAAATCGCTCCCAATCGACTACAGCATTAGCTGAAGGCTGAGCTTTAATTGCCTTTACAGCTTGCTCAATCGCTTTTTCCATGTCTTCCTTATCAACTGGCTTTAGCAAGTAATCTAATATTCCTAGACGAATAGCTTTTTGTGCATAATCAAACTGGGAGTAGCCAGACAAAAAAATCACTTTAGTTTCTAATTCGGATTGGTGAATATGCTCCAACAGGTCGATTCCGGAGACCTCGGGCATTCGAATATCTGTAATTAATATATCGATATGATTATGATGTAGAAGCTCCTTGGCCTCTATTGAATTGGTACTTGTCTGAATATGATCAATCCCGAAACACTTCCAATCAAGCAAATGCTTTAAGTATTCTACGATATAATGTCCGTCATCCACGATTAGCAGCTTCATAGTTAGCCTCCCTTTTCAGACTTTAATTCAATGTACATGATTACCGATAAGCCACCCCATTCATTGTTCTGAAAGCGTAAGCAGCTTGCATCACCGTAAGTGTTTTTCAAGCGTTGGTTCACATTCCAAAGGCCAATACCTTTTGTGCCCTCGGGTGGAGTCTGATGTTGAATGCTTTGTTCAAGCTTATTAATTTGCTGTTGATCTAAGCCTTTACCATCATCATCTATCGTAATTAATATGCCATCCTGCTGCTCCTCTATAATTATACGTACTCGGTAGGCGCCCTGACGTTCTTCTATTCCATGCTGAATCGCATTTTCTACAATCGGTTGAATCATGAGTGGCTTAATCGAGTGATTTGCCAGCTCCTGCGGTAGGTTGATCTCATAATGCATTTGCTTACTTAGCGACATAATGATTAAATAATGCTTCGCAAGCTCTACCTCTGAAGCTAGTGTAACATGCTCCTTTTCCAGCCTTGTCATATAGCGATAATATTCAGCAAGGTGCTTGCTCATTTGTGTGACGGCATCTGGCGAAGATCTGGCTACCGTCATAATAAAAAATAAGCTGTTATATAGAAAATGCGGATTGATTTGCGCTTGCAGCTGCTTTAATTCAGCGTTTCGCCGAAGCTCTGTTTCTGTTTTCAGAGAAGCAAACAGTCCTTGAATTTCGGCTACCATGCCGTTAAAGCTTTTGAATAAATTCGAAAATTCGTTTTTCGTTTTATGAGTGACGCGTGTTGTGTAAATTCCTTGCTCGACATGATGAAATTTCTTTTGAAGCAAATAAACATTGCGATAGAAATTACGGTAAAACGTATAGATGACAAACAATCCGACGAGGAGAATAGCAAGAATGCTTACAAAAAACAGCTGTCGGTTTCGATTTAACGGCTCGAGAACATTGCTCATTTGCGTGTAGGTAATCAGATACGTATTAATTAATGGGATATGCTTAGAAAGAATGTAATAGTCCCCATCACTTGAATGATAATCATATTTCATCGTGTCTGTAGTAGCTGACGTAACCATATTTTTAGCTGCTGTAGCGATATTTTCATCCACTTTTTTGTTGCTCCACAGCAATTCCTCATTGACCCAGTAAAAAGCTTTTGCATTTTCATCGCTTATCGCGTTCTCCAACAAATTTTTAAAGTAGTCTGTTTTTAACTGAACCCCAACGACATATTCAATCGGGGCGGGCTCGTCTGGCTGTTGAATATATGGATATACAGCAAAATAATAAAGTGAATTGTTAACGGTTTGCCAGCCACGCTCGACTACATCTCTAAAAGGAACCTTAGACAGCGGGTCGTGAGAGGTTGTAATAAAAGTATCATCGGATCGCCAATAAATACCTATATTATCAATGGCATGACTCGAAATTAATATATCCTCTAAGCGATCTCGAATTTCATTTTTTTTCATTTGATAGTCGTAATCATTGAGCTCTTGAATTTGATTTTTATAAAAGCGAACGTCTTTATCAGCTGCAAACTGTGTTCCATATAAGCTAGCGTCAGCGATAAGATCTTCTATAATGCTATACGTATATTCAATCTGTCCTTTGGAGGAGCTAATGAGACTTTTTTCAACGGTTTCCGAAGCGAGTCTGTTCATTATAAAAAACAAGCTTAATGTTAGTAATAGAAAAAAGATAAAGAAGTAAATAAATCGTTTCATTGTTACGTTTTTTAACAATATGAAACCCCCTTCAGGAACAGCTTCTATAGATGCATCAGCAATCGTAAAAACGTTTCAATATTATCATAAAACGAAAACGAAAAAGAAAGAAGACATTCTTCAAGAAAAATGAAAGCGTTACAAAAGTTGTTGAGGTTGTGGTTATAATCTTTAGATTGTGGCATTTCGATAAGAAAGCGCTTTCTGATAAGATGAAACCGTAAAGAAAGAAGCAGACTTGGATAGGAGGGAGTTACGATTAACTACGCAATGAGCTCAAAAGTCAAAGAGAGAAATAGGAAAAAGCGAAAAAGAAACACGCAAATACCTTGGAGTAAAGAGCTAAAAAAGAATTGTCCGTTATATGTTTTATGCATACCAGCGTTAGTATTTGTCGTTATTTTTGCATACGGTCCGATGGTCGGATTAATTATGGCATTTCAGGATTACAAGCCTTGGTTAGGGTTAACTGGCTCCCAGTGGATCGGATTGGATAACTTTGATCGAATATTTCAATATGAAGGTGCGACACAAGCGATTGTTAACACGCTGATCATTGCGGTCTCAAAAATTGTAGTCGGCATCTTCGTTCCAATCGTTATGGCTATTCTACTTAGTGAAGTTCGTAATATGGGGATTAAGAAAAGCATTCAGACTCTCGTATATTTGCCGCACTTTCTATCATGGGTAACAGTTGCCGGCATGATGATTGATCTCCTTGGCTTGGATGGTGGAATTAATCATATGATTACTAGCTTGTTCGGAACAGAACCGATATATTTTCTAGGCGATCCTTCGCTTTTTAGAACAACGATCGTCGTTAGTGACTTGTGGAAAAGCTTCGGATTCGGCATGATCGTTTACTTAGCTACGATAGCGGGTGTTGATCCATCGTATTACGAAGCAGCGGAAATCGATGGGGCTACGCGCAGACAGCAGATTTGGCATGTGACGCTGCCTTGTATGATGCCGATGATTATTGTTATTGCGACGCTAAGTCTAGGAAGTATTCTGGATGCTGGCTTCGACCAAATTTTCAACCTATATAATCCGTTAGTGTACAGTACAGGTGATATTATTGACACCTATGTTTATCGCTCGTCTCTATTGAATGGACAGTACGGGTTCGGTACTGCAGTTGGTTTGTTTAAGTCAGTTATAAGCTTCATCTTGATTGTTATCGCGTATCGGCTTGCCTACAAACTGGCCAACTACAGAATTTTTTAGAAAGGCGGAGTCGACATGTATCATAAAACAAAAGGATATAAGCTGTTTTCATGGTTCAATTATGCACTTCTTATATTGGCTGGTTTATCTTGCTTCTTGCCGCTGCTTCATTTATTGGCGCAATCGTTTAGCAGCAAGGCAGCAATAACGGGCAATCTAGTTTCATTTTGGCCGGTAGGTTTTAATACGGATGCGTACTCGACGACATTCAATAATGATAACTTTACTGGCTCAATGATGATTTCAATTATTCGAACGATACTAGGAACGGCAATTAGCATGTTTATTCTTACAACGGCCGGCTACGCTTTATCTAAACAATTTCGCGGTCGCAATGTTTTAATGTGGGTTTTCGTGTTCACGATGCTGTTTAATGGCGGCTTAATTCCGTCTTATATTCTAGTTACGAGTCTCGGTATGAAGGGGACGATATGGGCACTCGTTCTGCCAGGAGCTTTCGGGGCCTACAATCTTATTCTTTTGATGAACTTTTTCAAAACGATTCCGAAGGCGCTAGAAGAAGCAGCATTTATCGACGGTGCCTCTTTCTTTGTCATATTCCGAAGTGTGTATTTACCGCTTTCGCTTCCAGGCTTAGCTACTGTGTCGCTGTTCATTATGGTAGGTCACTGGAACTCGTGGTTCGACGGGCTTTTGTATATGTCTAACCCAGCCGATTATCCGCTAGCATCGTTCCTGCAAACCGTAGTCGTGCAGAGTAATGCTCAGAGCATGGCGATGAGTCAATCTGAGGTAGAAGCGATGGCAGAGCAAAGCATTAAGGCTGCTCAAATTTTTATTAGCACATTGCCGATCATTCTTGTATATCCGTTTTTGCAAAGATATTTCGTAAAAGGAATCGTGCTAGGCGCAGTCAAGGAGTAAAGTTCGCTACTTCATATATTTTGCATATATAATTTAATTGAAAAGGGGTTTGAATCTATGAAAAAAGTAGGAAAAGTGTTAACGACAGCGGTATTAACAGCAGGCTTGCTAGCAGGCTTGCTAGCAGGCTGCAGCAATGGAGGCAATGGGCCTGCTCCAGCAGCGAACAGCACACTGAAGGATGGCAAGTACGACCCAACGATTACGATTTCCATTGGTAAGCAGCTGGATGAAAATGCGGGTAAGTATTTTGAAGGGGAAAGTCTTAATGACAATGTGTTGACTCGCTGGGGCGTAGATAATCTCGGTATTAAGGTCGAAACAACGCTTCTAGGTGGAGATGCTGCTCAATACAACAACAAGCTGCGACTGGCACTTACAGGCTCTGAGAAACTGCCAGATGTTATTCCAGTATATGACACGATGCTTGCGAACGATCTCATTCAATCTGGACGAGTGAAAGAGCTGACTGAAGATATTAAAAATTACATGCCTGAGCGATTAAAAGAGATTTATAAACAATATCCATCCACCTTTAATCCAGTCATTAACGATGGCAAAGTGTATGGAATGCCGATCTCTCCTAATCTAACGGAAGGAGAAGTAATGCTAATCCGTCAAGATTGGCTCGACAATCTTGGATTAAAGGCTCCTACGACGATTGATGAGTTTGAACAAGTGATTGCTGCATTTACGAATGATGATCCAGATGGTAACAACAAAAAAGATACTTACGGTTTCACATTTTCTGGTAAAGATAGCTACAACACAGGCTGGGTTAGTGATCCGGTTATGATCTTCAGTGCATATACAGGCAAGCATATTCCGGGCAGCTGGCAGGTTGATGAGGCAAGCGGTGAGCTAGTATACGGTTCTGTTGCAGCTGGCAATAAGGATGCACTAGCTAAGCTTCGCGACTGGTATACACAGGGCTACTTGAATAAGGAGCTGGCGACGCAAGGGGCATGGGATGCAATTGCTGATTTTGCAGAAGGAAAAGCAGGCATCATTGTCGGTCGTCCATGGTTGTACGGTAGTGTCGCGGCAGTAGAGACGAATATTGCCGGAGCAAAAGTTAGTGCTTATCCGACGATTAATGGCGTAAACGGTGATAAAACGTATCAATCAGGACAGCTTAATGATGGCGTATTTATGTTCAGCAAGGACTTCAACAATATGGAAGCATTCTTCCTTTATTACGATAAATTGTATGATGCCGCTTTCGGTACTGGGGACTTCCAATACGGTTATGCGCAAGGCTATGACTATGACATCGTAGACGGAGAGGTCGTGTTCGATCCGAAGAAATTCAACAAACCGATGGATGCGATCCAAGGTGTAGGCAAGATGGCATTTACGAAAAATACACCTGCGGTTGGCGAGGCTGGGAAGCATTATTATGATCTAGCACAAGGTGTTGAGCCAAACACTGGTCCTTTGATGGGAGCAAATGCTGCAGATGAGACGACAAAAGCGGGCTATGTCATTTCTTATGAAAATCGAGATGCACTTCTACCTAACATATTTAACGGCCCACCGACCAAAACAATGCAAAGTAATTGGGAGCAGTTAACGACGATGGAAAAAGAAACGTTCACAAAAATCATTTATAGTAAAGAACCGCTTGAAGCATTTGATGAGTTTGTAAAGCAATGGCATGAAAAAGGCGGCGACACAATTACTAAGGAAGTTAATGAATGGTATAGCAATGCAAGTGGAGTGGATGTTATGTCAGGTATGGGATTGAAATAATAGTGTAATTGCAAGGAGTTGTCTGAGACAGTTCGCTGAAAGCTGGTTGCAGCCAATAGAGCCGCTACGAAGTAAATCGTTCTTACACTCACGTTTAAAGCCTGATTCCCTTAAATATAACAAGGTAGAATCAGGCTTTAAAGGCGAGTTACTGTCGTTTTCCAGAATCGATTTACTCCTCCGCTCACGAGGGAGCTTGAAAGCTAATCATAAAACTTTCAGACAGCTCCTTGTAAGTTGAAAAGGAAAATTGAGGGGTGGATATAATGGATAGCTTTACATTACCACTACATGCGTTTAATACAATAGACAGTACACGAATGGAGATTCAAGAAGCTGACCGATTTCGCTTGACGACTACGTCTAGCGGTGGCGGTATTTTTATAGAGACAAATGATATTCCATCGCATGTATGGACAGATAAGCAATATGTAACCGCTGATGTCTACCATGAATCTCACAACGTATTAGTTATATTGTTTTCATTTACGGATGAAGAGGGACGCTCGATTACGGTTCACTATGGCGTATTGCCTCGTGTAGTAACGAAGCTTTGTTTACCTTTGAAAGCGTTGAATGGTGATAAGCTTTTCCTTGATCGTTATCCAGGTGTTATGCAATCTGTACTTCGTGGTGATGCGTTTGTTGATAGACATACGATTAAACGCTTTGCAGTAGCTACGATCCCTTCTACTGCTGATCGAACGATAAGCTTTTCGGATATCGTTGTTCGCACCACCGAGCCGCAGTTTACATATCAATCTACCTCCTTTATTGATGAACTTGGACAACTGGCTTGGAAGAGCTGGGAAGGGAAGACGAAGGATCGAGAGGAGCTTGCTCGTAAACTGGAGGAAGAGTGGATAAGATCGCAAACGTATGATGCCTCTTCAGTGGAACTGAGCCCTTACGGTGGCTGGAAACAGCTCCGCTTTGAAGCAACGGGATATTTCCGAACGGAATATGATGGGCAGAGATGGTGGTTCGTCGATCCTGAAGGATATGCTCAGTTCAGCACTGGTATGGATTGCATCCACCCGTCCGGTACGATGCGTGTATCCGGAATGGAGCATGTAACCCCACAGCTTCCTGATCGCAATGGAAAGTTTGCTGAGGCTTGGATCGGCGAAGAGTACAGCTTTGGTATTGCAAATCTGATCTCTGTATTTGGTGACAACTGGAGAGACAAATGGAAGGATGTTACGGAGTATCGTATGAAGGCATGGGGGATTAATACGATCGGCAACTGGTCTGCTGCTGACTTTATTCAGCATTCAGAGCTCCCATACGTTTACCCACTGCGAGATTTTCCAACGACAGCAGATAAGCTATTTAGAGATTTTCCGGATGTATTCAGTACGGAATATGAAGAGCAGGCGAAGGCATTTGCAGAGCAGCTTGTTCCATTGAAGGATGACAAACGCTTAATTGGGTATTTTTTAAGAAATGAGCCTCACTGGGCGTTTGTGGACGGTCTTGATCTAACGTACCAGATGCTGCGATCTTCCAATCGTTACGCTTGCAAAATTCAGTTCGTTCAATGGATCTCGGAAAAGTATACAACGGTGGAGCAATGGAATGCCGCTTGGGGAAGCAGCTTTAAGTCATTCGAAGACTTGTACGACCCTGAGCTTGTTAGCGCATGCATCGATTCGGGTAATCGTCCTGAAGATTTCTCAGCATTCAATCGGATATTGATCCGCCGCTATGTTGAACTGCCGTCTCATTATTGCAAGCTAGTTGATCCTCATCATCTTAATCTTGGGATGAGATATGCTTGGGTGAGCAATGATGCTGTTCTTGAAGGATGTGAAGCCTTCGATGTGTTTTCTATTAATTGTTACGATATGGCTCCAAATCGGGAGCAAATTCAATATATTAGTGAGCGATTGAACATGCCGATTATGATTGGCGAGTTTCATTTTGGAGCTGCCGATGTTGGGATGCTTGCTTACGGTATTCGTGCGGTGCAATCACAGTCTGATCGAGGTGCAGCGTATCAATATTATGTGGAGCAGGCTGCGTCGATTCCTGAGCTGATCGGTGTTCATTACTTTCAGTTGAACGATCAGCCCGTGTTAGGACGCTTCGATGGAGAAAACTATCAGATCGGAGTAGTTGATGGTTGTCATCAGCCGTATCAACCGTTCGTTGAAGCGATGACACGGACACATGCACGTATGTATGAGGTTCGTACAGGGAAGGTAGCTGCGACTACGCAACTTCCGAATGAAATACCAAGAACAGGTTTTTGAGAAGCTGTCAGGGGTAATCATTGTGATGAAAATAAATTAGTGACTTAAGGAGTGAATGATATGGAGACCAATCGTAATGAGTTTTTGCCAGGACAACTGTGGCCAGATAACCGTGGCAAGCATATTAGCGCACATGGTGGAGGGATTTTGAAGCATGGTGATCGCTTTTATTGGTACGGTGAGGATAACTCAAAAGGGTATTTGAATCACGTAGGTGTGAGCTGTTACTCATCAGTAGATTTGTATAATTGGCAATACGAAGGAACAGCGCTGAAGCAGGAGGATCTGCCGGAGGAGCTACAGGGTAGAAACGAAGGGCGAATTGAGCGACCGAAGGTCATTTATAATCCGAAGAGCAATAAGTTTGTTATGTGGATGCATGCAGAGCGTCAAGGCTATGCTTTTTCAAGTGCAGGTGTAGCGATAAGTGACAGCCCGACAGGTCCTTTTGAGTTTTTATATTACGATAGACCTGTGCTGTTCCAACCTGAAAGTGGCTTTGACCAGCATACAAATGAGCAGGAGCTGGGTAATTCATTCCGGGATATGCATCTATATGTGGATGATCAGGACAGCAACGGAGATGGAGTGAATGATGCTTATATCATGTACTCATCTGAGGGCAATTGGACGTTATACATTGTTCGTCTGAACGATGAATATACTTGGGTAGATCTCCCGAATGATGGGGAACGTGTGAGACCTCAATGCACGCAGGAACAGCTTGGTCAAGTGTGGTCACGCCAATTTATTCGAAAGATGCGAGAAGCACCTACTCCTTTCAAATACCAGGGAAAGTATTATGTAATTACGTCAGCGTGTACTGGCTGGAAGCCAAATCAAGCAGAGTATGCGGTATCTGAACATCCGCTTGGCGATTATATCGTCATGGGCGATCCTTGCATTGATGATGTTGAACAGACGACGTTCCGTTCACAGAGCACATATGTGCTGCCAATTGATGAGGCGAAAGGCAAGTTTATCTATATGGGCGATCGTTGGACACCAGATGAACTGGGGCAATCTCCACATGTATGGTTGCCGCTTACGGTAGATCAGGATGGGAAAGTGTCGATTAGGTGGGCTGAACGTTGGTCTTTAGGTAATTATTAATTACATCTTTATTATTTCACTGAAAATTTAGTATAATAGCATTAGTGATTTATAAATATATGAAACCAACTTAATAGAATTAATGTTATTATAATTAATTGGTGGGAATGGAGATGTGATTATGATGAAAACAAGTAATATTATTGTAGAGCAGCGAGCTGATCCATGGGTATATTTGCATAATGATGGTTACTACTACTTTACAGGTTCTGTACCAGAGTATGATCGTATTGAATTGCGGCGAGCAGCCACACTGGATTCTTTGCATGAAGCAGAAGCAGTCGATATTTGGCACAAGCATGAAAGCGGTGTCATGGGTGGTTACGTATGGGCTCCGGAAATTCATCATATTGACGGGAAATGGTATATCTATTTTGCTGCCGGTCATGCGGATGCTGTATTTGCTCAGCGAATTTATGTGCTCGAGAACGCAGTACATAATCCATTGCAGGGAGAGTGGGTTGAAAAGGGGCAGGTGACAACTGATTGGGAGTCCTTTTCCTTGGATGCCACTACGTTTGAGGTAGATGGTAACCGTTATCTTGTGTGGGCGCAAGAGGATGCATCGATGGGGAGAGGTACGAATTTGTACATAGCTAAGATGAGCAACCCTTGGACGCTTCAAAGCAAGCAGGTGCTCATTGCTAAGCCTGATCAGGAATGGGAAAGAATCGGTCACAATGTCGTGGAAGGACCAGCTGTGCTACAGCGCAATGGTAAGGTTTTTATTACGTATTCCGGAAGTGCAACAGATCATAATTATGCAATGGGAATGATATCAGCAGATGTTATGAGCGATATGCTTAGTCCTGAATCGTGGAGCAAAGCCGAAGGACCAGTATTTCAGACTCATGATGAGACTCAGCAATATGGACCCGGTCATAATAGCTTTACGACTACGTCAGATGGAAGTCGAGATATTCTTGTCTACCATGCTAGGTCGTATAAGGAAATCGAAGGTGAGCCGCTATTTGATCCTAACCGCCATGCACGGGCTCAGTACTTTACATGGAATGAGGATGGAACACCTAACTTCGGAATCCCAGGTAAGCTGGAAGCTTCGGTAAAATAATATTGAGCTAGGACATAATGAATTAAAAGTCAGAGTTGCGACGCACAGCGATGTGTAGGATTGACATTGTTTCAAATGTAGAAGCCTCCAAGCCACGAGCATTGTGGATGGGAGGTTTCTGCTGTATTGAGCTTCGAGGGAAGAGTACGAGAATCTAGAAGTGTGCAGTACTGCATCTTGAAAGTAATGCATTTATAATTCAATAAGCTTTTTAGTTAATTCATCAAGATGTTTCTTCTTATTTTTTGGTAGTTTAGTATAATGTAATGAGAATTCATAATAATGTAAATGGATATAAGTTAAAGTTAATGTTCATCTAAAATCTAAGGTCGTTCATATCATTCCATGGGAGGGTAATGGTAATGTCAACTGTATACAGTGGTTATCTGCTAGCACACTTCATAGGCGAGCAGCCGGATGGAGAGCAAATCTATTTTTCATATAGTGAAGATGGCTTACATTGGAAGGATCTTAACAATGGAGAGCCTGTGCTTCGCTCCGAATTAGGAGAGAAAGGGGTACGAGATCCGTTTCTCATTCGTTCACCGTTAGACAATCACTTTTATATCATTGCGACAGATCTTCGTATCGCAAGCGGAAAAGGTTGGGGCGTTGCGGTGAATGAAGGTAGCCGTGACATTATCGTTTGGAAATCAGCAGACTTGGTTAACTGGTCCGAGCCATGGTCTATTACTGTCGGCATAGAAGGTGCAGGTTGCGTATGGGCACCTGAGGCAATATATGATGAGGAAGCACAAGATTTTCTTGTGTTTTGGGCATCAGCGACAAAAGAGGGACAAGACTCAGAACGTAAGCATAAAATTTATAGTGCGCGTACGAAAGACTTTTGCCAATTTAGCAATCCAGAGCTGTATATTGAGCGCGATAACCATATTATCGATACGACGATTATCGCCCATGAAGGGAATTACTACCGTTTATCCAAAGATGAAACTACGAAAAATATAACGCTAGAAAAAGGATCATCTCTAGATAAATCGGCTTTTACTGCTGTATCGGCTCCTCATTTGGAAGCAATATATGGTGTTGAAGGGCCGCAGATTTATAAGCTTAATGATCGTGATGAATGGTGTCTTATTATCGATCGTTTTGCGGAAGGAAAAGGGTATCTTCCGCTGCTCACATCGGATCTGAATAGCGGTGAGTTTCGTGTCGTTGAAGATGAGAATTTTGATCTAGGGGAAAGTAAAAAACGTCACGGCAGCGTAATTCCGATAACAGCTAGCGAATGTGCCGGATTGTTAGCAGCTTATGGTGATGGACATCAAGTATTACCAGGACAGTATGCTGATCCAGATCTTGCAAAATTCGGCGGCCGCTATTATCTGTATCCGACGACGGATGGCTTTACTGGCTGGTCTGGTACACAGTTCCATGTGTTTTCAACTGATGATATGCGTATATGGCAGGATGAAGGCGTCATTGTTGATTTGCTTTCGCCTGACGTTCCATGGGCAGTAGGCAATGCATGGGCACCAGCGATTGCTGCTAAAAACGGTAAATACTACTTTTACTTTTGCGGAAAAATGGCTGCCGGAGTAAGTGCGATTGGCGTTGCTGTTGCGGAATCACCGATTGGACCATTTACTGCAATGCCAGAGCCGTTAATTACGATGGAGCAAATGAAGCGTCTATCGATTGAGATGGGGCAGACGATTGATCCTGCGATTTATACGGAGGAAGATGGCACTTCATATATGCTGTTTGGCAATGGAGCGGGAGCTATTGTGCAGCTCGGCAGTGATATGGTGAGCGTAGTCGAGGAAACGATGGCTAATATAACAGGATTGTATGATTTTAGAGAAGCTGTTACGGTACTGAAGCGGGGAGGCTTATATCACTTCACATGGTCATGCGACGATACGGGCAGCGAAGATTATCATATTAACTACGGTACATCAGAGCATCTATACGGTCCTGTTACTTATCATTATCCTGTGCTCGCTAAAAACGTTGAAAAAGGAATGCTAGGTACAGGTCATCATTCCATCATGCAAGAGCCAGGTAAGGATGAATACTGGATTGCTTATCATCGTTTTGTAACGCCTTTGTCTCGTTTTAAAGAAGGGAAAGGTTATCACCGAGAGGTGTGCATTGACCGATTAACGTTCGGTGAGAATGGCTTAATGCAGCCAGTGAAGCTGTAGCGATAGTGAGCTGGCTATTCAGTAGTAACCTGCCCTTTTTGCAACAGGGCGTTAGAGATGGATTCGTTGAGTTTGCACTCTTGGCTTAATCCGAGGATCACTGAAGTGGTCCTCTTTTTGTTGCCTTTATGGCGAGAGCTGGCTTGATAAAGTAGCTGAGGGCCAGAGCAGTCGTAGTAGCAATGTTTGATTTTCCAAGCAGCGGTAGTATTTAGATGTAAACAGTTTAATCATTGGCAGATGATACAACATCCAGATCCAAATATCGATCTCGAGATCGAGATCGAAATCCTGAACAAAATCCTGAACAAAATCCTGATCGAAATCCTGATCGAAATCCTGCCACAAAAACTTCTAACGGTTGTCATTCAGGTTAATCAGCTGTTTAAGCATAGTTTATTTATGTAACGGTTGTAGCAGCGCCTAATGGGTATTTTTTGATCGATTCGAACTTAAATACATCCAATAGTCACTTTGGCAACCGTTAGATTTGAAAAGTAGTAAATAGGGCTTAAATAGCTGCAATGGCAACCGTTAGATTTCACGCCCCTCATAATTATTTAATTCACTAGCAACCTCCCTTTAATAATCTTCGCTTAGAATGAACGTTCGATATCTTTGTTTTCCGCTCGCAACAAGAATGAAGCCTTTTGAAACTAGTGACCTGAGTAAAACTCTAGTTCGGTTTTCGGATAAGTTAAGATGAAGCGCTAATTCCTTTGCTTCAAAAGGACGAATTAATCCGCGAGCGAATCGGAGCGATTCTGCTTCTGCCCAATTCAGTTCATTTTTCATTGGATTAATGTTGATTGATAAAAATTTTCCAACAAACGAGAGGATTAATTTCTTACATACTGCTGGATCATCGCGGATAGATAGATAAGCAATTGGTAGGAATAACCAATCGTCGAGCACTAAAGCGGATTGTTTCATACATAAATCCTTAAATCGTTCAGATTCAATATCTCTCGCATGGCTGCGATAATCCTGGATTTCAATACATCCTTTAACTCCGCCGGGCATATAGGCAAGATCCAAATATCGATATTTGTTATCCAGGTCACGGACTTCATATTCTGGGTAGAGATCATTGAAATTTCCAATAGTCGGGTACCAAATATTGCGCAGGAATGCTATCGTACTGTAATTCAATCCCTTTTTTAGTAATTCACATCTTCGTGGATTTTTTTCAGAAGCAATATCTGCTTGTTGCCAAGCGTTGAAAGCATCATCAAAAGATAACGTCATATTTTCGCCTACTTTCATCTAATAAGGAAATGAAAAAAGCCGCTTTAATACGATCAGGCCATCATGGCATCGTATCGAAGCGGCATATGCTTTATACCTAAGACTAACAATATGTAGCTAAAAAATTATTTATTATTAAATATAATTTATCATTCCTCTGTGGATCATACAAGAATTATTTGGATATGCTGCTTACGTATGAAAAAATTGACATTTTAGAAGATATCACATACCATTTATTTAATCCGACTGGACAGTATAAAAAGAGAGGTGAAATGATGCCTAAATTAGGAGTGGAGCCAAAGCGAAGATCAGACGTTATTAATGCTACGTTAACCTGTATCTGTAAATACGGAATAGACGGGCTGACGCTGGATAAGGTAGCTGAACAAGCCAATTGTTCAAAGGGAGTTGTCACTTATTATTATAAGAGCAAGGATGACTTATTGATCGAGGCGTTAAAGGCGTTTATGGCGTATTTCGGATCAAAGATCGAATCGGAAATTAATAGTAGCATGACTGCCAGTGATATGCTTGAGACTGTGATGAAGTATATATTACCTGTGCATTCTGTTGACGGTGGAAAAGATATTAATGTATCACAGCTTGAAGGGGTAAAGAAAATGTTTATTTCATACGAGGATCTCCCCATATTGTTTGTTCAATTCTTTTCCAAAGCATCATCCGATCACCGTTTTCAAAAAGTTATTGCCGAGAGCTACATGGCAGATTTGCAAGGCATAGTTAAGATTTTGGAATATGGAAATAAGACAAGCCAGATGAGGATCGATGATGCTGAAAGTGCTGCTTATGGATTTTTCGCTATGGTTGTGGGCCTTAGTTTCTTTAGGGTAGCTAAGGTACCGCCGGTGAATGGTGAAGATAACCGATATCTATGCCAAAACTATGTAAAGCAATTATCTGCCCGAATAGATGAGCTACGAACAGGAGAGTCTAATGAACTTTGAAAAAGTAGAGGCGAATGGGATAACGATCGCTATCGTTAAAGAAGACGGTTGTGTGATTACAGATGTACAGTCAGCGTTAGATTTAATCGCGACGGCTAGCTATTATACGGGCAGCGATCGAATGGTAATTGAGAAGACTCTGATTAGCGAGAGCTTTTTTGATCTGAAAACGCGACTTGCAGGCGAGATCCTACAAAAGTTTATTAACTATAAAGTAAAGGTTGCGATTGTGGGAGATTTTTCAACATATTCAAGTAAGAGTCTAAAGGATTTTATCTTTGAATGTAATAAGGGGAAAGATATTTTCTTTGTGGCTACAGAACAAGAGGCAATTGAACGACTAAGTTTATGATGTGGGGTGTAACGTGCCAGAGCATAACAATTTTACTAATTATCCAATGATCAATATTTCTGCAGGTACGGCAAGCTTAAGAGACGACAGAATAAAGAAGTCTTGGACAACCGAGGTAGAAGGTTTTTTGCTTGCTCCTGTGCCAGTCACGCAAGCGCTTTATTGCACCATTATGCAACAAGATATAGAACTAGAAGCCGAATTTAATACACCGATTGTCAATGTATCCTGGTATGATGCGATATTATTTTGCAATCGGTTCTCACTATATTCGGGGCTGCAACCATGCTATTCTGTTATCGGTCATGAAGATGAGATGATTATCAAATGGAATAGAGATTCTGGCGGATATCGATTACCTACGGAAGCCGAATGGCAGTATGCTTGTAAGGCAGAAACTTCAGGGTATCGTTATGGTGACATTGATGCGATTGCTTGGTATTCTGCTAACTCTAAGGGCGGCATACATGAGGTTGGGCAAAAACAACCGAATAGCTGGCAGCTCTATGACATGCTAGGCAACGTGTGGGAATGGTGCTGGGATCAATATGATCCCAAGGTGTATGGTTCATATAGAGTATTTCGAGGGGGAAGCTGGGCTGAAGAGGCGAGAGGCTGCGGAGCAACGTGCCGTCGTCGCAGTCACCCTACTTTTCGTATTGATGATCTAGGTTTTCGACTAGCAAGGTCTATTCATTGAGTACCATTGATAAGTGAATAGAATCCAATTTGTAGAGGAAGGTCTTCATGTTTAATGGAGAGACTTTCTTTTTTTTGATTCAAGCATTAACATACATACTGTATGTATGTTAAAGTTAAGTACAATAACTGAAGGGGGTATCAAGAATGAAAATCTCTAGCTTTTATCCTGTTATTCTTACAGAAAAAGTAGCAGTAACTGCTGATTTTTATACGAAGCATTTTGGGTTTGAAGTTGTTTTTGAGGCGGATTGGTATGTGAGTCTCAAAATGCCTAATGAAGTAACACCTTTCGAACTTGCAATACTTAACGCTTCGCACCCAACGATTCCTTCTAAGTTCCAATCAAATGTGAACGGACTGATTCTAAATTTTGAAGTAGATGATGTTGATGCTGAATACGAGCGTCTTATTCATGGCTCAAAGCTGCCTTTGGAACTAGACATTCGGAGTGAGGAATTTGGACAAAGACATTTTATTACCTCCGATCCTAGTGGAGTATTAATTGATATCATTACAATTATTCCACCGACAAACGAATACAGTGATCAATATGTCGAAGAAATTTGGACTCAAGAGAACAACAGAGTATGAAAAAAAATAAGGAAGAGACAGCGGAAACGATTCAAAAATTGATTGAAATTGCGAGGGCTCATTTTACTGAGTTCGGTTATGCTAACGCAGCATTGGAGTCGATTGTCCAGGATGCTAATCTTACCCGAGGTGCAGTGTATCATCACTTTCGTAACAAGAAGGCGTTATTTGCCTTCGTGCTTGAGGAGGTGCAGAAAGAGGTCGCCGAAAAAGTAGAGGAAGCAGCATCTAAGAACGAAGATTTGTGGCAACAGCTCTATGCGGGTTGCCAAGCATTTATTATGGCAGCGATCGAAAATAATAACAAACGGATTATGTTATTGGATGGACCTGCGATTCTAGGCTGGGAAGCCTGGAGAGAAATGGATAGTAATCATTCCATGCGATTATTAAGAGGACAACTTGAGATTATGCAGGATCAGGGGTGCATCCGCAGCATCTCTCTAGATGCGATGACCCATTTCATTTCAGGTGGTTTGAATGAGTTAGCACTTTGGCTAGCCAATGAAGCATCAGAATCTGATGCTTTAGTGGAAATCACGAACTTGCTGCATATTATGTTAGACGGTTTCAAGCAAAGCTCCATATAGCGATAAATTTTACTCTTTACGCAAGGTATACTTACAACATTTGTATATGTAGAAGGCTGAAACATAACCAGCTTCTTAAAATGTAGTCCTGAACGTCTTACATTCTGTAAACGTTCGGGACTTTTATTTTATCTGATTATGCATTGTTAACTATGCAAATTGAACCTTAAATCTATTTAATTTTACTAATAATTACAGATGAATGGATTCTAATAATACAAGCAATCCAATAGGTTAAGCGCTTACATTTTTTTAATGGAAATAATTATTAAATTACAAGTGATATATGCTTTGCTAGGATGAAAAAGCAGGTAGTTTTGCTACCAATAGTCAAGTTGACGCAGCTAACTTTACTGTACAGAAAGTTGCTACACATTAATCAGGTTTACAGGAGGTTACTTATGAAGAAGAATACATTAAAGCGAAGTGTAGCTGTACTCGCTGCTACTACACTTATCGCAACATCTGGTCTGACTGTTTCAGCAAATACTCAAGATAATAAGGGAACTACATTTAGCTTACCTCAACAATCGCTTATTATTCAAAAAATTAATGAAAAATTAGGGTTGTATGTAAAAGACTCAAATATGACTGTTCAAGTTGGTCCATGGAAGCTTTATTTCCTAAGCGGACAGTTTACTTTTGAACATGCGCAGCCGACAGCGCAACCGACAAAAGCTCCAACAACAGCCCCAACAGCGCAACCAACGGCGGCTCCGACAGTAGCGCCAACAACGTCTCCGACGGCAGCGCCAACAACGGCTCCGACAGCACAACCAACAACTGTGCCAACGGCAAAGCCGACAACAGTACCAACAACGCAGCCAACGGCAGCACCAACAGCAAAGCCAACGACAGCGCCAACGGCACAACCAACTACGCAACCAACTGCAACACCTAGCGCTAAACCAGTAGGTGAAACTGAAGCTCAGCAGCAAGTATTGTCGCTAGTCAACAAAGAAAGATCAGCAGCAGGACTATCTGCGCTAGTACTAGATACAAAACTTAATGAAGTTGCTACAGAAAAGGCTCGTGATATGGCAGAGAACAATTACTTTAGCCACACTTCACCAACATACGGATCGCCTTTTGATATGTTAAGTACATTTGGCGTTTCCTATCGTACAGCTGGTGAAAATATCGCGTACGGCCAAGCTACTGCAGAGCTAGTTATGAAGGATTGGATGAATAGCTCAGGTCATCGTGCCAATATATTGAACGCTAATTATACGAAGCTTGGTGTAGGTTACGTTAAAGGAAAATGGGTACAAATGTTTATCGGATAAGCAATCATACATTAATACGTTAAGTTCTATGTTATAAAAAAAGTGGGCTAACCTTTGGTCATTATTCAATGACTTCTGGTTAGTCCACTTTTTATTAACAACGTTATTTTAATTTAAATACTTGAATTGTACGTTGAAGCTGAGTAGCCATATTTAGCATTTTTTCAGTTTCCTCAACAACTGCTTGAACCGAAGGAATTTGCTCATTCATAGAAGCAGATACTTGCTCTGTTCCTGCAGCAGATTGCTGCGTGATGGCAGAGATATTCTGAATAGCTGAGGAAATATGCTTTGCACTATCCAGCATATTGTCACTTTCTTTAGAAAACTCATAAATTTGCTCTCCAATAAACTGAATACTTTCAACAATTTGACTGAAGATTTCTTCTGTCTGACGAATATGCTCAGCCTGCATACTAACAACCTCTTCATTAACCTTCATGTTTTGCAGTGTGTTCTGGATTCCTTTATCAATACTTTTGACAAGGTTGAATACTTCTTTCGTTGAAGTAGTGGACTCTTCAGCAAGCTTCCGTACTTCTTGGGCAACGACCGCGAATCCACGACCATGTTCACCTGCACGTGCAGCTTCAATTGATGCATTTAAGGATAGCAGGTTTGTTTGTTCAGCGATTTCGGATATTGCCTTTGTCATTGCACTAATACCTTTAGCATTTTCAGCTAAATCTTTAATGGTAACTGCCACTTGTTCTGTAGCTTCAATGTTACGGCTCATTCCCACGCTTTGGTTTTCAAGAGCGATTCGACCGCGATTGACGAGTTCAATCGTTTGCTCAGATCGCACGTTCATTTCCTTTGTTGCATTAGCATAATTCGCTACTTTTAGCTCGATTTCATTAATTGATTCGGTCATTCCTGAAACATCCTCAGATATTGCATTGGACCCAGTTGCAAGTTCTGTAGCGGACACTGCAACCTGTTCCATCGTTTGCTGGATGCTATTATTTTTATCAAAAATACTGCGGCTCGTTTCGGACACATGCTTTGTTATGCTCATCGTCTCTGAAAGAAGATCTCTTAGCTTTTGGACCATGCTGTTGAATGTATGTCCCAATTCTCCCGAATTAGTGGCCTCTGTATCAATGGATTGAGTGAAGTCACCTTTGGAAATACGATTGGCAGCGCTTTGGATTTCGTCAAATGACGCTGTAATTGCATTTTCAGTAAAGAGAATAATCGGGTAAGCGATACCAAAAGCAACGACAGCAATAATGAGGATTGGAGTTGTGTATTCACCTACAATGAAAGAAAACACTAGCGCAAAAATTGTCAAAATAAATAGATTGGTGTATGTAACGAACATAAGCTTACTTTTTACGGATAATGAATTAAACCATTGTGTTATTTTCTCCATATGAAAGCGCTCCTTTTTCAAATATAGCCATATTATAACACCACTTTATAGATCGGTCTATGATTGGAATGGGTATTTTTTCTTATTGATTATTATAAAAATGCTGCGTGGGTTACAGTTGTGTTGCGTGGTTACGGGTATTTTATACGTGTTATACGGAACGAAATGCGGTGAAATAAAGTTGGATATTCGCTATATTTGGTACATAACGACACATTTTAGTGAGGAAAGGGGTATTTTGATGAAGGATATGTCACTAGCAAGACAAGTTGATTTTGTTTTCAGACAGCTTGAACATGAGCTTACAGGTGCATGTGCTGGTACTGTATTACTACAGATTCGGAATAATACGGTTGGTAAATTCGGAGTAAAGCATCATCCGATATACCTAAAAAACAATGAAATTGAGGCAGAAGAAGCAGGCTTAACACGCGATCAGGTTGAAAGCTTCCGTGGATTAGCGATTGAGGCACTAAAGCTGAAGCGTAATTGGACACATGGTGAGATTTTATATGATTTTTCTGTAAAGCCTAACAGAAAAGGCTGGTCAGCAAGTGTTCTGTACGAATCCAACTATAATATGTCTACTTGGAATAGTAGCATGTCCTCTTTTAATCCACGAAAAAGCTTAGTTGACTACTCATCCTGAGAATTAGGATCTACATTCCTCTTATTGTATTTTTTACGAACAACAAATCCCATTCCTATTGAGATGACCGCTAAAACTCCCCAAATAATGACCCAGATTAAGCTATGGGCAATTGAAATTGACATTGCACTTAGAAACAATATTCCAATCGTTGCAAAAATCAAAGCTAAATATTTCGGCATTTTTGTATTCTCCTTAAAAAAAATAAATTCATGGTGTATAGTAATTGATTTCGTGCACATAATATGTTTGCAAGCTTGCAAATGAAATTATGCGAAGAGGTCGAAAGGAGACTTACATCATGGCAAACAGAAGCAACCAATTAATCGTTCCACAAGCGACACAAGCTTTGAACCAAATGAAAATGGAAGCAGCTCAAGAGTTGGGTGTTCACCTATCTCCGGAAGGATATAACGGCAACCTAACGACTCGTGAAGCAGGTTCTATCGGTGGATATATTACTAAAAAGCTAGTTCAAATCGCTGAACAACAATTGTCTGGCGGTCAACGTTAATATTTATTCCACATTATTAAGCAAGAGAGCTCAAGGAAAACCTTGAGCTCTTTTAATTATAGCTGAATGAAGTCTTTATTCAATATTACTGTTTATGATGGAGTAAGTTTTGCTTCTTGATATAAGCGCTTATACAGCTTTTGATCATTTAACCAACCTACATAGGAAGCGATAGGCTGCTGCTTATGATCGTAAAATACGATGGCTACAAAAGGATATTGTTTCCGATATCGATAACGTGCATCACACCAACGTACTTCTGTGCCCCAATAATGTGTAGTTACGTTAGCGACCGTGTATTTGGAAAATTCCAGTAATGCTGAAACGGATGGGTGCGATGTTGATTTATCAATTAGCGGATGTTGATCTGAAGAAACTGTTTCAAGCCAATTAATATCCCCTTTATTATAGCTGCCAAGCTGATAGCTACCATCAGCTTTTTTAAGCATCAGATGCCAATATCGGAATCGAACGGTTGGCATAACGGTTAACGTATCATCGTCCGGTATGGACATTTGCCGAGAAATGCTAACATCCAGCCATCGATGATAAATCGTTCTTATTACATAATAGATGGTGAGTAAAGCATAGAGCATCGGAAAGATGATGACAGGCTTTCCGATTCCGGTAATCCATAATAGTGCAGCGACGACATGAATGATAAAGATAAATGGATCAAAAATGTGAATGATATTCCACGAAATCCATTTCTTCGAAAAGGGCCGGAGTGCTTGCGTACCATATGTATTAAATAAATCCATAAATACATGCAAGCTCACTGCAAGCATAATCCATCCTAGCAGATGTAAATAGTGAGATGGTTCCGGGACAAAAAGAAACAGCACAGTTGAAAGTATAACCGTCCAAAGCATAATCGCAGGGATTGAATGTGACGCACCCCGATGCTGACGAATATACGTTTCATTATTTTTAAGTCGTGTAATGGTGTCAAAATCAGGTGCTTGAGAACCTACTATCGTTCCAATTATGACAACGGTTGATAAAGCGGGGTCAGATTGAACGACAGGATCCAATTGTGATAAACCAGCTAATCCTACGCCTATTACAAAATGTGATGCAGAATCCATTGAATAGCCTCCTAAACATGATGTCCTCATCATTATTGACCAAGCATGTCGTTCCATAATCATTCGATTGTATCACATCAACATGAAAAAGCTATGATTTCTCCTGTTAAACAACAAGAGAAATCATAGCAGTTTTTCAAACGATTATAGCGGTGATTGAGGAGTTACAACTTGACCGTGGAAAGGATACTCATAGCTGATTGGCTCATCAAAAGCAACATAATCTAGATTCAGCATAAGTAGCAAGTAGCGCTGGTTCGTCATCGGATCACTTATCACAATATGATCACGTCCAGCAGCCTCAATAATGCCTCTAAAAATTTTAGCGTTCCACTGCGAATTATTTTCGTATGTCATATAGAAAGTGCCCAATTTGCCACGGTTTAGACGCAAAATATTTTCTACATAGGATTCCTCGAACTGTGGCTGTTGTGTAACGACATTTCCCCCCATTGGTGTTACAACCGCTCCGCTAGGTACGAGTGGAGGTGTAACCATTACATCCCGATAGAATGGTGCATAATTCTGAGGGTAATAATAAGACTGGTCATAATAACTCATTACATGTAACTTCCCTTCATTAATTAAATAATAAATTGTTAATATACTGACGGGCAATCTTGTGGCGTAGGATGGAAAAAGCAGTGCTGTTTGAATCTGCCACTGTTAGCTTGGTTATACCACGTGCTAGGGCAGTTTCCACTTGGTCTAAAAAACCATAAGGAGAAGGACGCAGGATGGGTTCGCTCACCTCGTATGGATCGCTCAGCAAGACGAATTTCACTTTCACGCGCTTTTTGATAAAAGTAACCCTTTTGCGTTGCTTCAAAGCCGCCTGGTCTTTGATAGATCATATCGGGAAGTGAGCGTATATTACGGAAATCAAGGCAATTTCCTCGTACACGATTAACTCCAACATTGCCTACCATCAACATCCCTAATTCACCTTCGCCCTCTGCTTCTGCTCGCATTAATCGAGCAAGCATTCTGGTGTGTTCTGAATTAGTTTTTATAACAGCCATAAAGTTGTTAATCAGCTCCTTTTCCCAAATTATGGGCACAAGACTATACGATATAGTATGGAACTGAACCCTCAATTGTGACAATGTTTTTGTCACATTTGAATGACGAATTATTGAACAATAATAGTGAACATTGTCACAAGCTTTTTTTTTCGGTATGATTAGTTACGATTCATCAAGATGGATAAACGCAAAAAAGCGTTTTGCGTATAGCGGGAGGATTAGCAAGTGTTGAAAGATCTAATAAGCTTAACAAAACCCAACTTGTTACGACTGAACGTATTTGCCGCATTTGCAGGCTACTGGATTGCCTCAAAATGGTCTTTTGATTGGGTAACATTAATTTGGATGCTAATCGGCAGTACTTTAACGATGGCATCTGCAACGGTTATTAATAATTACTATGACCGTGAACTAGATATGAAAATGGAACGCACTCGCAACAGAACATTGCCATCGGGAAGAATGAAGCCTCGGCATGTGTTGTTATACGGCATCATACTTGGTGTTATTGGATTAACTGTATTGTTTACATTAGTAGATGTACTTTGTGGGATTCTTGGTATAATCGGATGGATTGCATACATTGTCATTTACACGATGTGGTTAAAGCGTAGTTCTACTTGGAGCACCTCGGTTGGTGGAATATCTGGAGCAATGCCTCCTGTGATTGGCTATTGTGCAGTGACCTCCGAATTCGATATGGGTGCATTTTTGTTGTTTGCATTTTTATTTTTATGGCAACCTGCTCATTTTTGGTCGCTTGCTATTCGCAGAGTGGAGGAATATCGAACTGCTGGTTTTCCGTTGCTTCCCGTTGTCAAAGGGGTAAAACGCACCAAAATTCAAATGATTCCATATCTTGTGCTGCTTCTTGTCACAGTAATTTTACTGTATACTTATAATTTGGCTGGTATGTTCTATCTTATTGTGGCCACTGTTCTTACCGTAATATGGATTATTCATACGTTAACTGGCTTTACGGCAAAGGACAATGACAAGTGGGCGAAAACAAACTTTCTTATTTCAGTAAACTACTTAATGATTGTATTTATTATGTTGATTATCAATACTACAAAGCTGTAGCTCTGAAAGGGGAAAAAGAGACATGGCATTTATGAAGAAGTATGCTTTTCACATTGCTTTAGTTTGTTTGATTTTATTAATGGGTGGCTATCTACTGTATATGTATGTTCTAAAGCCTGAAGCTCCACTTACAGTAAAACAGGCGGCGCCAAGTTTTACACTGACTGATATTGAAGACAATGAAGTTAGTCTTGAATCGACAAATGGCAAAATAAGACTAGTTTACTTCTACTTTGCTAGTTGTCCTGATGTATGTCCTCCGACTACCTTTTTGTTAGGTGAGGTACAGGATATATTAAGAGAAAAAGGGGAACTGGGGGAGAAGGTGGAGCTCATTTCCATTACATTTGACCCAGAGACTGATACACCAGAGGTTATTAGAGATTTTGCTGAACGTACTGGTGCAGAGTTTGATTCATGGAAGTTTTTACGCGCACAGAATAAAGAGGACTCGATCGAGTTGGCGCGTGAATTTAACCTTGCAGTAATCTATGATGAAAAGAACCAAACGTTCTATCATAACAATTACATCTCACTTGTTGACGAGGACGGAAATATCCGCGAATGGATTAACGGCTCTCCGAATCTTGAAGCTGGCGATCCAGATATAACAGCAGAGGATATTTATAAGCAAGTGAAAAAGCTATATTAAAATTCATCTTTTTTCCAGATTGAAGCAGGATTAGCAGGGAAGTTAACAAATTCCTCTAGTCCTGCTTTTTCTAATTGCAGCGCCAAATAATCAAGCGGCGTGCCCTCTACTCCCTTGTAGCCTCTTTTTGTATAAATATGTACTGCCTCTGGAAACAGCTCGCTCAACAAAGCTCTAATTTTTTTTCCGGATGAATCATTGTCTGTGAATATAAACACCTCGTCATGTCGCAGCTCGTAGGCGATCGATTGAAGCTGTTTGCTTCCTGGTGTTCCGTATGTGCAGACGACATGAATCTCACCCTGTAATACCTGCTGCAGCTTGCTTCGATCATTCTTTCCTTCAACGATGATAGATACTCTCATGTAGGTTGTCCTCCGTAGATAATGAACTGATGCCTAGTTTAACACGTCCGAGCAATAAATAAAAAGGCTGGGACAAAAGCTAACTCCAACAGGAAAGTCCCGAATGCTTTATCAATATAAAGCGTTCGGGACTTAAATTATAACTGCTAAATTTCCGTCGAGCAGGAACAAGTTGAAGTTCTGACGGAACTGAGCGACGCTAATTAACCAAAAGCAGCCTTCCATAAATGCTAATGGAACTCACAGACGTTATTGATGCAATTTCTGCGTTTTTCACCTCGAATTGACCTCATAACGGCGCTGAGTTCCGTTACATTTTTTTGGGGTGCCTTTACATGGGATTAAGGCTTCTGAGTTCCGTTACTTCGGTTTGCGTGTATGTGAAACTAGTTTTGTCCCAGCAATTTAGTGTAGCTCATGCAACTACGCGCCACATCGTAATCAAAGCCTAATCTTTTTGAACGTCCCAATTACAATAGTAGTTCAAAAAGTTAGGCTTTCAGTACCAAGAAGCTTGGACGCTAGTAGGAAAAAAGGAGCACAGCGTACGCTCTTGGTACGTGAGCACCGTAGTTTTCGCTAGCGTTCAAGATTCGCCGTCGACTAAGCTCCAACGCGCCACATCGTAATCAAAGCCTAATCTTTTTGAACGTCCCAATTACAATAGCAGTTCAAAAGTTAGGCTTTCAGTACCGAGAAGATGGAGGGCTACTAGAAAAAGAGGAGCGCAGCGTACGGTGTTGGTACGTGAGCACCACAGTTTTCGGTAGCAATCCATATTCGACGTCGACTAAGCTCCAACGCAGATCATCGTAATCAAAGTCTAATCTATTTGAACATCTTCTAAATGTAGGTTGAGGAAAGCTTTGGCGGCGTCCTCTCAGGCAACGCATTGAAAGCAAGCGCGATCGATAGGATTATGAAAGCTATAAAGTAAGGTGACATATACTCTCGCAAATGTCCTGCAAGAAACGGCCCAAGAAATGCACCTATAGACGAAGCAATCGCAAGTATGGAGAACGTGCGTCCATAACGCATTCCTTCACTTAGTTGAATAAGCCAATGTGATAGTGCAGGAAAAACAATGCCTTTGCACATCCCGATCAATAGAAGCATCAGCATAAATGGTACTGGCAAATCTGAAGCGATCACAAAATACATGACCGTAAGGGCAATAGTACCTAGTATGGTACGATATGCAGGATTATATCGATTAATAAACAGCATACAGAGCGTTATTAACGATCCAATACTGATGACGGTAAATAATAAACCAGTTGTCATAATAGAGCCATTATTTTGAACCATTAATGGCAGTTCAAACGTAATAATTCCTTGAGCACAGCTTAAACCAACTGGAATCAAATAAATTTTCCAAGAAAGCGAGCTTGATTTTAAGGTATTAGCACTTTGTTCTATGGTATGATGATTAGGTGCATGAACTGCTTGCTGGGCAGAGCCTTCTGCCTCGTTAACCGCTGCGATTTTTTTCTCCTTTATAAAAAACACCGCTAGCACTGCAGTAATGATCAATATCCAACCTAAAATGTAAAAAGCGGATGTAAATCCTAATTTAGCGACTAAAAACGCACCTGCTGCAGGAGATAAGACTGAGGCAAGTGTATGCACTAATCCGTTGCCTGCCATTAATTTTCCTTGTTGGCTTATATCTGTGCTTAATCTCGCTAATAATGATAGACATGCTGGTGATAGAAACGCTAGCACAAAGCCTGCAATAGAGCGTAGCAATAGTAGCTGCCAAGGATTTGTTACGTACGCTTGAAATAATAGAATTGCACCAGCTAGCAGCAAGCTAAGTACGATAAAAGGCCGACTGCCAAAGCGATCGACGTAGACACTGGCCATCAAATTACCGGGCAGATGGGTTATCGAGTATAAGCCCATCATTAGTCCGATAAAAGACGGAGCAGCACCTAAGCTGATGGCAAAAGGAGTCAGGATCGGGTACTGGGCATGCAAATCAAAAAATGCGATGAATAGAAATAAGTAAAGCCATAATGCGGTTTTCACAGGCATATGCCTCCTTCTAGCATAGTACTACTACTTGTACGCATATCAAGGACAACTTATGTCTAATATTCATCCATCGTGCTTCGCATTGTATCGGCGCTGTAGGTAAGCTATAATATTGCATGCAGAAATAGGGATTGGAATCAAGAGGGGGTAAGCTAATGAATTTTTTAGATTTTTCAAATTACGATTGGGAAACATGGTTAACGTTTATTCAGGAGCGATGGTACGTATTAGTTATTGGACTGATTATCGTACTTATCGTCGTTAATGTTGTAAAAACAGTAGCCAAATGGGGTCTTATTGTTCTCGTCGTATTGGGGCTTATTATGTACAGCGGCTACAGCCTAGATGATGTTAAACAAATCGGTACAGAGCTCGTTACATCTGGAATAGAAGAACTAAAGGAAATCGGAAGCAAAGTTGCGGATAATGTAAAACAGGATGCACTCGATGCAATGGCTGAGGAAGCAAAAAGTGCAGCGTATACGATGGAAGAAGACGGAAGCTTTAAGGTAACGACTCCATCACTTGTTGTTACCGGCAAACCAGGGAGCGATGAAGTATCGATCTCAGTAAAAGGTGCACCGGCTTTTAAAGTGAAAAGCAGTGAGGCCATTGCTGAGTTTATTGCCCAAGCTCAACAAAATAGCAGTAAATAGTAAGATAGCAGGAAGGGTGAATCATGGTGCAGGATGATCCTAAGCAAAGGGAAATTGATCGACGCAAACAATTTTCATTTCGCTTAAATATATTTTTCTTTATTTTGTTCGCTGTGTTCAGTATACTAATCGTTCGTTTGGCAGTACTGCAGTTTGTTGAAGGTCCCCAGCTAAGTGCAGCGGGAAGCAAGAAATCAGAGAAGGCGGACCCGATCGCTCCGATACGGGGTAACATCTATGATGTGAACGGGGATCCTATTGCTTATTCTACGTCTACCCAATCTTTATATTATAGTGTCCAGCCGGAGATCCGTGGCGGTAGGAGCTCTGTGGATCAAGCGACAGAAATGGCAGAAAAGCTTGCGCAGGTGTTTGAAACGTACGGTGATGAAAAAAATATGATGACGAAGGAAGATATCATTCGTCAAATGGATTTGGAATTTAGACGCAATTATATTTCTACTCCTCGAAGAATTAAAACTGGATTAACGAATGAAGAGCTGGCTTACATTATGGAAAACCAATCGGAATTTGTCGGTGTTAACATATTGGAAGAGAGTGTTCGTCACTACTCCGAGGATACAATTGCAGTTCAGCTTGTCGGTTATCTTAAAAAGTTTAGTGGTGCTCGTAATTCCTATGAATTTTATGCTGAAAAAATGGAAGAAACGAACCCACTTTATAAATATCTTGAGCAAGAAGAGGTTGGGTTCGACGGTATTGAATATATGTACCAGGATATGCTACGAGGAACGAACGGCGTAAAGTCGTATCCTGTTAACAGCTCCGGTGCAATTACTGGCGAGATTTCAATTACGAATCCTGAAAAAGGAGCCGATCTCTATCTAACGATCGATAAAGATATCCAGCTTCATACAGAACAATCCATTATCACTCAATTAGAGAAAATTCGTACCTCGCCTTATCCGTATGAACGTGCGCCTTATGCGGTGACAGGCTTTGCAGTTGCGATGGAAGTGGACACGGGTAAGGTTGTATCGATGGCGAGCATGCCAGACTATGATTCCAACGTGTGGGCAGGCGGTAGCATCAGTCCCGAGGATTATGCGAATTTTCTTAACGTATTGAACAACGGAACAATACGAACGGTTTACGGACCGTATTCAGATGAGGAGCGTCCTAAGCATCCATCCTCTATTGTTTTTCTTGGTTCTACTATTAAGCCATTGTCGGTCTTGGTCGGTTTGAATGAAGGTTTGTTCTCAACGTCGACCTATTACAACGATACAGGCCGTTTTACTTATGGTAAAGCAGGACACGAAGCGTATATTCGTAACGCAGGGAACAAGTCGCTCGGCAGCATAGATGGTTCGAAAGCTATAGCGAAGTCCTCTAACCCCTTTATGGCAGCTATGATTGGTGATCGTCTTTATAAGCGTGGTTCCGTTAATGGTAAATCAAGCTTAGATATATGGGACAGCTATATGAAGCAGTTCGGTCTTGGTGTATCAACAGAAAGTGGATTAATCGGGGAAAGTGCCGGTGTAATCGATTATTACTCTGAGGCAGAGCGAGGAAGTACACAATCTGCATTAGTATACGCATCATTCGGCCAGCAAGGTAAATATACAACACTTCAGCTTGCTCAGTATACAGCTATGCTCGCAAATCGCGGTAAACGAATGAAGCCGCAATTTGTAAACGAGATACGCTCTTCAACGGGAGAATTGCTTGAATCATTCGAGCCTGTCGTACTGAATGAGGTAGATATCGATGAAGAGTATTG
>Ga0160467_100338_pt1 | contig 50552 bp, 39 predicted proteins | sample HID1972I_E11MG_FD_108221 | JGI IMG/M metagenome (GOLD analysis project Ga0160467, IMG submission 108221) | Enriched pill bug-associated microbial communities from UW Madison campus, WI, USA - HID1972I_E11 MG | ecosystem: Host-associated > Arthropoda: Insects > Digestive system > Unclassified ... | reverse complement strand
CCGCTCGACTTGCATGTATTAGGCACGCCGCCAGCGTTCGTCCTGAGCCAGGATCAAACTCTCCATTAAAGTGTTTGATTGCTCATTACTGTAAGTTTTTTCAATGCAAGAATCGCTTGAAAAAATCTTCTATTTCGCTTTTTTTCAACGATCCAACGGGGTTGAATGGTTGATGGCAGTTCTTACTCGTTGTTCAGTTTTCAAGGAACAATGTCGTTCTCATCTCATCTTATTTCAATTCGACTCGAACGCTTTGTTTTTGTGTGTCTCTCACGATCTCTCGAAGTGACAACGAAAACTATCTTACCACATTCATTCGTTCGACGCAAGCTTTTTTTCGAAGTTTTTCGAAGTTGTTTTGCTTGCCTCGCCAGCCTGTTTTCTCGGCCGGAATTAGAATATACCATAGATGAATATCATTTGACAACCCCTTTTTTCAAAAAATAACGCCACCTATGACTAGGCAGCATTATTTTTACGATTTCTCGTATGAATATCAACATAAACAGCTAATACAAGTATGCCGCCCTTCACAATATACTGCCAGAAGGATTCCATATTCATTAGGCTCATACCATTATCGAGACTACTCATTACTAACGCACCAATTAGAGCCCCCATAATAGAACCAGCGCCGCCGATCAAGCTTGTACCTCCGATCACACAAGCTGCAATCGCATCAAGCTCATAGTTTTGACCAGCTGTCATTGTAGCAGCATTCAATCTAGCTGTCAGTACTAGCGCTGCAATAGCAGCTAGTGTATTACACAGTACAAAAACAAGCATTACACGCCGTTTAATATTTATACCTGATAGCTTCGCAGCTTCTGGATTCCCTCCGATTGCATACACTTGTCTGCCGAACGTCGTATTGCGAGTAATGAATGTAAAGATGAGAGCGAGCACGACAACCATTAAGAAAGGTACAGGAATCCCTTTATAGCTGTTCATCACTGCTACGAATCCGAGAATGAGCACGCCAGTTGCAATGATACGCGCTACACTTATCGCGAGCGGCTCGACTGCAAATCCATATTTACCGCGCGATGCTCTTTTTCTTAACACGAGAGCAGCTGCAATAAGTAACCCAATGCTTCCTATAATCCAACCTATTACATCAGACATATACGATTGACCTATAGCTTTAAGACCAGGAGACAACGGTGCTACTGTTACACTCCCCGTCGTTCCAAACAATAACCCTCGAAATACAAGCATACCGCCTAAGGTGACTATGAATGCAGGTACTGCCTTATACGCAATAATCCAGCCTTGAATGCAACCAATAAGTGCACCAATTGCAATAGCTACTATAATTACTGGCAATGCCGGCCAATCGTACCATACATTCAGCATTGCTACGACTCCACCGATAAAGCCTACGAGTGATCCAACTGATAGATCGATATGTCCTGCGACGATAACTAGCACCATCCCAATCGCAAGGATTGACGTAACAGACATTTGCAAAAATAGATTGGATAAATTCGTAGGCGATAGAAATCTTTCGTGAAGTAAAGAGAATAATACCCATATTGCAAGCAAGGCACCAATCATCGTATAAGCGCGCGCATCGAATTTAAACAACGTCTTCCAGCTTCTTGCCACTAATGGTGTTTGTTCATATTCCGACTCGATCACTGTCTGTTCCTTCATCCCGCTCTACCTCCCGTTGCAGCGGTCATTATTACTTCTTGCGACGCTTCCTCCGCCTTATATTCAGCTGTTTTCCTACCCTCGGATATGACCATAATTCTATGGCTCATACCAAGCAGCTCCGGCAGTTCTGATGACACCATAATAATAGCCACACCTTGTTTAATGAGCTCATTCATAAGCGTATAGATCTCAAACTTCGCACCAACATCTATGCCACGCGTCGGCTCATCAAGAATTAATATCTTCGGTTTCGTCATCAGCCACTTTCCAAGTACAACCTTTTGCTGATTACCGCCACTTAATGTCCCGACAATCGTTTCTACAGAATTGGCTTTAATGCGCAGTGCCTTCATATAATCGTTGCCTTGATAAACTTCCTTATGCTGATCAATGACACCGCTATTCGATATTTGCTTTAAACTTGAGAGCGTTATATTGTTTTTTACATCCATGCCTAGCACTAAGCCGTATTTTTTTCTATCCTCAGACACAAGTGCTAATCCATACTTTATTGCTTGCTGCGTATTTTTAATAAGCGTTGATTTCCTTTCGATCTCGACCGTACCACTCGCTACACCAGAATAACTACCGAATAAACTCATGACGAGTTCGGTACGTCCAGCTCCCATTAAGCCAGCAATACCGAATATTTCTCCTTGGCGCACTTCGAATGAAAGATCATCAATCACTTTACGGTGAGTAAGATCAGGATGTGTCACCGTGTAGTTTTGAACCTTCAATACTACGTCTCCCGGCTGTGACTCAATACGAGGAAATAATTGCTTAAGCTCGCGTCCTACCATTAAAGAAATAACCTTTTCCTCCGTAATATCGTCTACTCTGTACGTGCCTATCGTTTTTCCATCTCGAAGCACGGTAACGGAATCTGCGATGCTGAACACTTCCTTCAGCTTGTGGGAAATATAGATGCAGGTCACGCCTCTTTCCTTAAACTCACGAAGAATAGAAAGTAGAATGTCGACCTCTTGCTCCGTTAATGCAGCCGTAGGTTCATCTAGAATTAATAGATTCGCGTTTTTAGACAAGGCCTTCGCGATTTCAACCTGCTGCTGCTTACCAATTCCTAGCGTCCCTGTTCTCGTTTCAGGGCTTACGTCCGTAAGCCCCACCTCCGTTAACCACTTTTCACTTTCCTTAAATACTTTTTCCCAGTTAATTACACCCCACTGAGCAATTTCCTTACCTAAAAACAAATTTTCCGCTATCGATAAATCTTTTGCTAAAGCCAATTCCTGATAAATGATTGCAATTCCCGAATGCTCAGCATCCTTTATTCCTGAGAAACGCTTCACTTCTCCATTAATGACGATCTCTCCGTCATATGTCCCCGTCGGATACAAACCGCTTAGCACCTTCATTAAAGTTGATTTCCCCGCTCCATTCTCACCACAAAGCGCATGAATTTCTCCTTTTTTAACGGTAAAGGTAACTTCATCAAGCGCTTTGACTCCGGGAAATTGCTTCGTAATATTTCTCATTTCTAATGCCGTCGTCATCTCAGACACCCCACTTCACACTCACGATAGGTTCAGTAAGCCTATTGGGCATTTTTGTATACATCCTCTTTGGAATGGAAGCCGTCTGCTATAATCGTGTCATCAATATTGTCTTTCGTAACGGCGATCGGATCGAGTAGAATAGAAGGCACATCAATTTTCCCGTTATTAACGGTTTTGTCAGCACCTACATCTTCATCTTTGGCTAATTTAATAGCTAGATCTGCTGCCGTTTCCGCTAGTGATTTAATTGGTTTATATACCGTCATTGTTTGCGTTCCTTCTATAATACGTTGTGCTGCGGCAAGCTCTGCGTCCTGACCAGACACCGGAATCTTACCTGCAAGCCCTTGTGAGGTTAACGCTTGAATAGCACCACCAGCAGTACCATCATTCGCTGCAACTACAGCGTCGATTTCATTATTGTTAGCTGTAAGCGCATTCTCCATATTGGACAGAGCAGCCGCTGGGTTCCAATCTTTTGACCATTGATCATATACGATCTGGATGTCGCCTTTATCAATATAAGGCTGAAGAACATTCATGGCGCCTTTTTTGAACAGATGAGCATTGTTATCTGCCTCAGATCCGCCAATGTATACGTACTTTCCTTTCGGTACCTGAGCAACGATTGCCTCTGCCTGCATCTCACCAACGCGCTCATTATCAAACGAAACATATAGATCTACATCAGAGTTTTTAATAAGGCGGTCGTAAGCCAGCACCTTAATCCCCGCTTCATGCGCCTTTTCAACAATAGCTGCTGTTGCTTCAGCATTATGTGGAACAACTACTAATACGTCCACACCTTGAGAAATCAATGACTCGGCTTGGGCAATTTGCTTTGCGTCATCACTATTGGCCGCGAGCACCTCTACTGTTGCACCGAGCTTTTCCGCTGCTGCTTTGAACAGATCTCTATCCTTTTGCCAGCGCTCTTCCTGCAACGTATCTAACGAGAAACCAATCTTTATGCTGCCTTCCTTAGAAGAGTTCGAGCCTTTTTCTGAGTTGCCACCTTCGTTGCTGCCACTACTGCAAGCCGATAACATGAGTGCAATAGCAAGCATCAGTGCCAATAACCCACCCTTTACATTACGCTTATTCATCTTCATCTCTCCTCGTTTACTTTTTAAGGAAATGTCGTTCTTTACACAAATTAGATTAACATGGAAGATTCGTTATCGATGGGATGAAAAGCTGTAAACTATTGCGATCTTCTGTAAATTATTGTTTTATACCATTTAGAGCTTTTCGATATTCAGTAGGCGCCAATCCGCAAACCTTTTTGAACACTTTACTGAAGTAATTCGGATCGTTAAATCCAACCTCATACGCAATCTCCTTCAAGCTGTACTCCGCGATCCCCATCATTTTTTTAGCTTTTTCTATTCGACACTCAGTTAAAAAGTCAATATAGCCGATGCCGACTTGCTCCTTAAACAGTTTACTAATATAAAACGGGCTTAGCCCTGCTTCCTTTGCAAGGATTTCTAAAGAGAGCTCACGATGGGAGTTGGCAACAATATATTGCTTCATACTATGGACTACATCCGTCTGCAGCTGCTTACGATTAACTTCAGCATCTTCTCTCATCCGCAGCAGCAGGCGCTCCGTCTCCATTCGTAAATCTTTGAACGTATGGATTTGAAACGGATAGAACGGCAGCTCTGTCTCTACCCCATATTCACTTAATTCATAGAAAACAATCCATATGCCTTCCAGCATATGCTGCTGCGCTTGATGAACTTTCACGCCACTTGTCTCGAGCTGATCGACCACCTGAAGGATTGAACCAGTCAATGTGTCCCACTGTCCCAACCTCAACTGCTCTTGCAGCTGTTTTTCAGTCTGCTTGCCCCATAGGTTTGTGGATGCTTTATCATCTCGAACCTTTACATCCGAATAATACCTAGATGTAATATGATCTGTACTTGCTGCCGTTGCTAGCAATGCTTCCTGATAGGAGTAACGAGCATTATTAAGATTATGACGTGGCTCGCCTATTCCAATACAGATGGATTGTTTTTGCTTACTCAGCTCTGAAATCGCAATAAGTTCCCGTACAATTGAAGCAGCTTGCGAGCGAAACGATCGATTTCCTTCAAGAAAGCCAATAATCGGTAAGCAGCCTCCAGACATCGCTCCTACCCAACCATTGCCCAATTGTCTAAACTTCAGCTTGATTGCCTGTAGCAGTCTTTCCGGCAATTCATGTGTATGTATCCGAACGACTAACACGAACACTTCTCTATTCCATCTCATCGTCTCATCTAATAAACTGATCATCTCATCCAAGTGAACTTCGTGCACATGATCAAACAGCAACTGCGTAACGATATCTGCTTCTACTATCGGCATTACTTTATCAAGCTTGCGATGAACAGCGGCATGTCGTTCCTGCTCAGCTCGTTCGTGCTTAATCTGATTAAGTACACGCCCTACGGTAGTTTGGATTTCTGCGATTTTGCTCGGCTTCAGAATATAATCCTTTACCCCAAGCTTTATCGCTTGCCTTGCATATTCGAACGTATCGTAGGCAGTTACCATTATGTACCGAATGTGGGGGCTATCAGCTGAAATGCTTTCGATCGCTTCTAATCCGTTCATAACTGGCATCTTAATATCCATAATAATGAGATCTGGCTTTAACTGTGGAACCAGCTCAACAGCCGCCTGACCGTGCTTTGCAAGCGCAATAGCAACTTCCGGAAATGCACGTTGCAATATTGCACGCATCCCTTCTCGTTCGATCTGCTCATCATCTACAATAAGTACACTAAGCATCACTTTTCCCTCCTTTAATTTTGGGAAGCATTAGGATTACACTTGTGCCTTGACCTTCTTGGCTATCAATCTGAATAATATCCTCCTGGCCATAGAATAAACGTAATCGTTTCACGACATTGCTGAATCCTATACCCGTCGAATGTCCATCTTGTTTCGGCTCTGTTCCTTCTAATACTTGCTGAATTCGTTCAGCTGACATGCCCGTTCCTTCATCTGTAATTTCCACAACGATCTCATCGATTGCATCTTCTATCTTCAAAGTTATCGTACCGCCATGCTCTAATGGCTCTACAGCATGAATCACCGCATTTTCAATAATAGGCTGCAGTGTTAAGCCTGGCAGTTGAACATATAAGCAACCTTCATCGATATGCTCGATATATCGCAATCGTTCTGTAAATCTTGTTTGCTGAATGAGCATATACTCTCGTAATATCATCACTTCTTCATATAAAGTAACAGGACGATCGAGTCGTTTTAAGCTATAGCGAAGCAATCGAGCTACGCTAGCTATCAAATCACTCGTTTCTTCGAGGCCTTCCAAGTACACCTTTTTCGAAAGCGTATCAAGCGTATTAAACAAAAAATGAGGATGAATTTGGCTTTGTAGACTTAACAGCTGACTCTCTTGAAGCAATAGCTTATTCGTCTGCAGCTCCCTTTCGAGCTGCGCTTTATGCTGGATTTCTGAGAAGAGATTGTTAATATTAATCCGCATTCTGTCAAAGGTTTTAGCTAAAAATGAAATTTCATCATTGCCAGCAATTTCAACAGCTGCATCAAATCTACCACGAGATAGCTCTCTAGCTGCTTGTGTCAGCTTATAAATCGGTCTCGTAATGCTATAGGAGAATAAGTATGTAAACAATAGCAATATGCACGTAATCATCGCAATCATTGATAAACCGAGCTTATTTAATAGCTCAGATTGCTTTATCATACCGCGATAAAATTGATCATACGTTTTAAGCTCAGTATCAAAAAGGGTCAATGTCATCTCGGAAATATACGTTGATAAGCGCGTAGCATCCGAAAAATCATTTAAAGCCTCTTCCTTATTGTTTTCATGTAAAAATCGAGCGGATCGATCAGTAGAATCAATTAAGCTATCAATAAGATTCAAATAATTCGTTAGCGTAAACAAGTTACTATCATTTTTCAACTGAGTAATTTGCTGTTTTGCTTGCCATAGCAAGCTGCGTTCATTATCTAGCTCAGTCAGCTTATCGGTAGAGGGAGATTGGATATAATTGTTAAGCGAGGTGACTAGCTCCCGACTCAAGGCGCTAACCTCGTTCATTTGTAAATAGCGCTGGAGAATATCATTATATTGCTGCTGCATTTTTTGATTATAGTACGTTAATGCGACCCAGATGATGACCATGCTGCAAACGACTACGGCAACGAGTGTATAGATCTTTTTTTGAATAGTATTCATCTTATAAATCCTCAGCTTTCAGTAGTCGTATATTCGTATAGTAACCTTCCGTATCTACCGGGAAAACTTCGCGGTTCAACCATTGCACCATCATCTCAACACTTTTGTAGCCCATCGTTTCAGGTGATTGCTCGATAAGGCCGCTCAGCTTTCCCTCTTCCAGCAGTGCACGGCTTTCCGCACTATCATCGAAAGAATAGAGATGGAAATCGTTAATTCTCGCTCGCTTCGCGATCTCTTGAACCATAGCACTCGCATTATTCGCAGTTATCGATACAAAAGCGTCAAGCTTAGGCTCTCGATTCATAATGTCGTTAGTTGCCGCAATAACCTCTTCTCGTGTATCTCCCGCAACAACGATATACGTTTCAATGTCTGATGCTTTTTTCAGCTCAGTCAATATCCCAGACAGCCGTTTGCTTTGAAAGTCCTCTGCTTGATCAGACAGCATTAATACGACCTTCCCTGCTTCTGATCTCCCAATATCAGCTAGCAGCTGCTGACCAATCATCTGCCCGGCACGCATATGATCGGAACCGATATAGGTTCGCCTTAAGCTTTTATCAACGGAGACATCATTCGCAATTGTAAACACAGGGATGCCATTACCTGCTGCCTTCACTGTTGTCAATTGGTTAAATTCATCATGGTCTAGCCCTTGCACGATAATTCCATCTACTTTAGAAGCAATCGCGATCTCCATTTTACGCAGAAAATCTACTTGATTCGTTCCATAGCTACCCCATACTGACAGCTCTACTTTATAATCACTCGCAGCGGCCTGTGCACCTGCCTCTACCTCATTCCAAAAAGGTGTATCCAATTGCTGCGTAATGAGTACGATCCGATAAGCCGAGGCTTGCTCATCATTAAACTCATCTGGTGCTAATAGATCGTATCGAAAAATTTGAATTAAGATGGATAGGGAGAATGCGAACAGCACGGCACTGGCACATGACAATACAATAATGATGAACTTTCTCATGACGATACGTTAGCCTCCTTAGTATTAAAACGCTTACATTTGATGAAACTGCATAGAAAATCGAATAAATGTTAATCCATATACTGTGTAAACCAATCGAGCATATCTCTAAAATAATCTTTAATTTCTTACAGTAATTGTAATTGATCCCTCTAATGTGTCAATATGTTTGTATTAGCGCAGATCGCTTTCGACTTGCGTGCAGTTGTTTTCCGACTCCATACAGCAATATCGGAATCGTAAACTGGTCGTGTTACAATACAAAAAAATCAATTGAAACCGTACAAACGAGAAAGGATGTTGCCTATGACTGCCTTACCGACACTACATGAGCACTTGCCTAATCTGGATGAACAGCTTGAAGGCTGGATCGCAGAAAGCAAGTCTCAATGCCAGCACGGAAAAGTAGCGTCCTATATTCCAGAGCTTGCTAAAGGCAACCAAGCTGCACTTGGCATTCAGCTAATAGACGGACATGGCAATGAGACAAGTGCGGGAGATTCAGCAACAACGTTTACACTTCAAAGCATATCCAAAGTATTTACTTTGCTACTAGCTCTTATGGATAACGGCGAGCAGCTTGTATTCCACAAGGTAGGGATGGAGCCGACAGGCGATAGCTTTAACTCGATGCTGAAGCTTGAGCTCGTCCAGCCTGGAATTCCGTTCAATCCTCTTATTAATGCAGGTGCGATCGCCATCTCTTCACTCATAGACGGTACATCTCAGCAGCATAAGCTGGATCGTGTACTCGATTTCTTCCGACTGATCTCAGGCAATCAGCAGCTGAGCTACAATGAAGCGGTGTTTCAGTCAGAGCTTCATTCTGCAGATCTCAATCGTTCCATGGGGTATTTTCTTAAAGATAAAGGGGTAATCGAGCAATCCGTCGATGATGTTCTTGATGTGTACTTCCATCATTGCTCGATTGATGCGACATGCAAGGATTTAGCACAAATGGGACTGCTGCTTGCTTATAATGGATTCGATCCGATCCGTAAAGAGCAGCTCGTTCCGAAACGATACGTGCAGATCGCTAAGTCATTTATGGTGACCTGTGGAATGTACAATGCATCAGGACAATTTGCGATACAGGCCGGCTTGCCAGCGAAAAGTGGAGTGTCAGGCGGCATATTGACACTTGTTCCTGGCGCAGTCGGAATTGGAGTAATCGGTCCCTCGTTAAACAACAAAGGCAACAGCATTGCTGGAGTTGATTTGCTAGAAAAGTTTTCTCAGCATTATGACTTAAGTATTTTTTAGCACTACAAATTGAGAACAGCAAAAACAGACCGTCAGTTCTAGACTGACGGTCCGTTTTTGATTAAACCTGCTTGATGAACACTCACAGATCTTTACCTTGTACGTAAGCTTTAACATCCCTAATCATAGACTCCGCTTTTTTATTGCCCCAATAACCGAGATGATATATTTTTGATCCGATGAGAATCTCTTTTTCACCGATATTACTTATTGAATCCGGATAAGTGTCTATCCTTATCGACTCATTCCCCCCTCCACTGATTGAGGAACCTCCAAACAATGTTTGCAAGGAACGATGATAGGAATACTTACTCAAGATTTTTATAAATTCTTCATACTGCTCCGTTCCAGGTTCAATAAGAATTTCGATTTTAGCAGACTCCAATATAGGTGTTCCTATTTCGCTAAATAAACGCTCTTTATGTTCAATATACATGCCAACGTTCTCATCGAATAAGCTTGTAAAAGGTTGTGGCCAGTAAAATATAGCTCCACCCACTAACAAAACCGCTATGGAAAAGAATGTGATTATTTTCTTGATCATTACCCCTCCGTTTGCTCCAAATGACTCTCACTACACTCACTAAGACGTTATGCCTCCAGCACCTGTTGACCGAGAACTAGCTTACGATATAACCCTTCCTGCTTAGACAATTCCTCATGGGAGCCGATCTGTGATATTTTCCCTTTCTCAAGCACAATTATTTTATCGGCTTGAGTAATGGTATTGAGACGATGGGCAATAACGAATGACGTTCTGCCATGCATCAACCGCTGCAGCGCTTCTTGGATTTTGATCTCTGTGACCGTATCAATACTGCTCGTCGCTTCATCTAATATCAGTATTGCTGGGTCTGCAATCAATGCCCTCGCTATTGCGATTAGCTGCTTTTGACCTTGACTAATGCCCGTTCCACCTAATTTGAGCTGGGTGTTGTAGCCACCTTTAAGCCGCATTATAAAGGTATGAGCGTTGGCCAGTCTTGCCGCTTCGTATACGGCTTCATCGGATGCATCAAGCCGCCCGTAACGAATATTGTCCATAATCGTTCCCTCGAATAAAAACGGATCCTGCAGTACAAACGCCATATGAGAACGCAAGCTTTCACGTGTGAAGCTCGCAATATTATTGCCATCGATCCGAATTGCCCCACTTGTTGGCTCATAGAAACGAGATAGTAATGAAATCAGCGTCGTTTTCCCAGCACCGGTTGGGCCAACGAACGCAACCATTTCACCAGCCTTCACTTCAAAGCTCGCTTGCTGAATGATAGGTCTGCCTTCCTCATACTGAAAATCAACCTGATCAAATACGACTTCACCGTGTACAGACTTCAGTTGTTTAGCCGCTTGCTCATCCTTTACTTCAAGCGGTTCATCAAGAATTTGAAAGACACGCTCAGCTCCAGCGATAGCAGAAAGCAGCGTATTCCACTGATTCGCTAGATCGTTAAGTGGTCTTGTAAACTGACGAGCATATTCTGCAAATATAATAATCATACCGACAGTAACGGAGTCTGTCCAGATCGTAAGCAATGCTCCAACCCCAACAATGAGAGCGAAGTTCATCGAGTTCAGCCCGTTCATCAGCTTAGGTATAAATCCTGAAATCGCTTGTGCCCAGTAACCGGATAAACGAATTTTTTCATTACGCTCAGTGAAGCCTGCAATCACCGCTTCTTCTTGAGCAAATGCTTTAATAATTTTTTGTCCAGATAGCGTCTCCTCAACAAAACCATTGAGCGACCCCAAACTTTTTTGCTGCATACGGAATAGTCGACTTGTGCGGCTCGAGATCCACTTCATTCCTAAAAACATTAACGGGATAACGATAAAGGTTAGTAAGGTTAGAATCGGACTTAAGCTGAGCATAACAACAATAATTCCAGCTAATGTTAACGTACTGGAGCATATCTGAATAAATGAACTATTCATCGATGAACTGATGTTTTCTATATCATTGCTTGCTCGACTCATCAGTTCCCCCTGCTGCCGCTTTGTAAAAAACGATATCGGCAAGCGATGGAATTGGGCAAATAAATCGGTACGCAGCTTATATACCGTTTGCTGCGAAACTTGTATCATCCATATGTTTTGCAGCCAAGCAGATAATGCTTGCCCTCCATAAACTAATGCGGTTAAAAGCAGCATCAATATAAGCCCATCTTTAGCTTCCATAATATAATGGTCAATCATATGACCGACCATATACGGTCCTAGCAGAGAAAGAATTGTAGCCGCAACAACCATAATAAGCACCGTAATTAAGCGGCTACGATATGTTGCCAGATAGCTCCAGATCCGTTTCAGTGTGCTCCACATTTGATCAGGACGCTTAACACGCTCTGGTGCGCGACCGGGAGCGCCGCCGAGCCCAAAGCCTTTTTGCGACTCAGCATCGCCATAGCCTTCTTGCTCCAGAAACTCATTAGGCTTTGTATAGTGAAAAGGAAGCGCAAAAAAATGCTTAATTCTACCCGCTACGGTGCGGTGAGCTCGTGCTTTGTCGTTTCGTTCGTCCACTGTGCTTCACGCTCCCTTCCCCATTGTGACTGATGGATTTTCCGGTAAAGCGAAGAGTGAAGCATCAACTCCTCATGTGTTCCTTGCTTGATTACTTTACCCTCATCCATAATTAGAATCGAATCCGCTCGCACCGTCGTACTCATTTTTTGTGTTACGAGCAGTACAGTGCAAGAAAGCTGTCCGATCGCATCCAGCAGCTTGCGCTCTGTTTCTACATCAAGTGCACTTGTGCAATCATCAAGCAGAAGAATTGCAGGCTTGCGCACCAATGCTCTCGCAATGCTGACACGTTGCTTTTGACCACCGGATAAATTCACACCTTTTTGCCCGATCATCGTTTCATAGCCTTGCGGTAGATCCATAATCGCATCGTGGATTTGTGCCAGCTTAGCTGCCCACACTACTTCCTCCATCGTAGCATCGAGCTTCCCCCAACGAATATTATCCGCTACTGTTCCTGTAAACAGCAAAATTTCCTGCGGTACATAACCAATATTCATACGAAGCCGATGAAGCGAAAAAGTTTCAATCTGTTTTTGATCAATTGTAATAATCCCTGCATCAGGCTCAACCATCCTTGGAATAAGCTGCAGTAGACTCGACTTTCCAGAGCCCGTTGCCCCCATAATCGCAAGCATGCTTCCTGCCTTCGCCTCGAAGGAAATATGTGATAACGTTTGCAAGGATGATTCCGGATAAGAAAAGCTAACACCTGAAAATCCGATTTCTCCCACAATCTGTAGCTCAGCAGATGGATTCGCAACACTGTCTTGCTCCTGATCAGCTGTCTCAAACACTTCATCGACCCTTTGCATTGAAGCAGAGGCTCTCGCAATCGTATTAACAATCATCGAAATCATCGACAGTGCACCTGTAATCCGCATCGCATAGTTTACAATGGCAACAATCTCACCGACCGATAGATTGGCCCCACTATTCAATTGATCGCGCGCAGCCCACAGCATTAACAAAATACAACCATTAATTAATATAAGTACGACGGGATTCGATAGCTCAGCGAGGATCATCGTTGCAACTGTTCTAGCGCGGAGCTCATTGTTTTTTTGTTGAAATTGCTTGCTTTCATAGCCCATCCGGCCGAACACACGAATTAGGCGCACACTCATTAAGCTTTGCTGCATCACCTTATTCACTTGATCCAGCTTGTGCTGAACACTACGAAACAAGCGATTATTGCGCACCATAAGCCAGCCTAGAAATACTGCCAGTATTGGAAATGCGATAAGTAAATATAAAGCCAGCTGTACGTTTAATGCCAGAGCCATAATTAAGCTGCATATAACGAGAAGCGGTGCCCGAAGCATAATACGCATTCCCATGAATACCGCATTTTGCACCTGATTGACGTCATTGCCTATACGTGTCAGAAGTGAAGCTTCCTCATGCTTTCCAAATGCACTGCAGCTCATGCGCTGAATGCTCTCATACAGCTTTTGTCTCACGTCATAGCCGAAGTTTTGACTCACATAGGCTGAATAGAAAGAGCCTAGAATTCCAACACCGAATGCTAGAATTGTAGTTCCAAGCAATATCCCGCCCCATAAAAAGATACTATCCGTCTGCCCAGCAACGATGCCTTCATCAATTACTTTGGACATCATGAAAGGCTGTGCAACCTCAACGACTAGCTCAATAAGCATTAAACTAATTGCAAATATGACGTAAAGCTTGTAATTTGCTAAAAACCGTGAAAACGTCCGCAACAGCTCTCCCTCCCTTTACTTTCATTATAAGTCAAAACGATATAAAACTTGAATCTTTTTTTATATCCCTAAATATCTTAAGTTAAAGATTTAATTCTGACAAAAAAGCATCGTGTACGCAGGCTTGCTGCATCCGATGCTTCTTGCTCAACATTCCCCTTAATCATAAAAGGTACGGAATGAAATATCTCTGCTGTAATTACCAAAGCCTTTGCCGAATAAAGTTAATCCACCAACATGAAGCGCATCTTCCTTCACGCCCAGTCTAAAGCTCCAAACATGGCGGTCTGCCTTCAGATCCTGAAGTGACACCTCAGAAATTTGTTGCCCGTCGACCCAGCTGCCGGAATCGTCAACACGAACCACTTTAAGCAAGCCGTATTGGTTCACTGGATCTCCCCACCATGAGGGTGAAAATCTGCCACGCTCTTCGCCAAAATCACCAGGACTTGTCCACACTCCTAGATCGGTGCCATTAATTTGGAAAAATATGTCCGATGGCCAATTTTCATTGTAGCCTGGAGCTTCCGATCCAAGCTCAAGTGAAATTTCTATCGCCACAATCTTTTGAGATGGCAGCAAATAGTTAGGTATTTTATATTCTAGATAGCCATGACCAAGCCATAATATTCCTGCATTCACCCGCTCCGGCGTGTAAAAATACCGCGGATCATCAAATTGACCAATCACGCGCTCTGGAGTTGCTAAGCCACAAGTCGGGTAAATGTCAAATTCAGTGTAGTGCCCGATCGGTATAGTTACCTCGTGACATTTATATTGTCCAACCGTTTGAAAAGGCAGCTCGATATGGATATCATGCACAGCAAGTGAGCACATTTTATGCGTTCCGCCGTCCTTACGAACCATTTTCGTAGAAACTAACCCCGCCTTTTCTAGCTTTTTTACATGCATGGTCACGATCGCACTGCTTAGCTCTAATGCTGCGGCAAGCTGCTTCACGTTCATCGATTCCTGAGATAGTAGCTTGATCATTTCCAAGCGAACTTCACTTGCCAATGCTTCATATAGAGGTAACCATTTTTTCTCTGTATTAGCCTCAATCATTGCTTTCGACCCTTCCCGTTCATCTTCACCTATACAGTAGATGCTAGGTTAATGTTACATCGAAGCGAATAGCTTGTAAATAGACCACTGACTAACCCTCGTAGCAAGCATACAGATCTGAGTTCTTTGCTAATCATTTAAGTTGAATCCACATATCACCTAACCATGTATTCACTTTAGCCCAATTCAATGTTTGTTTGATCACTTTAATATGTTGCGATGATAACGTTCCTATTTTAGGTGCTCCTTCATAAGGATAGCGATAAAATGCCGTTTCTTCATCCAAACTAATCGTTTGTTCTTCAATTAATCGTGCTTCGTCAGGCAAATAAATATAACGCTCTCCAGCCCAAGTATCTACGAGGAACCAATGATCCCATTGTGCTTTTACTTTAATATTCTCTTGCTTAAGCGTCGTATAAGCGTAGCTTGAACGATCTGGTTGCTTATATAGTTTCATAGGCTTCGTTAATGTAATGACACGATCAACGCTAGTAAATTGCTGCTGCTGTTCTTCAATCCATAGCTCGTATGCAGACTCCGCTGCCCAGACCATCACGTTCCGATGACGCCGCCATTCATCTTCAAAATACTTTGTCGCAACAGGCTCACCATTATTGTAAGGCGCCATTTCAGGTGTAAATGCTGGCTTGCCGAAGGTTTGTATAAACCAATCCGTATAACCACCACCTGACGGATTGGCTGAAGGCTTAACGAGTGAATAGCCTGTTAGCTTAGAAAGCTCAGATGCAAGTCTAGCATCTCTTTTATAGTGCAGCTCTGGTGTATGAAAGTTCCAATAAATAATTCTACCTGTAGAATGGTTTGATATTGCTATCTGCGGATTAATCTCATATGTAAGCTTTATAAGTGCTTGATTTTCCTTTGTTTCTAGCGGCTTGCTTCCTTTATAATTCATTGCGCTAGCTTTCCCAGCATTATTCTTTATATTGTTCCAATTAGCTGGATACTGTCTATTCAGATCAATCCCTTTTGCATTCGCTTTCCAACTATTGAAATTAGTATTTCCTTTATTCATTTGAAGTAACGTTTGCTGTATTTCCTTCGGAAATGCTTCTGGTCCTTTTTGTACAAGGGATACTCCGTCAGGATTAACCATAGGCACTACCCATATCGTAACATGCTCTAGCAAATCCGAAACTTCTGCTTCCTTTGCTTGCCTTATCAACAAATCTTGTATTTGATTCATCACAATCGCAGTTGTGAAGTATTCTCTTGCATGATGTGAGGCATTAATGAATACTGTCGCGCTGCCTTTACCGATCGCTAACGCATAGAGCTCTCGTTCGTATTCAGACTTACCGATACTATGTAATTCAACTAGCTCTGGATAAGCTTTTTCTAACGCCTTTAGTTCGCGTTCCATCATTAAATATGTATACTCTTTTTTTCCTTTTACCACATCTGTTATCTCGATGTTTGCTGTCTCATTAGCATTAACTACAGGCAGCAAGTAGAGCAGCAACACTTGGAGCGATAGCAACATTACTATTAATTTCCGACTCATAATCTCTCCCGATTCTAGTACATTTTAGTTTGACTGTAGGAGGTAGCTTCCATCCTGCTCTACTCTTATAAACTATTAAAATATTCAAAAAAAAGATTTCTGTTCACCTTGAAGTCTATTAAACAAATAAACGATATAAGTATTAAAGTCCCGTACAATAACACCTCTCTCTTATATTCTAGTAAATTGTACTCATAAATATCATTCTTTTATTGCAATATTTTGTATTGTATCACATTTAATAGGGTTGCAAAGGTATTTTTTACTACTATAAACAATATTGAGTTCCAATCCCTTAAAGCATTAAAAAATTCTTTTGTCTTGATCACTAATTAAGCCAAATCTTTATAATTCCTTAAAAAAACGTTAACAATAGGCTGACAATCGCTTGTTACATTTAGTCCGATACATATCATTGGGAGGGAACTGAATGAATTTCAAAAGTGGATTATTAGCGCTTGGGTTATCCGTTACATTGCTAACTGCTCAAGCCCCAGCTATCCAAGCTGGAGCTGTCAGCTCATCTGAAGCTTGGCTTTCCTTTGCTGGACAAGGCGACTTGGAAGCGAAGTTAATCGCACGCTATTCAAGTGGAGCAGCTTTCGAAGAAGGAGGTACAGAAATTGTTGCCTATGATCCACTGCACCAGCAACTGTTTTCTGTAAATGGTGCAGAAAAAGCGTTAGATATTATATCAATAACTTCCTTATCAACTGCAAAAAGTGACAATGTTCAAGATATTAAGCTAACTAAAAGAATTTCGCTAGAGCAATTAAGTAACCAAAGCTTATCGCTAAGTGATATTACAAGCGTTGCTATTCACCCATCTAACGAATACGTAGCTGTTGCAGCTCCTGCTGATCCTATAACGGATGCAGGCTATGTAATCTTCATCAGCCATGACGGAACCTATCTCAGTCATGTACAAGTGGGATCACTCCCGGACATGGTTACATTTACTCCAGATGGAAAACTGGCGCTTGTAGCTAATGAAGGTGAGCCGAGCGATGACTACTCGATTAATCCAGTCGGCTCCGTCAGCATTATTGATGTTGAACATGGTGTACGCAGTGTGACGGAAAATGCAGTTACAACAGCGGGGTTCGATAAAGTGAATGCAGAAGGCATTCGCATCGTCAAGCCTGGAGCAAGCTTTAGCGAGGATGCTGAGCCGGAATATATCGTTGTATCCGATGACAGCAGTAAAGCTTATATTGTATTACAAGAAAGTAATGCCATCGCTGTGCTTGATCTAACGGCGAAGCAGATTACATCTGTACACGATCTCGGCGTAATTGATCATTCCTTGCCAGGCTATGCACTTGATGCATCGGATAAGGATGATGTGGCAAGTCTTAAAAACTGGCCTGTTTTAGGATTATTTATGCCGGATGGCATGAGCATGTATTCCGTAAACGGTAAAAACTACATCTTAACTGCGAACGAGGGTGACGCAAAGGATCTGGACGGCTTCTCAGAAGAAGCACGTGTTGCTGACCTTGCAGATCGAATTGCTCTTAATGCTTCCTATTATAAAGGCTTCACGCAAGAGGAACTCGATGCAATGACGGAAACCTTGTTCGAAGACGAGCAGCTAGGTCGTCTTAAAACAACGACAAGTGTAGCGCTAAACAAAGACGGTAAGCAAGAAGCGATCTATTCCTATGGTACGCGCTCCTTCTCGATATGGGACGCCGATACGATGGAGCTTGTCTTTGACAGCGGTGACCAATTCGAACGTATTACAAAGCTAGCTAATCCGGCGGGCTTTAATACAGATAACGCTGAAAACAACTTCGATAACCGTTCTGATGATAAAGGTGTAGAGCCTGAATCTGTAACAGTAGGTCAAGTCGGAGATGCAAGCTACGCATTTATAGGATTAGAGCGCGCAGGCGGCATTATGGCGTATGATCTTTCTAACCCGGCAGCTCCGGTATTCGATCTATACTTCTCTTCCCGCAGCTACAGTGCCAATGAAGAGATCCCTTCCGGTGATGTTGCTCCAGAAGGATTAACGTTCATCGAAGCAAAAAACAGTCCAACTGAAGAAGCACTTCTAATCGTAGCCAACGAGCTGAGTGGCACAATAGCAGTATATGAGTTGACGGAATCAAACAAAACTCGCTTGCAAATTATTGCGACGAACGATATCCACTCCCGCGTATATGAAGATGGGGGCATGGGCTATGCAAAAATCGCTACGATCGTTGATCAGTATCGTTCGATGAATCCGAACACGATTGTATTAGATGCAGGTGATACATTGCATGGGCAAACCTATGCTACCTTAGTAGAAGGCTCCAGTATCGTTGAATTAATGAATACAATCGGCTATTCGGCGATGACTACTGGTAATCATGACTACAACTATGGCTATGAGCATTTACTTGAGATTGAAAAGCAAGCTAACTTCCCGATATTGGCTGCCAACGTAAAAAAAGCAGATGGTTCTTATGCTTACGAGCCTTATATTATTAAAGAAGTTGCTGGAGTAAAGCTTGGTATTTTTGGTATTGCGACACCTGAGACCGTGTATAAAACACATCCGAACAATGTAGAGGGTATTACGTTCACAGACCCCGCTACTGCAGCCCAAGAAATGGTCGACACTTTAAAGGATCAAGTTGATGTTGTCATTAATCTTGCACATCTAGGAACTGATGGCTCCACGATTGATGCGAATCGCTCCGATGCTGTTACAGAAAAAGTCGATGGTATTGACGTAGTCATTGATGGTCATAGCCATGAGCTCGTTGAGCGTATTGTCAATGATGCTTTGCTTGTACAGTTTGGTGAGTATGGTGAGCAGGTAGGTATCATTACTCTCGAATTCGAGGAAGGAAAGCTAATTAACAAGCAATCTCACTATATTACTGCTGATGATGCTTCTACATTGCCGGCACATACTGAGGTTGAAGCGCTTGTGGAAAAAACTACGGAAGCGCAACAAACGATATTAGATCAAGTGATCGGTAAAACTGCTGTAAAGCTTATCGGTGAACGAGAGGTCGTACGTACAGGCGAATCGAATCTAGGGAACCTAATTGCAGATGCGATGATCGCTGCTACGGATGCTGACGTTGCAATGACCAATGGTGGCGGTATTCGTGCCTCAATCGAGGAAGGCGACATTACGAAAGGCGATGTTATTACGGTTCTTCCATTCGGTAACTTTATCGTAACAATTGAAGTAACAGGACAAGAGCTTAAGGATGCGCTTGAGGTTGGCGCAGCTGGCTATCCAGCCGCGCATGGAGCATTTTCCCATGTGTCTGGCATAACGTATAAAATCGATGCTGATGCTGACGTTGGCAATCGTGTACACAGTGTAGTCGTCAATGGTAAAGCACTTGAGCTTAATCAATCGTATACATTAGCAACGAATGATTTCCTTGCAGCTGGCGGCGATCAATATACGATGCTGGCAGACAACACAATCATTAATAACGCGGGAACACTTGATGAAGAGCTAATTAAGCATATTCAAGCGCAAGGTACTGTCACTTCAGCTGTAGAGCAGCGCATTGTAGTTCAGACTAAGGAAAAAGACAGTAACCAGCCTGCAACAAAACCAATAGACAATACGAGCAATAGTGGTAATGCAAAGCCGACCCAACCAGCGAACAACTCAAACAATGCTGGTAGTGGAATTAGTGAGCCTGATAAGCCTCTATCTTTTACGTATACTGTAAAAAAGGGCGATACACTGTGGAGTATTGCTCAAAAGCATGGTACGACATGGCAAAAACTACAACAAGTTAATAAGCTTAAAAATGCTAATTTGATATACCCTGGTCAAAAGCTAATTATACCTTCCCCGTAAGTGGATCAACCGCTTGCGCTATAAAAAGCCCAGCAGCTATGTATGTAGCTGCTGGGCTTCCTTATTATCCCATTCATCTTCTTTTTCTCTGCTCTTTACTCGACGATAAAATGGATTGAAGTGTTGAAGCTATAGGATTCACTAGGCTCAGCACCGTGAATAACAAAGCTCGCGCCTGCAGATATTGTGTATCGTCCTTCTGGCAATTGATCGTCCATCAGTTCTTTAACAAATGCTACATATGCCGGATCATCTTGCTCCGAGTAGCCTCCACTAAAGCTGTAATCATATCGAATTGGCTCATCTTTCTTCAGTAATGTCACAATATATGGCTCAGCCATTGCACCGTGGATCTCGTATTTTCTTGTATGCTCCGTTATACTAAAGCCAACCGGATACATCGCATGACCAATCTCGATCTCCTCCTGCTCTCCTCTATAAACTAGTTCCGCATATACATGAATTGGTTCATCTATCGCATAATTCAGCTTTTCGGTTACAAGCTTCAGCTCGAAATCTCCTTGTGAAACTACCGTATTCAATACCAGCTCCGCTTCCGTGAAGCCGACATGATCATTAGCTTGGCCTTGTCCACTTCCTGACGAATTAGTTGAGCCAGTGCTACGATTACTCGCCTCTTCTCCGCATGCTGCAAGCAAAAACATAGCCAGTACAACAACGATTAGCTTTTTCATTGCCCCTCGTCCCTTTATCTCTTCAGTAACTATTAGACGGTAGGAAGGTGCAATTAGTTGCTCTTTTTGCCGTTCCACATTAAGTAAAATGAGAACGAAGTCATACTAAAAATCAACCGGAATAAATCGTGCTCGCTCATTAGGTGTTTGGTTAGGTCCATGCAACGCAAGCATTCGTTGACCATCAAAGGTATTAAAGAGCATTGCATGTCCACCATCATCCGTATAGACTGGGTCTTTTTGATGCACCCAAGGCCCTGTCACCTTTCCACTGCTCGATACGGCTAAACCCTGCGCATAACGGTTATCGATAAAGCTCGCCCATAGCAGACATAGCTCACCAGCTTTATTCCTGAACATGAACGACCCGTCCGTTACATAAATCTTCTCATAATCAAAGCGCGCATGCTTAAATGAGGTCGGCCATGGCGCCTCCGATGCTTGAAATAGCAGCAGAGGCTCGCTTGCCGCACAACTTAAATCATCACTGAGCTGAATAATGCATACCTCACCATCTCCTACCTGCTGCCATTCATGGCAAAACACCATCCATGGCTTGCCCTCATCATCAACATAAAGCGATCCGTCCAAGCAGCACCATTCCTTCGGGGTAACGACGCCATCACTATGCAGATGAAAGGGCCCATACAATGAGTCGCTTTTTAAGACAGCCGTTCCAAGCAGATCATTGTCACGCCGACGGAACGTAGCGAACATATAGAACGCTCCTTTGTACTCATACACTTCCGGTGCCCAAAAGTTTTTATCCGAGAAAAATCCTTCAAAATTGCGAAACACTTCAAAAGGCCCTTCCCAATCTTCTAGATTAGAGCTGACATACATCTCAAAGCCGTTCCCTTCTTGCCATATGTTTTTATCAGTAGAGCCGTACATATAATACTTTCCTTCCTCAGCACGAGGAACGATAAATGGATCACGAATTTGAATATCCGATAGTTTCATCTCTAACACTCCTTTGTTGGTTGCTTTGGAACTAACGCTTGTTCAAGCCTGCTTTAGCGTTAATGGCTGCTTTACGTAAAGGTCAACCCCATCATTAGTAAGTAGGCGGAACGACACCTGGCTGGCGAACACATTGAAGGTTTCCACCATTCCATAGCCATTCCTCATTGCCGGCAATCGATACCTCTACTGAATGTCCGTTATATTGAACCTCACCGCTAATCGTGCCATATTGCATCCCGATTAAGCTAACAAGCTCACCCTCTGTATTCATTACGACACGCAGCCCAGCAGGGAATGTGGCATGAAGCACATCATCACGCCATATCTCACAACGATCAAGCTGATTGACAAATTCATAGGAAAGCCCTCGAATATTACGACGATAGACTAAGCTGCCTGTTATCGATTCACCATGGTCGGCATCGTACGGAAGCACGCCCGTGAACCATATCGTCTGCTCCTTCGTCGGCAAAATGCCAGATAAGCGTTCAACAAAATCAAGCACACAAAGAATAGCGGGAGAATACACTTCGGTAAAACCCTCCACGCCAGTCCAAGCACTGATCGTTTGTGAGAATCGCTTGAAGCGAGTCATCGCTGCTACAATCGGCTGGATCGTCCACAACTGCTCTACATAGTGCTTATAATGCTCAAATGCATGCGCCGCACGAATAATCGCCAAAAAGTTACTCGGACCTGCCCAGCTATTGTAGCTTGTGTTCGGGTCAAAGCGTGGATCGTCCAGGGCGATCGAAGGAAATGGATATTTCGCAAAAAATTTACGGGTGTTCAGTACATATTTACTTAGCATCCGAGCGAACATCTCATCATCTACGGCTTCACATGCGAGCACGCGCAGTAGAACATCTGACTGTACACGGACGAACTTTCCTTGACGGTCAACATCATAGAAAAAATCGTCCACTTCATCATAGCAATGCTCATATAGCGCTTGTCTCATCTGCTCCGCTTTCATTTGCCATGCTCGCGCTTCCTCTGGCCTGTCAAGCTCGTCTGCAATCTTAGACAAATATTTGCGTTGACAGTATACATTCGCCGTTAGATCGGGTGCTAGAAATGGTACTAGCGGTGAATGGGGGTTGCATTTTGTCGCATCGTTAAGATGCGGAGTATCTGCAATATGCCAAAAGCGCGGAGATAAGTCATGCCCCGTATCAAATGTGCTGAACGCTTCAATGCAGCCTGTCTGTCTTGTGTTGCGATAAGTCATTAGCCAATCATCGTATCGTGCCATCGCATCATACATCGTGATGAGAAATGTTTTGGACGCGCCGTTCAATTGGTAATGATGCCATACACAACGGGCGAGTGGTGTCACAAGCTGGATCTGCCGAAAACTCGCGCCATCTACCGTAATTTTATACGGAATCATGCCATCCTCACGTTGAAACTTAGCAAAGCCTAGGTATGTTTCTTCCGCAACCTCCGGCAAAAATCTAGCGAGCAGCTCCGTATTGATCGTGCCTGTGCTTTCAAGCCAGCAGCCGTAATAGATGCCGCCCTCGTGCAATATCGGCTTTTCAGTTAACGTTGGCTTAATACAATCCAGCAGATTGGTCACAGCCTGCTTGTAAACATCGCTTAATGCCGTCGACTCTGCAGCAAAATAGACATCGCCTGACTGCTTCCATTGCTCTAACAAGGGCATATCCTTCTCTACATTCGATGGCTCTATATATGATGTGATCTCCACGCTTTTAAGCTGCTTTCTAAGCTGATGCATACCGTTCAACTCCCCAAATGTTAATATGGCGCTAAGCAAAGCATCATGATCACATGCTTTACTTAGCGCTCTATTCCTTCGATGAATCTATTATTGCGTTACGTTGTTAGCGATAATTTCTTGTGCATCCTTGTAGAAGCTAGCCACCGCTTCTTCCACAGATTTACGTCCAAAGCCAATTTCTTGGATAGCTGTTTTCGTCATTTTCTCAAACTCAGCATTGCCAGGCAGATTGTAGCTAATGTTGAATGGCTCTGTTTTCGTAGCTTCCGATACACGTGAAGTATAATCATAGATTACCTTTTCTACATCACTAGCCTTCGCTTCCAGGACATCGCGATTAGCAGCCGTCACTGGAACTCCACGGTTGTTGCCGAGAATTAAAGCAGCTTCCGGATCATTGATGAAGAATGAAATAAATTGTGCAACTTCTGCAGGATGCTCGGTTTTCGCATAGCCGGATAAGCCTTGAGAGGATTCGAATACAACTCCTGTTCCTTTCGGACCGCGAGGCAGCTGAACCATCGTTAACTCATCTGTTGTCAAGCTTTGCAGCGAGGTCAATTGGTTGGAAGGCAGCAATGTCATTGCAACCTGACTAGTAACCATCAAGTTTTTAGCAATATCATCATTAGGATTCGATACTGCCAATTCTGGAGTTACAACTCCACCTTTTTCCGCTAGATCAGCCCAGTAACTGAACCATTGAAGCGCCATCGCTTCGTCAAAGCCTACTTTTTGCTCTGCCATGTTATATAATTGTTGACCATGCTGTTTAAAGTAAATGTCCAAGCCGTCGTACGTAAAGTCATACGTTCCGTACACGCCACTACCTAGCTTCTCACTAATTTCCGTAGCAATCGCTGCGTAATCATCCCAGTTCCAGCCATCCTGTGGAATATCCATACCTGCTTTTTCAAACATCGTTTTATTGATGACGATGCCACGCGCATTCGCCCCAGCTGAGATATGAACAAGCTTATCGGATACTGTGCCATATTGAATCATTGAATCATCCATATCAGACAGATCAAGCTCGTTGCCAACGTACTCATCAAGTGGAAGCAATACTTCCTTTAAGGCATAATCGACTACGTTTCCACCAAGGAAGAATATGTCCGGTGCTGTGCCAGAAGCCAGCTGTGTATTGATTTTGTCCCAATATCCAGAGGACGGGGCAAACTCTCCTACGACGTCAATATGAGGATACTTTGCTTCGAACAGCTCGACTACCTGATTCGTTATATCAGCTCGCTCCTGATCTCCCCACCACATGATGCGAAGCTCAATATTTTCAGGTGTATCACTACTATTAGCATCTGAGTTAGCGTCTGAATTCGACCCTGTATTATTAGCAGGTGATGCAGTTGGCGCATTCGAGCTGCCGCCATTGCTTGAACATGCCGTAATTAGAGACAACATAAGAACAATACTTACTAACAAACTCCATTTTTTCATGTAAAAGCTCCCCTTTAACCCAATATTGTTTTCTTGCTTGTATAAAGAATAACGTCTTCATATTCGGTTTGGAATTCTATTATTTCGGATGATCATATATCATTTTTTTGGCTTATCATCGAATTATTTGAATCCGGTTGTCGCTATACCTTCCAGAAAATACTTTTGGAAGAACATGAAAATAAGTGAGATCGGAATGAGAGACAATGCAGACATCGCTAGCAGTGCTCCCCAGTCTGATGAACCAGATGGATCAAATAACGCGCGTACACCAAGCTGTACGGTGAACAGATCGATTTTGCTAATATAGATCATTTGGCTAAAGAAATCGTCCCATGACCATATAAACGTAAAGATGGCAGTTGAGATTAATGCTGGTACAAGCAATGGCAGCATAATTCGGTAGTATATCGATCTCAAGTTACATCCATCGATAATCGCACTTTCATCAAGCTCGCGAGGAATGCCTCGTATAAACTGAACCATCAGCAGAATAAAGAATGAATCTGTCGCAAGCCACTTTGGAATAATTAACGGGTAATACGTATTGAGCCAATCCAGCTCACTGAATATGATATACTGCGGGATCAGAGTAACATGGTACGGCAGCATAATCGTTACGATCATAAGGGCGAACCATAGCTTGCTCAGCCTGAACTTCAATCTCGCAAAAGCAAACGCCGCCAAGGAGCATGTTATAATATTGCCTAGTACACAGAGTAACGAGATGAAGGCGGAGTTGAGAAAGAATCGACCAAAGCTAATACCCTGAAAGCCAGCCCAGCCCTTTATATAGTTATCTATCGTCCATTCCTTCGGCCATAGACCCGGCTCACTGAAAATAAGCTGATTGGGCTTGAACGAGCTGCTAATAAGCCATAGCACCGGATAAAGCATAAAAATACCGAGAATGATAATGAATAGATGACGTATGATATTGGAGTTTGCTATCGACTTCACCATATTATTTCCCTCCTTGATCGTCGCCGTAGAATACCCAATACTTCTGAGTTGTGAAGACGATTGCTGTTAAGAAGCCAATAATTAGGAGCATAATCCATGCTAAAGCAGAAGCATAGCCCATATCAAAGAATGAGAACCCTTTCAAGTACAGGTACAACGTATAGAACATCGTTGCATCTAGCGGTCCGCCTCTACCGTCACCAATAACAAAGGCAGGAGTGAATGCTTGAAATGAGTTAATAATTCCCATCACAAGATTGAAGAAAATTACTGGTGTTAAAAGCGGTAAAGTAATTTTGAAAAACTGACGAGTTTTTCCCGCTCCATCAATCGATGACGCTTCATACAGCTCCGTAGGAACCTGCTTCAATCCAGCAAGAAATATAACCATCGCCGAACCAAATTGCCAGATCGTCAGCATAATAATCGTATAAATAATATAATCTGGATGAGAGATCCATGATGGACCTTTGATGCCAAACCATCCAAGAAAGTCATTCACAACTCCATCTCCTGCGAAGATTTGACGCCACACAATTGCAATAGCAATACTGCCTCCGAGCAATGATGGCAAATAGTAAACTGTACGGTAGATGCCCAGCCCACGCAAGCCTTTGTTAAGGATCATCGCGACAATTAAAGCAAATATAAGCTTTAACGGTACCGAAAACAGCACGTATTTAAAAGTAAGAAATAAGGAATTACGGAACGTTTCATCATCACTTAAAATTTTCACATAGTTGCCAAGACCGATCCAGCTTGGCGGATTAAGTAAGTTATACTTCGTTAAAGAAAAATAAAGTGATGCAATCATTGGACCTAAAGTTAAGCAAAAGAAGCCAATGAGCCACGGTGTCAAAAATAAATAAGCGGTACGATTCTGCTCACTGGCCAAGCTGTTTCTAGCACGTTTCATCTTCATCTGCGCTCCTCCTATCGAAGTACGTTTAACCTACTTCTATATTAAGAGGGAACGATCCAAAGCTGAATTCTATTTTTTCGGTCATTCTCTTATAATATTTTTGGTTCGTTAGAACAATTGCAGCTTATGCTTTTTGCGTACGGTATTCTGAAGGCGATATGTTAAAGCTCTTTTTAAAGCGTGAGCTGAAGTAGCTTGCGTTAGAGAAGCCAGTTAGCTCAGCAATATCGCTCAATCCAAGATCCGTCGTATCTAGCAAATGACATGCTTGCTTCATTCGTACCTCTGATACATATTGTACAAATGTTTTTCCAACTCTCGCTTTGAACAGCTCAGAAAAATAACTCGTATTGTAATTGAATTTCTCCGCCAACGATGGCAGCGTTATTTCATAGACATAGTTTTGATCGATGTATTGAAGCACTTCATCAAAAAGATCATCACTGCTTTCCTGCTTTATCGAGCGATGACCTTCTTGTAAGTACCGATTAATATAAGCCAATGCCTTTTCAATAGAAGTAAGCTTCAGCACCTGTTCAGGATTAAGCCAGATCGCATGCGTAAGTCCAACTTGAACGTTTTTTTCTTGAAGTAAATGCTCAAGTCTAATAAGCACCTCGAAGATACATTTTACAAACTCAGTATTAGAGCACAACATTGCATCCGTTAAAATCGTTCGGATGTACTGCAAAGCAGAGCTAACATCATCCTTTTGCAGTAAACGTGACAATACATCATCATCCAGCTTTCCGATATGACCATGTAAAGCTGTCGCTTGGTGCTGGCCGCTATTATGCAAGCTCCATTGCAGAAGCGAATCCATATAGGCGTGATACCATTGTGAAAAGCCGCACACCTCGCCGCTTATGCCTACAACGAGCTCAAAGCCAAGATACTGCTTTAGCTCTTTTTCGAAGCCCTCGATAATATACTTACGTGAAACTTGTCCATCGCGACAAATAAGAGATATAAGGTTTGGGTAGTTACTATCCTTGCATATATAGACCTGCTCCGTATAATGCTCAGCAAGCTCACGAGCGATTAGTTCAAAAGGCAGCTGATACTGCTCTGCTCGATGAATCGCTTGGGCTCCTTCGACATGCTGCAATCCAAAAGTAAATACTTGGATCAGAGAGTGATTCCAATCTTCGATCTGAATCAGTGGTGCTTTGTTCATAATGATCGGCGACAAATCTCCTTTAAGCATATGAAGCATAAAGTTTTCTCGAATTTCCTGGAACCAGCGCTGATGCTTTCTGTTAGATTCCTGTGACGTCAGCTTTTCACGCCGCTCCTTCATAATTGCATCCTTCAGCTGCATGATTATTTGCTCTAGCTCATCGGGCATTATTGGCTTCAGCAAATATTCTACTGCGCGATGGCGTATTGCTGCTTTCGTATATTCAAAATCATCATACCCCGTTAATACAACGGCTCTAACAGACGGATAATGTTGCTGGATATGAGACAACAAGGCGACACCATCCATGATCGGCATATTCATATCCGTAAAAACAACATCAATCGATTGTTCAGCTAGTTTTTCAATGGCATCCGCTCCGTTAATCGCTTCTGCAACGATTTCAAAACCGAGCTCCTGCCAATCTACTTTTAGATGCAGTCCTTTACGAATCTCCAGCTCATCATCAACAATTAGCACCTTAATCATGCTGCGTCGCCTCCTTAATCGGTACGTATAAGCTTACTTCTGCGCCACCGAAGCGGCTTACCGCTATCTCATAATGAAATGCATCGCCATAAACGGCATAACTTCTCAGCAATACGTTTTGCAAGCCGATATGCCGATCCTTATCCTCATATTGCTGCGATTGCCACTGCTTCATAACCTGATGCATCAGCTGGTATTTTTCATCTGCTGTAAAGCCTGGACCGTTATCGCTAACGACAATATGAAGATGGTTTTCATTACGCGTAATATCGATAGATGTCTCGATGTAGTCATTGTGCTGCGAGCTATACTTAACGGCATTTTCGATGATGGGCTGCAGAATGAATTTTAGAATCATGAGCTCATCAATAAAGCCGTTAGTCGTAAGTTCGATGCTGGAGCGGCTTTGATAGCGCACTCGAATAATATCCAAGTATTGGTGAATATACTTAAGCTCCTCGCGCAGATACACAAGATCATCGCTAACCTTAAGCGAGTAACGCATCATATGCCCCAGCGTCAAAATCATCTTTGACGTTTCCTTACCGCGGTTTTGCAGAGCAAGACTACTGATCATCTCCAATGTATTGAATAAAAAATGCGGATTGATCTGCATCACTAATGCTTTATATTCAGCCTTTTGCTTTAACAGCGTTAATTGATACTCCTTGGAAATATACTGTCTTAGCTGTGAGATCATACTTTTGAATACATCAATAACGAATGCGATCTCCATCGTGCTGGATGTTTCTTTAGCCATCCGATTTTCCGCTTGAACAAAGTCTCCTCGTTTCAAATGTCTCATCGCAGCAACAAGAGAATTTAACGGTCTCGATATACTGTGAGAAAATACAAGCGTAAATATAATCGAAACAATTAATAGAATTGAGACGATAACGATAACAGTATCTCGTAATTCATACATCTGTGAATATAGATCCTTTTCGCTTACAATGCCGACTAGCATCCACTTCGTCTTGGACAGGCGCTTGTAGACGATCATCTCCTTCTCTCCTTCAGCATTCGTACGGAATAAACGTCCTTCACCTGAAGTAATCGTTTTCAATTCATCGAAATATGAATATTGATGTGGATTCATAGATTGTTCCTGACCAGTAAGCAGCATCTGTCCGTGGCGATCTATCAAATAGATTTGTCCCGTTTCTCCGAGATGCAATCGTTCAAGCGGCTCGAGAAAGTATGCCTCACTCACATTAATTTTCAAAAAAGAATTGGCAAGCTCAGGATTATACGTATCGAGTGGCATCGTCATGCTGACCATAGAGTTGTGATTGCCTTTCGCCAACTCAACGATATCAGTGCTAGCAGGACTCCAATACCGCTCACGCTCGGTCAAGTCGAAGTACCATGGCTCGCCGGTGAACGTCTCGCTGCGATTAATGTAATTCTCTCCACTAATCCATAGATTCGGATGCCGATAAATGCTCATATTGGCTAACGGTGTGTAGCTATTCGTTACTTGCGTCAAATACTCACTAAGTTCAAGATTGGCAAGCATCTTTGTACCGTCTGTCGCATTTTCAGCTGTATGAGCCCGATCCCAGACATCGATCACATCACTGTTGTATACGAGTGAAGCTGAATCATACACTTGATTTTGCAGTAGTTCTACATATGTCGCGTATTCCTGCATTTTCTCAAGCGCAGATTCTTCGATATAGCTGCTAATAATTTTTTTAGACGAATTAAATAAAAAAAACGCTATCACACTAAAGGAAGCGACAATAAGCAATATAAAAGTTACCATTAGCTTAAATTTCAGAGATTTCATAGCTTGATCTCTCCAATCAATAGTTTGTACATTTTAAGGTAACATAGAGTAAAGCGCTTGCAAACTAAAAAATATGTAAACGACAATCGAAGTATAAAAAAGAAAAGCAGACATGCACAGGTGACGTAACCCCAAAAGTTAGATAAGCTCTAACATTTGAAGGTCATATTCACCTCGTTGCATCAATCTGCTTTTCCTTTGTTGTGATGTTAGCTGCGATACGACTTACGCAGCTTGTATACAATGACGACTGCTGCTGTAATCAGAACCAAATTAATGAGGACAAACCATATCCATAGCTTAGAGCGGGATGCAGCTTCCTTCCATTGAAAGTACGTTTCATTGCCATGCGCGTCACGCACCGTTATCGTGAGTTCATCTTGAACACCGTCGATGACGAAGTAGCCTGTCGTATCTGGCTCAATCTGCTTGCCGTTTGCAGTCACGATGCCATCCGTATCCGTAAAGCCACTCGCTTTATTGCCTATAAGCTTTGTATGTTTCGATTGCGGCTGTATCATCGTCAGCGTAGGCGGCGTACGGTCCACTAGATATCGCTTGCTGGAGCTGAACGAATCTCCAGCAGGATCACTAAGCAGCACCTCCATAATATGATCGCCTTCGCTAATCGGAATGTTAATCGTTTCTTCGATTGCTTTCCCATCTTTCGGCTCTAGCGTCTTCTCGTACAGCAATCCGTCAGCACTGTCTATGATCTGCACAGCTGTCTTACTAGCTAAGGATAGCTCTACTTGGATATGAGTTGAATTAATCTTTTCATGCTCAGGCACCCAAACAACAGTATCTTTAGACCAATCTCTTTGCTTTAGTGTGAATGAAGGAATAGCCGCCGGTGAACTCATCGTGCCATCAGCGTAAATGAGCTGAAGCTCGCCGGTATAAGTACCTTCTTCCAAAGCTGCACTCCACGCATAGCGATGTACGTCAGCATTCACATCTACTTCTAGCTGCTCCAGCTGCTGCTGGAGCAACTCTAATTGTACAACTTCGCCGTTGGCTGACTTAAAGTTAGCATTGCCTCCATTAAATGACAATGACTTTGTCACTTCGAACTGCACACTTGCTTGATCTCCTTGAGGAATAACTTGTAACACCTTCAGTGGAGCTTCCTTATTTCCTCTTTCAAGCTTTACTGTTACTTCCGGATCAATACGCTGACCTTCGCTCGTCTTATTATCAGCGAGAATAGATAGCTTATATTCCCCATCCTCTACAGTAGCAGGCAGTGTAAGCTCTGCCAGACCTGTTGCTAATGCTTCTTCGCCAACAAGCATCTCAGTACCGCCGGCGCTTGATTGAAGATAAAAGCGAATGAGATCCATTTGCTCAACATCTCCACTTACTTCCCATTTCATAGAAATCGAAGCTGCTGCTTGAACGTTTACTTCCGTTTTAAGAGGTGAAAGCCAAGTTGTATTCGGTCTGCGCAGCTCTTCCTTCAAGCTAATGCTATAGTTTTGTTCCGCTCCTTCAACATGCAGCTTATATGTCCCTTTTGCAGCAGAATTAATGAGCCAACGACGCTCACCTTCCTCCATCTCAATATACATATAATGGTTTCCATCATAGTTGTCATGTTGAATCTTCGTACCGTCAGGCAGCTCAAGATCTGCCTCAAATGCTTTATTCGCATCGCCTACTACGACAATCTGAATATTATACTGCTCTTTGCTTATCGTAACCTGTTCTGTAACGGACAATGGTGCAGCTGTTACAGCTTGAACAGTGAATAGAATTGAGCAAAGCAAGGCCACAAAATATAATTTACGCAACGTATAGATCCTTCTCCCTTACTCCTTGTTAATTGCTAGCCATTGACGAACATAGGGCTCCGCCTGCTCATCATACAAGGTGGCATTGGCTTTTGTATGTTGCTGAACAATATTAAGCAACGACGTAAACTGACCTTGCTTTAGCCAGCTTTTTGGAATTTGAATAATCGCACGCTTTAGTAACTTATCCTTATTCAATATAAGTGTCACTCGATCATTATAGCGCGGCAATGCCTGTTCCTGATAAGCAGAATATTTATCATTATAAGCGGCTATCATTCGCTCACGCTGCGAAGGATAGTCTCTTCCTCCCATATAAAAACGCAGCCCCTTCGTAATATCGATATGAACCGAATCGATATCCTCCCATTTGAAAAAGGGAAGATGAGTGGCCTTCTCTTGATTAAACGTATTAATCCAGATGCCCTGTTCATCCGTCATCACCCATGGAATGATATCAGTGGGCTGAGGAAGGCGTACACTTTTGGAGGAGACGATTACAGAGCGAACAAAGATGATGATTCCTACTAACAGACCAAGCCCAATAGCCGATTCCTTCAACCATGTAAGCTGCTGCTTAAGCTCAGGCGACAAAGCTCCAAGCAAAAAATATATGCCGAACAGCACAAGCCAAATGAGAGGAGCGACGATACAGCCTACATACGGCATGTAGCGGTAGCCTTTAGAGGAGCCGCTCACCGATGAAAACATTCGTGCGAACTCCCATTCATACGCTTGACATACAAAACTTTTTTTCATCCTGTTCCTCCTCTAACGGTACACTTTAACATCTGCTCCAAAATGAATATGCGGTTCAAATTTCCATGCTTTTGCATACAGGTCAACATAGGATTGAGAAAACCGGATTGCATCGACAAAGATGATCAAATCACCTTCTGCACCCATTACGGAAAGATTGCCTCGTACTGTAATCGTCAAATCATTGTTGTACTTTGAATCTCGCCACAGCAGCCTTGTATTGCCATCTAAATTAATAAGCTCAATGGCTGTTGCAGATTGAATTTCGTGCCTATCGATATAACTTGTTACATTCCCCAACTCGAATCCGATAAGCTGCCACCCGATCGCACCGTTTGCAGACCAATTCGTTGTACCGATTTTTTGCAGTCCGATTTCACCGTTTACACATAGTACGCACGCATCCTCATCAATGTCTATGCCAGGGATTTTATTCACCCAAGTAATGACCTTTTGCACAGGACCATCGATCGCTGTCCCAACTTCTAGTCCAAGTACGCCGCCAAAACCTTCTCTACCATCAATTCCTACCTTCAGCGTCCTAGCAGTGAGACCCGTCGTACCAAGCACAACTCCCTTATTGCTGCCAATTAGCACTTCAGCCGCTTTAGGAACTAAGCTTTTTTGCCAGCCGATTGAGATCCCGTATCGATTGATTGGTAGATTCGAAGATTTAAAGGAAAAAGCCTTATAGCTAACATCAAGATCCGTTGCTTCGAAGCCGAGATCAAGCTTCCCTGGTCCATGCTCATAAGCGGCCTTCAATTGAACACTTCCTGTTTCAATAATATTGGAAAAGTTAAGCTCTGCACCTATAGCACCACTGACGATGATGTTGTCCTTTTCATAGCCTAGCTCCAACGTAGCATCCGTTGGTAAAAACTTCACCATACTTGTCCATTTTTTAAGTAGTGTATCATTTAACGCAAGCACGTTTGAAAAGCCGGAAATACCGCCTTTTGCTGTCAAGGTTCCATCATCATTATCGTATTTTGCAGCATAGGTGAATTTTGGAACCAATCTAACCTCTAGCCCAAACTTGCCTAGTGCATACTTATCCATTACATCAAAATAAGCATTACTACGCTCAACTTCAAACGTTTTCTGATCGTTGTTGACTGTCATCGTCACATGATCTGAAAACTGCTGCTCTTCCCAATTATCGAGTGATACTGTAGCTTTTGACAGCAAGCCCAGCTTCGTATGATCTACCTGTACAAGCAGACCGTTAAATGTAAGCTCCTTGCCGCCCTTTAAGGCCATGCTGCCTCGCGTATCATAAAGAAAATGATCGACTGAAGTATTGCCCTTTAGAACGGAAATTCCATCAGAATCCTCAATAAAGTCACCATAAACTTTAGCATCGCCAAACTCGCGATATTTTTGCTCGCTAGAGCTAGAGGCAGATAGCTGATAACTGACCTCCTTCTGATCCTCCGCTACGAGCTTTAGCTCATGAAGACCCATGGCAATGTTATTGCTAATTTCCGTCGTGATTATGGCATCACTATCTTTTTTAACCTTGATCTCTTGACCATCCAGCAGCACCCTATTCACTTGATCAAAGCCAAATCCATTAATTTGCAGCTTTGTTACACCTAGCTTAGATACCGTAATACGGTTCGGAACGGTATCAATAATACCGACGTTTACACCATACTCTTCCTCAAGCTCACCGAACGCAGGTACTGCTCCGTCTTCCCCTATCGTATAGGTTTTAGTCGTAGAACGTTGATCCGAGCCAATTAACCGAACTCGATGCAAGCCCTCTTCCATCGGCTGAAGTGTATAGGAAACTTTGTACGTTTGCTCAAGCGACGCTTTAATGTCTTCAAAGCTGCTTAGTAAACTATCCAGCCCGGATGCTGCGATGTATTTTCCTCCAGTCGCTTCAGCTACATCTCGAAGTGTCTCGTAGCCTGAAGCAAAGCCTATCGCAAAGATCGTTACACCTGCTGCATTCGCTCGATTAATGATAGCTGCTCGATTTTCAGCGCGAGAGAACTCATCATCCTCCCCATCTGAAAGCATAAATAATATACGTTCACCGGACTGACCTTCCATCACCGATAATCCTTGGTCGAATGCACTTGTTATATTAGTGCCGCCATTTCCTGCAAGTATATCAATCATCTGCTGAACGTCGGCTAATTGAGTACTTAACGGTGCAAGCAGCTCCGCACCATCATCAAAAGCCACCAACCCTACCCGCTCATTGCGATTCATCGATTGGATAAAATTATGAAGAGCAAGCTTCGCTCCTTCGATTCTTTCACCATCCATAGAACCACTTCGATCGACGAGCAACAGCATATTACGCTCGTAGCTAGTCGATTTTCCGATCTTTTCGACTGTAAAGTCGGTTACCTCTAACGCATTATCAAACAGCTGCATCGTATCAGCGATCAGCTCGTTCATGTTGCCAGCTGTTACATACAATTCAACCGCGCCGGACTCTTCTGCTTGTATGGATGCGATACGTAGATACGATTTATGTAAGGATGTAAGCTCATTGCTCATATACACAGCAAAGCCCTTCTGGGATTCACTAGGCTGTAGCTCATGCATTCGCTTGCCATCCAGCGACTGAAAGCTTGTAAATACTTGGTTCGTTAATTCATTGCGAAGCTGAAAATCCTCGACAGACATTTGCTCAGGCTCAGGCAAGCTTTGCAACGATTGCATATAATATTGCTGCGGAACCGTAAGCCGCGCCGGGTTCATCGCAAGCTCTTCAATCTGCTCAGATGCTGCTTCGAATTGTTGAACCTGGTAATAATAGGACGCTAACAAGAAGTCCACCTGAGGAACTTCCTTATGCTCGTGGGCGCGTAAAAGTGAATATGCCAGCTGTGGACGAATATCAACCTCTGATTGAATATGAGATAGCTGGTCTTCAACGATGCGCATCGACTCTTCATCCCCTGGATTGACCTGTGCTGCCCATGCTTCCAGAAGACGCTTTTCATCCTTTTGCTGCTGCAGCTTAGCCTCAGCATAAAATGGAATCACGGATAACTCTTCCTCACTCAAGCTCACATTGTCGAATAACAGCAGCTCGCTAAACATCATCGCGGGCTCTTCTGCATCTGGGAATTGTTCGATAACTTGAATAAGCAAGCGTTCCGCATCATTCGTATCATTAAAATATATGGCTGTTTTGGCGAGCTCCAATGCAAGCTGCCCTTGCTCCTCCGATTCTATGTCCTGCTTCAGCATTTGTTCGGACAGCTGCTCAAAAATCTCTTCAGCCTCTTGTAGGTCGCTTTCTGACTTTAGCCCATTCGGAATGCCTACCTGTACCATATAATCTAATCGTAAAGGATCAAGCTTGGCATAGCTTTGTAGCATAAGCTCCTCTTCTGCACTTAGCTTTTTTGCTATGTGCTGGTGGACTTGGTTCACCGTATTGGCAGCAATCTCGACATAAGCTTCATTTGTAAGCTTTGACGTCTGTTCAGCCTTTTCCTCGTCAGAAGAGCTAAGTTTAAGCTCTTCAGCGAGCCGCTTTAGCTCAGACTTTCCTAAATAAAGCTCATTGGATGAAGCATTCAGCACTTCATTAAGTACATGCATCCCCTTTTCAGGCTGCTCTGCCTGCAAATATGACAGCCCCAGCAAAAGCTTGCTATTATCAGAAGGCGCTTCGCTCCAAAGCTCAATCGCCCCAGATAAATGTAATTCTGCAGGTTCATGTTGCTGTAAAAATAATTGCTTATACACTTTTGTCAGCTGAGAATGCTCTTTAAGCTGTTCAGCATCATTGTTTTTCAACAAGTCAATGGATGAAAGACCAATGATAACAAGCAGCACAATCGAGAAAGAAATTACCCCTGACAGCTTTACAGCAGGCTTATATAGCTTAATGCCGACCACGACTGCCAATAAACAGCACACTAAAACGATGTACGTTATAACGATACCAACGAACATAGCATTACCGGTAATCAAGACAAATCCCTCCTTTTAGCAAACCAACGCTGTAAGCTATAGGAAGCAATTAAAAATACAGCTGTGATGATTCCAATCGATAATAGTGATTGTGTAAAACGGAACCCAATAAATGCTTGATCAATATTACCCGCTGCAACCGTTACATTAGCATACGCTGATAAAGCAGCAACACCGACAATAATTATCAACACGGTGCTTAAGTAGCTCCATAGCTTTTTGATCTGAATTCTGCTTAATGAATACAAATAAGCAAGCAATAATGCAGCATGAAACCAATGAAGTTGTAAATCATGCTCAAGCGGCTTGAGCGATGCTCTATCCGTTTGATTAACTTGATCAGCAGCTTCTGACGCACCTGTAACAATATGAAGTCGGGTTGGTCGATCCATGCTTAGCAAGTCTGCGGCGGCTTCTCCATCGACATGCCATGTCGCTCCTAATCCATACATAAATTGCTGTACTAGTACATTCGGAATGACTCCATACATCGAAGCATCTTGCTTGTACGCATCCCAGATGGAGCCCATCGTCGTAATATGTGTGCTATGCAACTGGCTTGGCTTCGTTGTTGACCAGCTCATAATCATTAAAACAATAATAATGATAAAGAATAAAAGCAATGTTTGAGCGAATCGTACGAGACTGCTTAACCAATTCGATAAATCAATTTTTTTCGGAAAGCTCCAGCGGCCAACACCGATCAAAGAAGCGACTATGCTGAATAGCAGTGTTAATAGAAACAGCTTCCATAGCTGGACATCAAGTTCTAACGTATATACACTGTTACCGAATAGAAAATCAATCTTTGGTGCTAGCAGCCATATTGTCATGCTTATAGTAAGCGCATAGCAAAGACTAGAGATAATTACCCACATCAGCTTCCATAGCTGCTGTGGTAATGACTTAGAAACAATCGAATACAATATTCTGCCCGCAACTGCAATAAGTGAAAATGCACAAGCAGCGCTCAATAACAACGTCATATGAAAGCTGAACATCAATGGTTCGACCATATGATCGCTCGTACTTACTCCATACTGCCCTTCAATCTCAACACCATGCATAAGCACAAGCTGCAGCCAAGCGCCTGGTTTTAGTGAATGAATAAAATAAGCAGCCTGTTCAGGTGGAATATGTATGACATGACTCAGTAGGTGATATACGGTATCCTCCTGAAATTCACCCTGTTTCGCAGCCCAGTCTAGCCCGAAAGCTAACCCTACTATTGCGATTGCAGCGATGATTCCTGCTACAACGCTGCTAATTAGCATTGTTCTTAGTGGGCTTGACCGATGATTGGTAGATTGATCTACCTGCGCTGTTTCTGCTGGTGGCACATCTTGCTTAGTTTGCACTTCTTCTGCTGGTGGCGCATCTTGCTTAGTTTGCACTTCTTCTGCTGGTGGCGCATCTTGCTTAGTTCTCACTTCTTCTGCTGGTCGCGTATCTTGCTCCGTTTGCGCCGCTTCTACAGACTGCTCCGTTTGCTGCATAGGCTCATCTTGCGCCACCTGCCCCGGTTCAGATGGCAGCTCTTGCTCTTGTACTTGCTGGAGTGGAGCGCCGCATAATCTACAAAACTTCCCTTTTCCTTCGGCACCACAAGATCCGCATCTCATCTATAAAACGTCCTCCAATATTTTTCTTGAACACAAGTAAAAAGTGTCCTCTATAAGAAGACACTTTTACTAAAGTGATTGTTCAATTATCTGTTTTCATCTACATATGGTGAAGCAGAGTAACGGAACACACCGTAGCCTAACAATACATAAACGGCAGTCGCGATAATCGTCGATAATGAAATGCTTGTAAAAGGAAACAATAAATAAAATGCATAGCCCCATAACGCATATGGCAAATACTTCACATTTTTAGAAGCTAACGTCAACCATGCACCTAGCAAAAAGGCATGATAACCTAATGAATTAAGTGGAATCGTATAGAAAATTACACTCAATGCACGATTAGCCTGATAAGGTAGGATCGTATATAAAAGCTCGCGAATAAAAACAATGCCAAGTCCGCCAAATAAAAGCTTCAACTCTAACGAATGAAGTACTGGATACCACTTAAACGATTGAAACCATTTATTTAATTCTTTTAATACATTAGAAAATTGCTGCAAAATGATTACCTCCGACAATTTTTTATACTTCTACTGCTGTTCCACAGTTCTCACAAAAACGATCTTCTGTTTGAAGCGTAGCTTGACAATTTGAACAGCATTGCACGGAAGGAGCTTCTACAACAGATTCAATCGCTACAGTAGTTGCTACAGGTTCTTCGGTAGTAACAGCGACTTCAGCCTCTACCTCATTCGACTCTTCAAACTTGTGTCCACAGGTAGAACAGAATTTTGCATCTAACGGCAATACTTGCCCACATACGCAATCCTTTTCATCCTTAAGTATTCGAATTTTAACCTCTAACTGTTCGATATCCTGCTTTAATGCAATGATCGTATCACTATTTGCTTTTATTAGCTCTTCTGCGGCTGACTCTTTGTTGGTTGTATATGCCTCAAAAACTGCTTCTCCAATTTGAAGATAAAGCTTTTCAATATCTTTTCGTTTTGCAGCGACCTGTGAATTAAGACGAACAACTTCAACAGAATCCTTTGCTTTATCAGCAGCTTTCGACGCACTTTCCTTTAACTTATCAAAAAATCCCATATTTACCTCCTGCAATGGTATATTCTACTAACTATAATACGACATATTTTACATTTCGTCCTTAACTTTTTTAATATATGCTATGAGATTTTTGATGTGATATGTATATTCAACATAAAAAACTAATACATCTTCATAAAACAACGCATAAAAATTGAGGCTATCTGGAAGGTCAGTGAATGCTGATTTTCCAGATAGCCTCTCATTTCATTAAAGCTATTATTTGTGTTTTTTATTCATTAATAAACACAAAGCTAATAAATCATTTGTCGTTAAAAATGCCATATCCTTTAACCGAATATTTGATGAGTAAACGTCTCCTTTTTTCACCTTTTTGCTGAGTATCTTTTTTATTTCATACATCACTTTCTTAAGCCTCCACTCTTATCAACTCAATGATCAACTATAACTTATACTAATCGAAGCTCCTCTTTTTCATAGAGTATTTTCATATAGTTAGCAATCATTCGCGATAGCTGGTTAGGTGCTTCTATCAAACTCATATGTGCAACATCTTCAAAGGTATTCTCCAAAATATGGGGATAGCCAAATGTTGAATCAATTATATTTTCATTCGTTATTGAAAATGTTTCGAGCGGGGAAATGACATCATCCTGCGCGCCAGCTACTAATAGAATCGGATAGTTTGCTTTTGTGAGCACATGGCTACGATCTGGCCTTTGCATCATTCCCTCAAGTGCCTTCATAGCACCTTTCGGACTCATTTCCATGCCAATACTAATGATTTCGGTTAGCTCTTCATGCAATTCCTTAAGCTTAGACTTAGTAAATAAGTTAGGAATCAGCTTGTTTACATATTCTTCAATACCATGCTGAGAAATATCACGAATATCCTGCTGTCTTTTCTTCTTTTTATCCTCCGTATCTGGTAGTGCAGTAGAGTGAATGAGTCCCAATCCCTGCAGCTTCTCCGGATATTTATCTGCAAATGCCAATGTCACATATCCACCTAATGAGTGACCAAACATTACTACTTTCTCTATGCTCAACGCATCAAGTAATCCAAGTATATCGTCAGCCATGGCCTCCATTGAATAACTATCATTAGGGGCAGATGTACTCCCATGACCGCGAAGCTGAGGCATAATAATACGATATTTATCACTTAACAACGGACATACCTTATGCCAGTAGCGAGAAGATCCACAAAAGCCATGCAGCAATACTACTGTCCACTCATTGTTTTCTCCACATTCCTCGTAAACCATATCCATGTTATTAACATTAATTTTACGCTTTTCCATCGTGCCCACCCACCTCAATATAAATTTATTACGCTGTCCATTCTTATAAACCGATTAGGTATATTTTGAAACAGTTGATAGACTTATAAATTCCGCTTCATTATATGAGCATAACCCGCATATTTTTTCCGTTTTTTTTTACGTAATTGTGTTTCATCTTGGGACAAGCTGGTTAATACATATCAAGCCAGCCAACAAACAAAGAAAGAAAGGTGATTGTTATGTTAGGATGGACACTTATATTTTTTTTACTGGCAATTGTCGCAGGGATCTTCGGCTTCTTTGGTATCGCATCAGCTCTTGCTGGGGTAGCCAAAGTGTTATTCATTATCTTTTTAGTTTTATTTATTGCTTCATTAGTTTTAGGCCGAAGACGAAGTATGTAGCTGACAGCTACCTATCAAAAAAACGCTAGGAGGAATTACAATGAAAACAGTTAATCTTTCAACCACTAAAGTGCGAATCGTAAGCAGCATTAACGAGGTTCAAGATCAAATTAACCAATTCCAACGCGAAGGCTATATTAAGGATCATATCTTTGTACTTACTCATGATAAGGACAGAACATCGCGAATTGCTGACAACACGGATGCTACGACAATTGGTTTAGCTGAAGAAGGCTTAGGCACAGCGATCGCCAACATATTCCGTTCTACTGGAGATGAGCTTCGTGCAAAGATGAGATCACTCGGAATTTCAAAATATGATTCGGAACGTTTAGAAAACGAAATGGATCAGGATAAAGTTCTCGTCATCGGCTGGAGCGGTAAAGAGTATATTGGAGAGGATTTTGACCCTGCTATCTATTACTATACCCATCTGTAAACGCTACATTGATTATATATTTGAAAGACCTATCCGGGCGGATAGGTCTTTCAAATATGGTATAGTAGAATTACATTACATTCAAGGAGGCTGACCAATGAGCATTATTATTGTAGATGACAATGCTACCAATCAGCTCATTATAAAAACGATATTAAATAAAGCTGGTTATACTGATTTGAAGCTTGCCTCCTCTGCTAAGGAACTATTTGATATATTGGGCGTTCATTCTACCATTATGAAAGAAAGAGATGCTGAGCTTATTCTAATGGATATGATGATGCCTGGCATAGACGGATTAGAGGCGTGTAAAACATTACAAAAGGATGCACGTTTCAAAGATATTCCGATCATATTTGTTACCGCGGTTGGTGATTCTAATAAAATGGCTGAGGCTCTTGATGCCGGTGCGAGCGACTATGTTATGAAGCCTATTAACCGGTTAGAGCTGCTTGCTCGTATTCGATCTGCCTTACGACTGAAAAAAGAAATTGATTGGCATAAGGAACGGGATCAGAAAATAAAAACTAAGCTAGAGCTTGCTAAGCAGGTGCAATTAAGTGTATTAAGTAAAGCCATTGACGATGAAAATATTAAAATAAATGCAGCCTATCAGCCTTCCTCTGAATTGGCTGGTGATTTTTATGCTTGGTATCGTATTGATAAGCATCGTTATGGTGCAATATTGCTCGATATGATGGGTCACGGTATATCTGCGTCGTTGGTTTGTATGTATATTTCATCCGTTTTAAGGGATACGATTACCCGTATATCTGACATGGAACAAGTTATTCATGAGCTTAACCGTTATATGAATCAGTTACATATCGAGGATGAATTAATCAATTATTATTTTACTGCGATATATATGGTGATCGATACCGAAGAAAAGTTAATCGAATATGTAAATGCTGGACATCCTACCGGCATTGCATTTGTTGATGATCATACTATTGAATTACTAGAGCAATCCTGCGAGGCAATAGGCTTATTCAATACTCTAAAAGTAAATAAACATACGATACGTTATAAAAAAGATATTAATATTCTTTTATATACGGATGGATTAACAGATGCGATGAATCACGGCTCAGAGATTCCTATAGAAGATTTAATTACATTGCTAAGCAATGAACAACATCTTGAGCCTACAGCACTTGTTAAGCACATCATTCCTGGAACCTCTCCCTCTAATCAAAAGGATGATATATGCTTAGTCCAAATCCAAAGCAAGTAATCTATTAAACTTCCTTTTACGCATAATTTACATGTTTCAAACGATATCAATTGGTTTATATAAATATTGTATTGAAATTATGCTAGGAGGTAAGTACTATGAAGATTATTCTAATAATCAGTTACCTTATTGGCGGTATTTTCATTCCCATTCAATTGGACAAAGGATCACTGCCAGCCGATCAAGCAGCTGCAGATAGAGTAGAACATGTGATAGAAGTAATAGATGATACATCAAGTCAACCAATATTGCTAACTTCTGTTAACGATATTACTCTGTATGACGATGCTGCAGATGTCATCGAGAAAAAGGGAGCTCCACAACAAGTAACGACAGATTCAGAAGCTGTAGAGTATATTGTATATGAGTATGCAAATATGACCGTTAATTTTCAAGATCAGCTCGTAGATTATGTAGAAATATCGAACGAAGCTACTACTCTATGGTTAGATCAAACTGAAATTCCCGCTACAATCGAAGCAATTAAAGCAGCTCTTGGTGAGCCAGATTATACTGCAGAGGATGGTATCGTATTTCAACGAAACGAAGCATTATTAAAATTATTTATTGATCCTAACAACGGGGAACTGGAAACTATTGCATATTATCATATTGCGTCCACGTAAATGTTAATACTACTTATCTCTATTCGAAGGATTATATATAAAATCAATAGGACCGGAGTGAATCTAATGACAGTTAAACAATTCCACATTGAACAAGAAGAAAATAACGAAGCTTATATTCTGCATGTAAGTGGGGAGCTAGATTTAGCAGTTGTTCAGCAATTTCGTGCTGTACTTGGACCCATTGTGAAACAAGCGGATAAAATATTAGTTCTTAACTTGAAAAACCTAAGCTATATTGATAGTACTGGAATTGGCATTATCGTTTCTATACTTAAAATTAGAGATGGCCTACAAGCGCCTTTTATCGTCCAAAATATACCTCCAGCAATAAAGCGTCTGTTTGATTTGACCGGTATATCTGGATATTTAACAGAAGGGACCGAAGTGTAAGTATGAAAGAAATTCGTCTGCAAATTCCCGCCCACGCTGATTATATTGACATTGTTCGTGTTTGTTTGTTTAGTATAGCTTCAAAGCTTGGCTTTTCTTACGAGGATATAGAGGACATGAAGGTCGCAGTCTCAGAAGCTTGCAACAATGCAGTACTTCATGGAGTACAGACTAATAAAGATAACAGTATTGATATTTGCTTCGAGCCGAATGACACCTATCTAACGATTAAAGTTAAAAATCAAGGCTCATTTGAGCATGTAGGTGCCTTAACGGAAGCTGCTCCACTAGAAGGCTCAGAAATTAGTGATTTACCGGTAGGGGGCTTAGGCATTTTTCTTATGCAAGCATTAATGGATGAGGTTACTGTGGATACAACGGATCATGTGACCGAAGTGACCTTGATGAAGCATATCGTTCACGGCTGAGTACTAAAATGCTCACGCTAAAGCATGAAAAGGAAGCTATCTGGAAGTAAACGGCTTATATCATTAGCTTACAGCCTACAGTGAGCGTAGGAGCAAATAGATTTTGGAAAACGATAGTGGCTCGCGTTTAAAGGCTGATTCTACCTTACTTATTCGTAAGAGGAATCAGCCTTTAAACGCGTGTGATATTGCTTGTAGCACTCGCAAGGTTAACTGTTATTGACGTTTGCGATATATTCTTTCGCATGGAACGAACTCATCATACTGCTGTTTAATAGCAGGAATGATCGATTCCATATTGCCTAAAGCCAAAAAGCCATCACTAGTTAAACTTTCATAAAACAATTGATGCACGCGCTGCTGCAAAATAGAATCAAAATAGATCAATACATTTCTACATAAAATAATATGAAATTCATTAAATGTACTGTCTGTAGCTAAATTATGCTGTGCAAACACAACATTACTCATCAGTTCAGGATGAAATATCGCCTTCTCATGATCAGTAGTATAATACGTTGAAAATTCTTTTTTTCCACCAGCAAGCAAGTAATTTTTCGTAAAGGTACGCATTCTTTTCAAAGGAAACTTGCCTTCTTTTGCTTGTTCAATGACTGTTTCGTTCATGTCCGTTGCGTAGATTTTTGCTTTATGGAGCAAATTTTCTTCCTTTAGCAAGATAGCCATGGAATACACTTCTTCACCGCTAGAGCAACCCGCGTGCCATATTTTAATTTCGGGATAGTCTTTAATAATTGGAATAATCTTATTTCGAAAAGCAAGGAAAAAGTGAGGATCCCGATACATTTCTGTGACACGTATTGAAAAGTCATTTATGATCTTTTTTATAAATCCAGGATCATGCAATACTTTTTCGAGCAGCGCTGTAATACTTGTGAATCCTTCTGAATGCATTCTAAGCTGCATCCTTCTACGTAATGAGGAACGCAAATAATTACGGAAATCAAAGCCGTATGCACGATAAATCCCCTCTAGCAGCAGCGTTATTTCAATATCTTCAATTTCATCGGAAGAGATAGCACTAGGCTCAATATAAGGATCCATATAATATTCCTTCTCCTTAAATTTTGTCCTCATTATTTTGTTAGCCACACCCGCATCAATGAGATCAATTGCTCCATATTAATAGGTTTGCTTATATAATCAGAAGCTCCTACTTCCAGACAACGATCACGATCACTTTTCATCGCTTTAGCGGTTAATGCAATAATAGGCAGCTCTTGAAGTACTGGTATTTGACGAATCGCTTTGATCGCCTCGAATCCATCCATAATAGGCATCATTATATCCATCAAGATGAGATCAAAATTAGTGTTATCTTGCAAAATATCCATACATTCATTTCCGTTTTTAGCTATAGTAACCTGCATCCCTTTTCTTTCAAGTGCTTTTACTAAAGCATATACATTCCGATCATCATCCTCGACAATAAGCACGTTTTTATCGATAAATAGTCCATTTTCATCATGAGTTAGCTCTGCATCTGCCTCGTATTGTTGTTCCTCATGATTGACAATAACAATCTGCGAATCCGCAGCTGCCACCTCTTCATTGCCCTTTGTAATAAGTTCTAGCATTGCTTGATTCAAATTAGGCAAAAATAGCGTAAATGTACTTCCTATGTTCGGCACACTTTCAACTATAATTTTACCTCCCAACAATCTTGAAAATTCGTTACAAATGCTTAATCCTAGTCCCGTGCCCCCATACTGGCGATTGGTCTCACCATCGACTTGCTGGAAAGCTTCGAATATTAATTGTTGCTTGTCTTGTGGAATTCCAATACCAGTATCACGAACGGCAATGGCTAGTACCTGCTCCTGACCGTACATAGGCAAAACTTCCTCGACAATAGCGCGTTCTGCAATGTTAAAGGACAAGTTTACTGAACCCTCGTTTATAAATTTAAAAGCATTAGACAGTAGGTTTTTCAAAATTTGCTCTAATCGTTGTCCGTCTGTATGCCATATTAATGGAAGATCAGGATCAGCCTCTATATTAAAATCAATTCCTTTGTTTTCAGCAATCGGGTCGAAGGTATGCTTGATTAGGTCTGGCATTTCAGTTAAATTAACTTCATCAATCGTTACAATAATTTTGCCGGCTTCAATCTTAGATAGATCAAGGATATCGTCAATAAGCTTCAATAAATCATTGCCTGAGGAATGAATGACTTTGGCATAGCCAGCCTCCTCCTCATTTAATGTAAGGTTTTCATTATCCGCTAGCATCTGTGAAAGAATAAGAATACTATTCAATGGTGTCCTAAGCTCATGCGACATATTAGCTAAGAAATTCGTTTTATATTGTGAGCTCTGCTGAAGCTTGGCCGAATAGATTTCCAGCTCTTCTTTAGCCTTTTCTAATTCTTTCGTTTTTTGTTCTGCGAATAAATTTTGTTCTTCAAGATGCTCTGTCGTCATCCGCATCTCCTCTTGCTGCATTTGCAATTCTTCTGATTGAGATTGCAGTTCCTCTGTATGGGATTGAAGCTCTTCAGTTAGCACCTGTGACTCACTTAATAATCGTTCTACTTCCATTCTGCCCACTACATTGTTAACCGCAATGCCGAAGTCGCTTTCTATTTCTTCAAGCAGCTTTAGATGCTGGGAGCTAAAGGGTTCTAAAGAAGCAAATTCTACTACTGCTTCTACTTTATCCTCATATTCAATAGGCATAGCTAGAATACTTTGCGGTTGAATCTGGCCAAAAGCAGTTGTGATCATAGCAGGATGATCTTCTGGTGTGTTTAATAGAAAAATACGTTTTTCCAGCGCGCATTGTCCGACAAGACCTTCACCTAATCTAAAATAAGGCTTTCCTACGTTTTCTTCGAATCCAGCATATGAAGCGATATTAACAAATCTCTCCTGCTTACCTGTGTTTTTTCGTATGTAGAACACACCATATGACGCATTAATCATAGGAGCAACCTTCGTTAAAAAGGTTTCGCCTAATGTTGTCATATCATTAATGCCTTGGCTCATGACAGCAACCTCTGCCACTTTTGTTTGTATCCAATTTTTCATTTCTAAACTTGTTAGAAGCTGATTCGTAGCCTCGCCTAAGTCTCTAATTTCATCTCTTGTATTTACTTTAATCCTAGTTGTTAAGTCCCCTCCGACTGAAGCAATATCTGTAATCGTTTGAACAACCTGCTTAATCGTTTTAACAATCGAACCTGACACAAAAGCAACGATGGTGAACGCAATGACGGTAACAATTAATAGCATGATGTATATACCAATGGTCAATAATTGATTTTTATTTTCCAGCCCGCTAACATGTGCTTTAGTCGACTGGATTTCTTTGGCGTGTAATGATTCAAATTTGGAACTCAAATCATCCATATTTATTTTGCTTGCCTCGTTATTATAAAACTTGAGTAACTGTTCTGCTTGATTGTCTTGTTTTAGTAAAATAGTTGGCTCTGCAACCTGATCAATCCAGCTTTGAATAAATACTTTAATCTCTTCTAATTCATTCTGCATACTTACATCATTAGAAAAATAACTGTATAAACTGTTATATTGTGCCTCCCATTGGGATTTACCATTTTTATAGGGCACAAGATAAGCTTCATCCCCGGATAACAAATATCCTCGTTGCCCTGTCTCCATACTTAAAGCAGAGTTTCTAATCGCAGCAATTAAGTTATGAATTTCAATATCTTCGCTTGTAATCGTTTCTACTTCGTTCTGCAGGGCTGAAATTCTATCCGTTACAATAACAATACATACGCTCAAACAACAAATAACGAGTATATACCCAATAGCAATTTTCATTCGAATGTTAAATCTCATGCCTTTTTGCATCATAATCTCCTTTATAGCAATTCAGAATAGTATGAATTATTTAATTATAACATTAAGGTCCTCTCAGCTCTATTGTTTCATTTCGTGCTGACCTGGGTAAGTATACTATAAAAGGATGTGACTTATTATGGATCTACTTATACAAGGTGGTATTATCGTCATTGCGATTGCTTTTATTATTTTGCTGTACTCGATTATACAGACGATGAAGGTGTTAAAAGCAGCAATTGAAGAAATGCGATTAATGATTGGGCAGGTTCGTACAGACGTCTCTCATATTTCAGATGACATGAAAGAGGCTATCCATAATACGAATGCAATGACGTTAGATGTCAGAAAAAAACTAAGCTCTCTAGACATCTTATTTACAACTGTAAACGAGATTGGACAAACTCTCCATGCGTTTACAGGTGTCGCTAAAGATTCTGCCGCGGAAGTAGCTACCACCATGCAAAATACCACTGGCAGTAAGCCACAAAAAAAGAGCAACCATATAACGAGTGCAATTATTGATGGTGTAATCTCAACGTTACGTATTGTGAAAAAAGTTAAACGGATTTAAGTTATAATAGAAAAGCATAGAGAGGAATGTAAACTATGAAAAAACCTCTGATCAAGTTAACAATACCTGCGCAAGCAGAATATATTGATGTCGTGAGATTTACCTTATACGGGGTTGCAAGTAAAGCAGGCTTTTCGTATGAGGATATTGAAGATATGAAGGTAGCGGTGTCAGAGGCATGCAATAATGCAGTTTTGCATGCTTATGATTACTATAATAACGGTGTCATTGACGTTACCTTTGAACTGGAAAGAGATATTATTTACATATCAATTAAAGATTATGGAAACAGTTTTAAGTATGAACAGCATGTGATTCCCCCTGTCATGCTTAATAACAAGTCACTAGACGATATTGTTCCTGGAGGACTTGGAATTTTTATGATGGAGGCTTTAATGGATCGTGTTGAAATTCGTACAGATTCGGGTACAGAGATTATTTTAACTAAAAAAATCGTTCGAAATGAGGAATTGGTATGAACAACAAATCCTCTTGTCTAAATGAAAAACAAGTACTGGAACTTATCAGCAATTATCAAGAAAGCGAGTGTAATGATATAGCAACTGAATTGCTTCTGCATTACACGCCACTTATCCGAATCGCTGTTATTAAAATGTCTCGCAACAGACCAGATATGTACGAAGATTTATATCAGGTTGCCCAGTTATCCATGCTTAGATTGTTTAAGCAATATGACCAAGACCGAGCCATTCCATTTGAAGGCTATGCGATGAAAAGTATCATCGGGCATCTTAAAAATTATTTACGTGATAAATCCTGGTATATTCAAGTCCCGCGCAGGTTGAAAGAGAAAGGCCTGCTTATTCAGAAAGCAATCGATCAGTTAACAAGCACGCTCCAGCGTTCTCCCAATATGGAGGAAATTGCTGCTCATATGGAGCTTACTGTAGAGGAGACCATTGAAATTCTATCCTCTCGTGAGTCCTATCAATATGTTTCGCTAGATACACCATTGTCTACCGATAATGATAGCGCCACTATAGGAGATTTGATAGATTCACAGGTTGATGATTATAAAGAGCTTGAGCATCGAATTGACCTTGAAGAAGCACTCAATCAGCTAAAAAAGGAAGAACGTAACGTGCTTGATCTTGTCTATAAACATGATCAATCTCAGCGCAGCATTGCGCAGATGCTAGGTATATCCCAAATGAGCGTATCTCGAATACAAAAAAGAGCGCTCCAGAAGCTGAAAGCATTGTTGGCAGAGAAGCAATTGGAACAGTAAACAGACGATTGGACAAGCACTAGAGGCTCACTAGACGCCATTCTGGTGCTCAAAAACTAACAATTGGACGACCGATTATCAGGATGGGCGCTGACTTGTGATCGGCGGTTATCAAGGACGACTGTATCGAGGACGAGCTGTAACGGAAGCCAGAAACCTTATTGCGGTAAACTTTCCAATATTATGACTCTAACAGAACTCAGAGACTCTATTAGTGAAAATTGCATAATTATTAAGCAAAAAAAGCTAAATAAGTGCGTCTAGTTCCCTTAGATCGTATAAGAAGGCTTAATTCGTTGAATAGTCGAGTAGGTGGGGCCTCTCCTTTCGAGGATTGTGCCCCTTGCCCCTCACAGATCCGTACGTGCGCAATTCACGCATACGGCTCTTCACAACGTCCTTACAGGTTGCATACTCGCAAAT
>Ga0160467_100337_pt1 | contig 50600 bp, 32 predicted proteins | sample HID1972I_E11MG_FD_108221 | JGI IMG/M metagenome (GOLD analysis project Ga0160467, IMG submission 108221) | Enriched pill bug-associated microbial communities from UW Madison campus, WI, USA - HID1972I_E11 MG | ecosystem: Host-associated > Arthropoda: Insects > Digestive system > Unclassified ... | reverse complement strand
TGAAGATTTTGGCGTCAACGTCGACGGCATCCCGGACAGCACTGATTTTAGTTTCCGTCCTGAGCCTGGGTCACGCCCGGTGATGGCCGGCACATTGCCGGCACGCGTCACCAGTACCACCGAAAATGACACCTACGGGCATATCGATAAAGACGGCCGCTATCGCGTCAACATGCTGTTTGACCGTGATAACTGGGAGAACGGGTTTGAGAGCCTGTGGGTGCGTCAGTCCCGCCCGTATGCCGGCGACACTTACGGCCTGCACCTGCCGCTGCTGGCGGGCACCGAAGTGGCGATTGGCTTCGAGGACGGTAACCCGGACAGACCATACATTTCAGGTGTGCTGCACGACTCGGCGCACGGCGACCACGTCACCATCCGCAACTACAAACGTAACGTCCTGCGGACGCCTGCGAACAACAAAATCCGCCTCGATGACAGCCGTGACCAGGAGCATATCAAGGTCTCCACGGAATACGGCGGTAAGAGCCAACTGAATCTCGGACATTTAGTGGATGCTGAAAAGCAGAAGCGCGGTGAGGGTTTTGAGCTCAGAACCGACAGCTGGGGAGCCATCCGGGCACAGAAAGGGATGTTCATCAGCGCTGATGGCCAGACGAAAGCACAGGGCCAGGTGCTGGAGATGCAGCCGGCAGTCAGCAATCTGGGTGATGCCCGGGAGCAAATGACGTCCATCTCCGATGATGCGCAGAAGGCGACCGCGAACCCGGCCGATCTCCAGGCGCAAATCAAACTGCTGGAACAGCAGCTGACAGACCTCAAAAAATCAGTACTGCTACTCAGCGCACCGGAGGGAATGGCGCTGACCAGCGGGCAACATCTGCAGGTATCTGCAGGGCAGAACCTGATAGCTACTGCCGGTAAAAATGCAGACGTCAGCGTTGTGAAAAATCTGTTCATCGGGGTGGGCAATGCCCTGAGCGTGTTTGTTCGTAAGCTGGGGATCAAACTCATCGCGAACCAGGGACCTGTAAAAATTCAGGCGCAGAATGATCTGATGGAGCTGATCGCCCGCGGCGAACTCAGTCTCACCAGTACCGAAGATGAAATCCATATTACTGCGAAGAAAAAAGTCACGATTAACGGGGGCGGAAGTTATATCACGCTTGATGCCAATGGTATTGAGTCTGCCACTCGGGGGGAGTACCGGACCAAAGCCGGGCATTACGGGCGAAAAGATAAGGCCAATGAGCCAAAAGACTTCCCGAATGTGGCACCTGAAACGACCGAACCTTCCAGTAACTTCAGTTTTTCCTGACAAGGAGTCAACACATGATTATCAGTCCTCCGTTACTGAGAGATAAAGATGCCACTCAGTCTGACGCAGACTGGATTGAAGCGATGATGCCTGTCAATGCTCGCCGGGGATATCCTCTCAATGCATCAGAGTCCTGGCATGGGGGCATCCATATCTCACATACGGATGCAGGCACAACACCGGAGAAAGTGAGAGCAATCGCTGACGGGACCGTGGTGTCGTTCCGCAAGCCGTCTCCGCCAGAAAAAAGAGACCAGTTCCCACTAAAGTATGCCCCTGTAAGGGGTACGGATGATGGTTATATTTTATTGAAACATGAGACGGAAATTGGTTCCGGAGAGGACGGTAAGGTAGTTTTTTACTCTTTGTATATGCATCTGAAGTTTCTGGAAGCAGGGATAATAGCTGACGCCAAAGTCTACCGTAAAGACCCGCTAGGCTCTTCCGGAATGACTGACGGCCAGAATGAATTTCACTTCCAGGTTTTCTGCGATGACGACAACATCAGTAAACTGACAGGCAGAAAGACAGAGGAGCTGGATATTTCAAAAGATGGTCGCACCGATGCGGTTTACGGTGATATCCACTTTTATCTGCCAGAAGGAACAAAGTTTTATGACAAGGCGCCTACAGATAACAGCACTTCCATCACCGGACTTTCTGAACTCTATACCAGCAATGCGCCTCTGTATGCCAGTATGACTCTGGCCCAGGGCAACTGTACGATGGTGACCCGGCAAAAAAATACGCAAATTGACGGCGAGTACAATCTGCTGGGCGAGCCGCTGGTTAACGCTGACGGTAAAGACTACGAATATAACCTCTATAAAACCGCGATGCGAAATTATAAGGAGAGCCCAAGCTCGGGGTTTGAGTTGTTGCGTTTTGGGCGGGTAATTAATACCGAGCATGAAACGCTGGTGCCGGCAGATGCGCCATTATGGATGACGGTCAGTTATCCGGGTGGAGCTGGCGTGGTAAATCTTGCCGATCCCGGCATTAAAAAGTTTAGTGATGCTGATTTTCCGCACTGGACGGGATGGCGGCTGGTAGATGATGACAACGATACACACAGTCAGTGTAATTCGGCGATCATCAGAAAGCAGCAGGAAGACGGCAGCTACGAAACTCAAAGCAACAGGCTTATCTGCTGTTTACCATTCGAGTGGGAAAAAAGCACAATAGATGCCAGATATAAATGGTTCATGACCGGTCTGCCCTGGGAGCAGTGTACGCCGGAAAAAACTGCCATATGGCAGGTTCCCGGGTCGCAGGAATCAAATGAACGTACGCTAATGAGTGAGGAAGACTATGGCAAATTTAAGCAACACGCAGAAGCGCTGTGTTTTGATTCAGGAGTTCTCGGTAGCGGAAGATTGTGGCATTTCAACCCTGTAGATTTTATTACTCACATGAGACTTTGCAGTTGGCTCAGTCTGAACGATATTATTAAATTGGTGAGAAAGTATCAAAAATCACCTGTGGCTGTTTATGATCGTCGACATCCATTAACCGTTGAAGAACTAACAAAGCGATTAACCGAAGAGGGCGCGAACAGTGCAGGGGATGTTAAACGTCCAGCGGCGATAAATGAGGCTCTCCCCAAAATACTAAATAAATATGGAATTAATACACCAATCAGAATTTCACACTTCTTCGGTCAGATGGCTGCTGAAACCGGGCGGTTCGATAGTTTAGTCGAGCTAGGCTCTGCGAACTATTTTTCTGTACACTACGACCCGGGCACGGATCAGGGTCATAAGTTAGGGAATACACTGACTGGTGATGGTGCTAGATTTAAAGGCCGAGGATCTATTCACCTAACTGGAAGGGCTAATTATGGTCATTACAGTGAATATCGGCAAGGTTCAGGTTCTAATTATTTCACTACAGAACCACATAATAATCTGATTGTAGAGGATGCATTTTTTGCATTTGATGCCGGAGGTTATTACTGGTCCAGTAAGCAAAAATATATAAGCCGCAATGGGCGACTTATAGCCTCAGGGAAATTAGGTATAAACTTTTGGGCTGATCAAGGTGAGACTCATAACGATGCAGAAGAGGTTACAAGGAGAATAAATCCAGGGAGAATGGCGTTTGAGGACGTCAGGTGGCCTGCGTTTAAGCACGCGTGGTATGTGCTTAACGATTCTACAGAACAAGAAGCCGATTATTTTGCCATTAAGGAATAAATATGAAATATTTAAAATTGCTAATCGTGTTATTTGTGTCGATGACATTTTCTGTATTTGCAATGAGTTCAAATTCAAAATTGACTCCTCAGCAGACAGTCATTAACTTTATAAGTGACTATGAGCAATGGAATGAAGAAGCTACGCAAAATCTAAGTGAAGACACTGGTTTTCAGGCAAAAGATGAGTATATTAAATTACTTAATAAGTATTGCACTCAATCTACAAGCAGGATTGGTTATGATGTCTATGGTCAATACTCGTTGCATATTGCTGATGGGGAAAAAATACTCAGCACTAAAAAAAATGACCAAGAGGTTATAATTAAAACAGGAGTGTCGTCTAGATTTGGAGATACAGACGCTGATATGGATTATTTTGAATATCACCTAATTTCGGATAAAAATAAATATTTAATTGAAGAGGTATATCAGTTGTCAAAGTCTGGTAAAAAAACCAAAACATTATAACTTCATAAGTTTGATTTTTAGATGTTCTCTTGCAAAAAGTTTACTGGGGCATCTGATTTGAAGTTTGTTAAGTATAGTGTTTGAAGTTTTATTGTAGTTATTTGGCTGAGAAAATATGTTTTATTCCCTAAAGCATCTTCCCGAATGTTATCCACGACCGGTCACACCAAAAAAAACACGATGGATTGCTGTCCTGGTGGCGATGTTGGTCATCAACGTGATCTTCATGCGTATATTCGGGCGATACATCGATAACAACCACTTCTGGTTGGTCGCTATTGGTACGCCCGTTGTTGTTTGGATTGTAACTTTCGGTTTTCGCATGTGGATCTGGTCATTACAGGACAGTAAAGCGAATGGTTTTGACCGGCGTCGGGAGCAATGGATCTTGAGTGAGACCAGTAGGGCTCGTCGTGCGCTTCAGGTGTTGAATACGACATTTATTACAGCCCATCAGGCAAATGAACAAGTTTCTGTTGCAGTTGAAATGCTCAATAACCACAGCATTATTATTTCGCAGTCGGACCGGAAAGGCGAAGAAAGCCGGAGGCTGAGCCGTATCCTGACAGAACCAGAAGATACTCCTGGATTGGTCATCTCACGCCTGTTTTCAGAGCTGATTGCTGAACTTCCAGTTCACCAGTTTCCGGAGACCGCTTCGCTTGTTGTCATCCTCGATGTCTCGTCATCTCTGTCATTCCCTGCTGTCAGAGATATCTGGCAGGAAACCTGGCAGGAGAGTGGCATAACCTGCGCTGTTGAGCATACAGACAGCATTGGGCCGGGGGTAGTCAGCCACTGGCTGGATCACCGTATTAAAGATGAGGCGATGTTATTGATTGTGGGTCTCCAGATTGATCCGGTTATATCAAACAATACTGCTGAAGCAGCCGTTGCCCTGCTTCTTGGCAACCGCCTGACCCAGGAGGCACTCGAACCTCTCGCGCTGCTGCACCGGCCAGATGCTTCTCCAACAGGTGAACTGAGGGAGGGGATGAACATGGCCGCCTATAACGTCCCGCTCAAAGAAAATATCGTGAAAAATTTATGGCTTGCCGGGCTGACGGGTGAGCAGCGCGCAGAAGTGATTGTGTGCCAGAACGCACATCCTGCGCAGTCTGTAGAGAACGACGCTGTCGTTTCACTCGATACATCCATGGGACATGCCGGAGCTGCAGCCCCCTGGCTGGCTATCGCTGCCGCCACTGAAATCGCCCGACAAACACAGTCACCACAGATGATTATCTGCGGTGATACCACACAGAATGTGCTGTGGAGCACGCTCATTACCCCGATTGCTTCCCGACAGGAGATGGATCCGTGAAGCTACCTTTAGCACCGAAGACTACGGAAGGCCGCTATCTTGCTGTCGCATTGATTTTCTTTTTGCTGTTAGCCGTTATGACGTTCATGGTCTGGAAGCATCCGGACATAGCAGGGATTGAAGACGGGAGTCAGCAGCAAATTTACTGGCTTATCGCCGGCGGATGTATTTCAGGTTGTGCCCTTATCGTATCCTTAGTGCTCCTGGCGGCGGTACGCAGTGCCGGTAAGCAGGAGTTTAATGCGCTTGTCGACAACACTAACGGTGATGATGAGAAAAAGAAACGGGAAAATGATAAAGCGCCTGTTCACCCTGCGGTGGCCATGTGTAACAAGATTCGTGTGCATCTCCGCGCCCGTATTGGCCTTTACTGGCGTCGTAAAACCCGTTTGTTGTTAATCACCGGTGATGAGGCGGCAATCGAACAGCTGGTTCCCGGCCTGCAACAACAGCAGTGGCTTGAAGGCAACCGCACCGTTCTGATTTACGGCGGCAGTCTGACTGCTGAGCCCGACAAGGAAAAATACACCGCGCTGCGTAAACTGCGTCGCGGGCGCCCACTGGACGGGATTGTACGCGTCATGCCGCAGTCGCTTAATCTGACCCCACAAATCAGTGACAACGATTTACGCGGACTGGAAAAAATCAGTGAATTACTGCGTTATTCTGCACCGGTCTGGTTGTGGCAGCTGTGCGACAGCACCTGGTCGCAGGCAAAACGCACTGAACAGACGGTAGGGGCCACTTTCCCGCTGCGTGCTAAGCCTGACGATATTACCCGCCAGCTTGAACTGATGCTGCCGACCCTGCGAATGCAGGGTGTGAGTCAGGTCGCTGAGAACAACGGCCACGACTTCCTGCTGCGCCTGGGCCAGCATCTCAAAGACGGCGGTATCGCCCGCTGGGCGCAACAACTGGTGCCATGGCTGTCTGCCTCACAGCAGCGCGTTCCGCTGCGTGGCCTGATGTTCAGCCTGCCGGACAGCCACCCTGTTCATACGTCAGAAGGAACAGCCGACGCTGAGAAATATGTTCCGGGATCACAACGTAATGCGCTGACCCTGCCGATGACCTGGCAGGGGATCGTTGATGACTGTACTCGCGTACGTGGCCGCCGTGTCGGTATGGCATGGGAGCAGACGCTCGCCTGGAGCCTGATGGCCATTATCGGCTTCTGGGGTGCGGGGACGCTGCTGTCGTTTACGGTCAACCGCCTGCAGATTGTCTCTGTGGCGCAACAGGCGCATGCTCTGGTGGAGCATCCCTCCGTATCGGATTATCAGCTGACGGCTCTGCATACGCTGCGTAATGACGCCGGCCGCATGCAACATCGTATTCAGGAAGGTGCTCCCTGGTACCAGCGTTTTGGCCTGGACCATAACCAGCAGTTGCTCGACGCGATGCTGCCCTGGTACGGCGTGGCGAACAACCGCCTGATCCGCGACCCGGCAAATGCCGCCCTGATGCAGAAGCTCAGCGCGCTGGCAAACTCAGCCCCCAACAGCGACCAGCGGGCACAGCTGGCTAAGCCGGGCTATGACCAGCTGAAAGCCTGGCTGATGATGTCCCGCCCGGATAAAACCGATGGCGCATTTTACGCGAAGACCATGAAAGCCGTGCAGTTGACGCGAGCGGGCATCTCGACTGGTCTGTGGCAAAGCCTGTCGCCAGATTTGTGGGCCTTCTACATCTCCGAATTGCCAACGCAGCCGCAGTGGAAAATCACGCCAGATACGCAACTGGTCAGCCAGAGTCGTCAGGTGCTGTTGCAGCAGATTGGACGGCGCAACGCTGAAAGCACGCTGTATGAGAACATGCTCAAGTCCGTGCGTCGTAACTTTGCCGATGTGTCTCTGGAAGACATGACCAGCGGTACCGATGCGCGGCGACTGTTCACCACCGAGGAAGTGGTGCCGGGTATGTTTACCCGCCAGGCCTGGGAAGGGGGCATCCAGCAGGCTATCGAAAAGGCCGCAAATTCCCGCCGGGATGAAATTGACTGGGTGTTGAGCGACAGCCAAAAAGCCGTTTCCTCAGACCTGTCGCCGGAAGCACTGAAAACCCGTCTGACGCAACGTTACTTCACCGACTTTGCCGGCAGCTGGCTGAGCTTCCTCAACAGCCTGCGACTTAATCCGGCGAACAATATTGCGGACGTCACCGACCAGCTGACGCTGATGAGTGATGTCCGCCAGTCTCCGTTGATTGCCCTGATGAATACCATCGCCTGGCAGGGGCAGACCGGCCAGCAAAGTGAAGGCCTTTCGGATTCCATCATCAAATCGGCTAAAGATCTCGTAGGCGGGAAAGATAAACCTGCGATTGACCAGTCTGCGTCAGGACCGCAGGGGCCGCTCGATGAAACCTTTGGCCCACTGCTTCAGCTTCTGGGTAAAAACAAAGGCAGCAACGTCATGTCAGCGGATAACACGCTGAGTCTGCAGAGCTACCTGACCCGTATCACCCGTGTGCGTCTGCGTCTGCAACAGGTGGCCAGCGCCTCCGACCCGCAGGAAATGATGCAGACTCTGGCACAGACCGTGTTCCAGGGAAAAAGCGTGGACCTGACCGACACCCAGCAGTACGGCAGCCTGATTTCCGCAAGCCTGGGCGAAGAGTGGAGCGGATTTGGCAGCACGATGTTTGTGCAGCCATTGACCCAGGCCTGGGAAACCGTGCTGCAACCCTCTGCCGCCAGTCTCAATGATAAATGGAGCCGCTCCGTGGTGACGAACTGGCACACCGCCTTTGACGGCCGCTTCCCGTTTGCTGTGAGCAAAAGTGATGCCTCCCTGCCGATGCTGGCTGAATTTGTGCGCAAAGACAGCGGACGTATTGAGCGCTTCCTGACGACAGAGCTCAGCGGGGTACTGCACAAAGAGGGCAGCCAGTGGGTCCTGGATAAGGTCAACAGCCAGGGGCTGAGCTTTAACCCGGCTTTCCTGCGGGCGATTAATCAGCTGAGCCAGCTGTCCGACATTCTGTTCACCGATGGAAGCCAGGGCATCAGCTTTGAGCTGCAGGCGCGCCCTGTATCGCAGGTGGTGGAAACCCAGCTGACCATCGATGGCCAGCAGTTACACTACTTCAATCAGATGGCCGACTGGCAGTCCTTCCGCTGGCCGGGAGATACCTTTAAACCTGGGACGATGCTGACCTGGACTACAGTCAACGCCGGGGCGCGCCTGTTCGGGGATTACAGCGGGACCTGGGGCTTTATTCGCTGGCTGGACCAGGGCAAGCGTCGACAACTTGACCGCAGTCAGTGGATGATGAGCTTCACCACCCCGGACGGTCTAACCCTGCAGTGGGTGCTGCGCTCGCAACTGGGCAAGGGGCCGCTGGCATTGCTGGCACTGCGGGGTTTCACGCTGCCGGATCAGATATTCAGTGTCGACAGCGCGGCCACCGCGCAGGCGTTGATGGGCAACACCGAAAATCGTGACATGGATGGAGTCGAATAATGAGCACACTGCAGAATCTGGTCGCCGCCTGCCAGGCTGAGGACACACCGCTGCGACAACAGGCACAGACACGCATGGAAAACTGGCAATACTGGCTTGCTCCGGTAAGTGACGCCAGTCCGACCGGAGAAGACCCCGGCTATGACGATGATTTTCAGCGCATCAGGGAGGAGGTCAATAAACTTTCCGGTATCGATACCGGGCTGATTTGCACACTTGCCGAAAAACTGCTGACCACCACCGCTAAAGATATCCGGATTGCCACCTATTACTGCTGGGCGCGCTTGCACCAGGACGGGGAAACCGGCTTTTCCGAAGGGCTTGAGCTGCTGGCTGGTTTGATACAGCGCTATGGAACGCAGCTTCATCCTCAGCGTGAGCGGAGCCGCAAAGCAGCGCTGGAGTGGCTCGCAGGTTCCCGTGTGCTCGACAGTTTGTCGCTCTGGCCGGAGGTCGTGCGTGACGATGCGCAGCGCACCGCCGGGGCGCTGCTGCTCATCCATGACAGTCTGGCGGCAGAGCCGGAAGCGTCACGGCCAGAGCTGAATGCTCTGTACAGCGCACTGGAATCCCGCCTGATGAAGGCCGGTGGCGTGGATGCTGTGGTGCCGCAGAACGCCGGTAATAAGGGACAGTCACAGAGCGCCACGCATACAACCGAGTCAGATGCGCCGGTTCTGAACCGCATCACCTCCGGTCAGGATTTGCTGGCCCAGGCCCGTACCCTGACGGGATATCTGCGTGAGCAACCCGATGGCTGGCTTGCCGCGCACCGGCTGATGAAAAGCCTGCGTCATGACACGCTGAGTGCTATTCCGGCACCGGATGCCGAAGGAAAAACGCGCATTGAACCGCCGCGCGCTGACCAGCGGGCGATGCTCAAACGTTTGTACCTGCAGCAAAACTGGCTGGAGATACTGGAGCAGGCGGACAGTACCTTCTCGCGTGGCGCCAATCACCTCTGGCTGGATTTGCAGTGGTATATCCACCAGGCCCTGATGAAGTCGGGGCAGGATGTACTGGCTGATATCATCGCTGCAGACCTGAAAGGATTGCTGCGCCGCCTCACCGGGCTTGAAACCCTGGCCTTTAACGACGGTACGCCGTTTGCCGATGAAGTCACGCTGAACTGGATAAATCAGAGTGTGCTGGACGATATGTCAGGCTGGCAGGGTGAGCCGGTCAATGCCGTCGGTGAGACAGATAACGATATCCTGGCTCTCGAGCCGGAAGCGCTGGATAAAGCGGATACTGACGGTCTGGATGCCACGCTCCACTGGCTGCAGACCCGCCCGGGTTCCGACTCTACAAAAGACAAATGGCTGTTGCGTTTGCTGATGGCTCGTGTGGCTGAACAGAAGGGCAAGAACGAACTGGCCCTGCATCTGCTGGGTGAGCTCGACAGTGCCGCACAGTCAATCACCCTCACGCAGTGGACACCGGCACTACTGTTTGAAGTGAAATCACGTCGCCTCAGACTGCTGCGCATGAAAGCCACACGCAGTGAAACCGATAAATCACGGCTTCAGCCCGAGATGGATTTGCTTCTGTCCGGTCTGATTGCGCTCGATCCGGCCAGCAGTGCCGTGCTTTGCGGATAACCCGGACAGAATTCAGCTAAAGGGAAAAATATGGCAGCAGAAGGCTTTTACCTGGTGCAGGGCGACAAGACGACCTGCGGCGGGAAAATCACCACGGGTGCAGAGGATCACACTCTGTTTGATAAACCTGTTGCCCGGGAGCAGGACAGTGTGACCTGCGGTAAACATGCCGGGCTTTTCAAGATAGCCGGTGGCATCGACAATGATACCATTCACGACAGGCGAATGGCCGGAACCCTCGACAGCTACAGTACCTGCCCCTGCAAGGCGAAGTTTATTCCGTCGATGATGGATGATACGTACGAGAAGAGCAGTGGAGCTTCCGCTGGAGAATCGGCAGCAGGCTTTACAGCGGCTCCTACGCAGACTTCTCCTGAGTTGCCTGGTTATCTGACCGGTGAGCAAAAACCATCTGGTTTTGTGCCAGATTACCCGGCATTACGTAACACATGTAACTTCCCGGATAGTAAGTTAAGGACCATACTGCAGGCCAATAGCCAGGAAGTAATGCTACTTACCCTCGGCGAAGTATATGAAATACTGTCATCATGGGGATTTTACAAAAATGGTTGGGTGGATCTGACACAAAGTCAGCCGGGACAGATTGCAGTAAATTATGGCCTGGGTATTAAAGATGCCATTACAACAACCATGCTTATTGCCGATTTAAAACTGTATGATATTAAATCTACAGTGTACGTAAATAAAAATGGAACTGAGCTCATAAAACTTACTGGATATGCAGGGATACGAAAAATATTAAACGCGCCTGTATATGCTCTTAAAAATCCCAAGGTCGTCAGCCTGGGGATTGGGAAGTTTGGTGTTAAAAGTGCCATTGTCGAAGGCACTGTTATAACGTTTTATTTCGCTCTCGCGTATCGTACCATTGATTTCATAATGAATGATGATACCAGTCTGGCTGAATTTATAGGCTCGCTGGCAACAGATGTCGTAAAAATCGGTATAGCGTCCGCTGTCAGTTGGGGGGCCGGTGCCTTATTGACAATGACTCCATTTGTTATTGGCCCGCTAGTGGCTGTCGTACTTGTTGGTCTCGGGGCGAGCATCGCATTGAACGTACTTGACGATCACTTTAAAGTCACTGATAAGCTCGTTGAATTGATTGAGAATGCACAGCAGGACTTTGTTGATAAAGCTCGCGAGATCGAGGATGGATTCTGGGATCTTGGAGCTATGTATCTGGATGGGATGCTACGGACCGGGAGAGAGTTCGTGATTGCAGAAACTAGGAAATACCTGCGTGAAACGCTACAAGAAATTATTCCAATGGATTATTGATAATGTATCCTCTTAAACAACGTGTAATTGCATTTTTCGGGGTGGTATTCTTCCTGGCGATTTCAGCCGGGATTTCATATCTCGGTATTTTTAAGCTGCGAGAATACCTTTCTTACCCCGATGTCGTTAACTTCTCTTTTTGGGTGGTTTTTGCTACCGCATTTTTCTTTTTTTTCTCACCGTTATTGGTGATGATTTTTCCTGTTATTTTTACCGGAAAGCAGATAACCATTGCATCAGGTAAAAAATTACTGAAAACCACGTTTATCATCTTTGGGTTAACTGTCCTGGGAATGTTCATCTTTTCAGAAAAATACACAACATCTTTAATGCATAAAGGTTACACAGAATGCCAGGGGATCCCTTCGGGTTGGATGCCTGGTATGGCAAAAAAATATGCCATAGAACCGTCCCTTTGTACTCAGCATTGATGGTTCTCTTTTCTATATGATTACCCGTGCCAGACTCCTGGAGTCTGCTTCAGTGTTTAACACGCAGCAATTTACTAAGCAGAATGAATATGGATGATTTAACCCTGCGTTATTATGACGCTGAAATGCGCTACCTGCTGGAAGCCGGTGAAGAGTTTGCCCGTGCTCACCCCGAGCAGGCGGCAATGCTCAATCTCGATAAAGCGGGCGCGCGCGACCCGTACGTGGAGCGGCTGTTCGAGGGCTTTGCCTTCCTGATGGGCCGGTTGCGTGAAAAGCTCGATGACGACCTGCCTGAACTGACCGAAGGGCTGGTCAGCCTGTTGTGGCCGCATTACCTGCGTACCATTCCGTCAATGTCGGTGGTGGAGTTCACGCCTGACTGGCGTGAGATGAAAGAGCAGATGCGCATCGCCAAAGGTTTCGAGGTGAACTCACGGCCGATTGGTGAGAAAGGCACGCGTTGCCGGTACACCACAACCAAAGAGATTACCCTTCAGCCATTGTCGCTTGAGAGTGCCCGACTGGCGACCGATCCGGATGGCCGTTCGGTCATCACGCTGCGCTTTAACTGTAGCCACCTGGCCGACTGGAGCCGAGTCTCCCTCAGTCAGATCCCGTTCTACTTCAACGCAGATGCACCGCTGGCCTGCGCCATGCATGAAGCCTTTACCATGAACACGGCCCACCTCTGGTTGCGGATGCCGGGTGACATGGACAGAAGACCGCTCGACGGGTATTTCACCGCGCTGGGCTTTGGCGATGATGACGACCTGTGGCCGAAGGGAAGCAGCAGCTTTAGCGGCTATCAGCTGCTGCTGGAGTATTTCACCTTCCGTGAGAAATTCATGTTCACCGGCCTGCATGGGCTGGAGACCGTGGTCTTTCCGGCTGAGCTCCCATGGTTTGAAATCGACGTGGTACTGGCGGAGCGCTGGGAGCATGATTTCAGCTTTACCGAAAAGCATCTGCGCCTGAACTGTGTACCGGTGATTAACCTGTTCCCGCTGGAATCTGACCCGCTGACGCTCAACTCCCTGCAGACCGAATACATGCTGCGTCCGATGCGCGTGCAGGATGGCCATACCGAGATATACGCCGTGGATTCGGTGATGTCATCGAGCCAGCATACCTACGTACCGTTTTCGAGTTTCCGCCACAAAGGTGGAATGATGCGCCATGAAGCCCCGGAATATTACTACCACACCCGCGTGCGCCGCGGTCCGTCAGGACTGCATAACACCTGGCTTATCCTCGGCGGTGAAGCTTTTGATAACCACACGGTACCGGAAGACGAGAGCCTGTCGCTGACGCTGACCGGCACCAATGGCCAGCTGCCACGACGGGCGCTGCAAAGTACCGTACTCGATACGGTGATGAAAACCACCTCAGCCAGCATCGCCGTGCGTAACCTCTGTGCGCCAACGCTGCCCTGCTATCCACCGGCGCAGGACCGTTTTCACTGGCGTGTGCTGAGTCACCTCGGTAGTGGATTCCTGTCGATGATGGATAACGCCGACGTGTTGCGTGGCACCCTGGCGCTGTACGAATGGACCGACAGCGAGATGAACCGCCGTCGCCTGGAGGCCATTATTGACGTGAAGCACAGCGAAACTGAGCGTTTCGAGCAGGGCTATCTGGTGCGCGGTGTGCAGATTGAGGTGACGCTGGACAGCCACGGCTTTGCCGGGCGAGGCGATATCTGCCTGTTTGGCGAGATGCTGAGTCGCTTCTTCGCGCTCTACACCGATATCTATCTGTTTAACCGCCTGATTATTATCCTGCAACCGACCGGAGAGCGCCTGGAATGGGAAGAGAAGCACAACCGCCGCATTCCCGGCTAACCCCGCGGCTGGAGGCTGACCTTCACCGCATTAACTTTTACCGTTTATGTCAGTTGCTGGAGAAGCGTAATCCGGGCAGGCCGCTGATGGGCTCGACCAGCCACCCTGCGGATGACCCGGTGCGGTTTGCGCCACATCCGGGGATGGGTTTCCCTGCCAGTGAACTGAAGGCTGTCGAATATGACGAGGATGATGACAGCAAGCCACCGCTCATCCGCACCACCTTTATGGGGATGTACGGCGTCGACTCCCCGTTGCCAACCGCGTATCTCGATGACATCACCCAGCGCCAGGAAGGACACGAGGCACTGCAGGGCTTTCTGGACATTTTCAGCCACCGTATCCTGACGCAGTTTTACCGTATCTGGCGAAAATACTCTTACCCGGCCACCTTCGAGCCGGGAGGAACCGATAACATCTCACAGGCGTTGCTGGGTCTGGTGGGGCTGGGTATTCCTGGTACGGCTGAGCATATCGCCACCCCGGTATCACGTTTTCTGTCGCTGCTTGGCGTGCTGCAACAGCCTGGCAAAACTCAGGAGGGGATACAGGCCCTGGTGAGCCTGCTGGCACCGGATACCAGAGTGCAGGTCAGTCCGTACTGCCTGCGGCCAGTGGAGGTCAGTCAGCCGCTGGGCTTTTACGGTGATGATGATTTTCTTCTGGATGGCAATACGCCGCTGGGTGAAGAAGCCATGGATGCTAACAGTCAGCTGCTGATTGCCCTGTCCACCGATAACGAACAGGAATCACAGGGCTGGAAACCGGACGGCCTGCTGTATCAGGACTTTCTGGTGATACTGCGGGTGTATCTGGGCTGGCGCTTTAAGGCAAAAATCACCCTGACCACCGGTACCCGTCTGCTGGCGGTCCCTCCACTTGGCGAAGGGGCTTTTTGGCTCGGCATGAATGGCGTACTGGGGGCAGAGGAGGGGGAGCTTGCAGATGATATCCCGCAGACCTTTACGACGGAACTGGGCTATTACACCGGCCTGCAACCCGCAACACCACAACAAGGAAATCGACGTGTTACGTACAAGTTTGACTAAAACCACACGCTGGCTGCTGCCAGTGCTGGCTTTAAGCCTGACAGGCTGCGGGGTGACGCAGAGCGTCGCAGATGGCACCAAATCGGTCTATACCTCCGTGTTTTACAAGAAGATTAAGGTACTGCATCTGGATTTTACGGCGCGTGAAGCGCTCAATACCGATGCACGCGAAAGTAATTCGCTGTCTGAACCGGTAGTGGTCCGTGTCTACCAGCTGAAAGACAGCAAAACGTTCGACAAAACGGTCTATCAGCAATTGCTTAAAGACGGTGACACCATTCTGAAAGCCGACCTACTGGCGACCCGCGACGTAGTGGTGAAACCGGGCGGGGATGCGAACCTCGATATGCCAATGGAAGAAGACGCACAGTTTGTCGCGGTGGTAGGGCTGTTCCGCCACCCGGACATGGTCAACAACACCTGGAAGCTGGTTATCAAACGCAACGATTTGGATCCAGATGTGCCGCGTATTCTGGAAGCCGGGAATAACCACCTGACGTTACAGCCACTGAAGGATGACTGATGCCCCAGGGACACAATACGCCATCGCTGTATGAAATGCTCAGCGGTCATTTTTCTGGTGGCCTGAACCTGAGCCAGGTCAGTGAGCAGAATCAGGTGATTTTATCGGTACTCGATAACATGCAGCGGGTGCTCAACTGCCGCGCCGGCACGCTGGCGCATCTGCCTGACTACGGCCTGCCAGATATGACCAAAATCCTGCAGGGGATGCCGGGTACGGCCCATGAACTGATGGGTACTTTGTCAGCCGTATTACTCAAATACGAGCCGCGGCTGAAGAAAATCGAGGTAGTTCTGCTTGAGCAGGATATTCCCGGTGAACTGCGCTATGCCATTGATGCCGAGCTGAAAGGCATCGGACTGGTGCGCTATGGCACGGAATTTATGCCTGAAGGCCGCGTGCTGATACGCCACCTGAAACAGCAACAGTATCTTGACGCCCAGACTCGCCTCTAATCTCCTGACGGACAGTGAAAACATGTCAGCAAAAGCGCATTTTCGATTCCGGGTATTACACTGCACTATGCGCAGCGGAGTATCCGGTTTACCCCCATTTTTTTGTACGGGCAGGGCGTAACCGGCTGTATTGAGGTCTGCCTGCCTGCAGATGGCAATATCCGGCCCCTGTACCGACTGTTTATGCGCAGTGGTGAGCAGGATAACTGGACCTGGTGCTCTGCAGGAATGCAGAACGGAAATCCAGCCCGCTTTGATGAAGAGGCGTTCTTTACAATGATCGCGCCTCTGCTTCCTGAGTAACCCCTGTACCTGATTTTGAGCCTGGCTCGCATTTATGCCCACGGATAACCCAACATGCATGACGAACAACCCCGCCAGGTGAGAACCGGTGGCGACCCGCGTTCATTGTCTGAGTTTATGACACTGCGCGATGAGATGAGTAAGCTGACGCATCCGGCACGCCCGGATGTAGACTGGAACCAGGTGGAAAAACTGTCACTCTCCCTGTTTGAAATCAACGGTGTAGAGCTGCAGACCGGCGCCTGGTATACCCTGGCACGCAGCCATCTGGCACGGATCAGTGGCCTGAACGAAGGTCTGTCCATCCTGACGGCACTGTTGAGCCATCAGTGGGCTCAGCTCTGGCCACAACCGGCACATGCCCGGGCAGAAATAATCAACGGCCTCCTGCAGCGTGTGCAAAAACTGTTTCGCACCTTTTCACTGGAGCCAGTGGATATGCCTGCCCTGACGCTCGCTGAAAAGCGGCTGCTGGAGATGAAAGACATCCTCAGACGGCAGGAACTGGAGCATGTCTGCCAGATGAACCCGCTGCTGCAGCTGATACACAGTGCGTTAAGTCGTCTGGAGAACAGTCCGCAGCCGGAGGAGGCTATAGCGGACGACAGAGAGCCTGGCCCGGCATTCACCCTGACGGAAGAGGCAACCACACCGGCCAGTCGTCTGATGTATGTCATTCATAAGGAGCCTGAGGTTGAGGTTCGGGCGACAGAGGACCACCCCCTCGCATCGACGAAGCGCTGGCCCGCTTTCATGGCCGGGATGGTGACCGCCCTGATGCTAAGCGCTGCCACCGTATTCGGTTGGCAGGCACTCCATCGTCCGGGTAAGGGCACGCAAGCGATGGCGGCATCGGTGGCCTGGATCCCGGAACCTATGACTTCGGCGCAGATTGATGCCTTTCGTGGGACAGAGAACCACCGGACGCAGTCCCGGATGTGGCTGGCGAGAATGACGAATCAGGTCAACTGGATAACAACCCTGTCCCCGGGTTGGCGGCTTCATTACGGTCGGGGACTGGTATCGCAGGCAAGAGCACTGTGGCCGGATGACCCGGCGACCCGGGCGCTGGTCCAGCGATGGGAACAGTATCAGGCAGGCAGGACGCTGCCTGCGAGTGCGCTAAATGGCTGGCATGACGGTATGATGCAGCTCCGGGAATTGTCGGCACAGCTGGATACGCTGGACAGGCAGAAAGGCAAATACCTGACGGGCAGTGAGCTGAAAACGATTGTCTGGCGCATCACCAGCACGTTTGCCAGTGCGGTCCCGGTTGAAGAACAGCTCCGGCAGCTGGTGCCGGCGCCGGGAGAAACTGACGCACCTCAGGCAAACACGGAGCAGGCGGCACGTCATCTGGATTCACTGATTCATGTGCTGGAGCAACTAGCGGTAAAGTGACATTGCCAAATTGCAGTAACAATCATTGTCTAGCCAATGTTCAAATGTCGTGCTGAAAACCATGCAGAGATGGCGTCTGAGGTGAGTCTGGGCAATGTCTGCTTCAGGTTGTGTCAGGTGTCGGAGGAAGAGCGCGGATGCCAGGTTTTCTCGGCAATCATTATTTTCCGGACGGTTTCTTTTGAAATGCGGATATTGTATTCCGTGGTCAGTATTCGCCAGACGCCGGACGGATTCATGCCCCGGCAGCGTGAGCGAATAAGCTGCAGAACCTGGTCTCTGATGATGGTATTTAACTGATGGTTGCCGGGCTTTCCACGGCGGCGGCTGACCAGACCGGCTGGCCCCAATTCACGGTAGCGTTTAATCAGGCGAGAGCACTGACGACGGGTGAGCTCCATGGATTCCGCCACTTCTGCCAGTGTAATTTCCCGCGCCACATAGGCCTCAATCAAATCCAGGCGCAGCGCTTCATGCAATGTCAGAAGCACTGGTTTGTTGTCTTCCATTTTTTTCACTCAGCTGTCGGGCATCATCAGGTCCGCAGGTGAGGGAAGGGCTCATCGCTTCAGGCTGGGGATAAAATCCTGCGGGCTGGCCAGCACCGGATTGATCGCCCTGAGCTCTTCCAGTACGCGCTCCTGAGCACGCCTGCGGGGCATTTTTTTACTGCGCATTCGCTTTCCTTCCGCCTCCAGCTCGTCCTGTTTCTGCTGCGCCAGCCTCAAAACGGCACCCAGCCGTTTGTTGTCGACAATCGCACCCTGATCAACGCAGGCCAGTTTATCGAAAACCTGATAACCCAGCGGCCGGTGCAGATACCGGAAAGCAATGCTTCCGTCAGGGTAATCAAAAACGGTAATTTTTTCACCTGCTATGCGGGTATTTTCTTCAGTGGGTTCCACGATATACATTATCTTATCATACTGAAAAGTCAGTGCTTTCGATAAGGTCCGTAACTCCTGCCAGGCGAAGATATCATTCAGATCCTGTGGACTCTGGGTGACCGGCCGGTGCAGGTCTTTGGGGTATTTTGCCGGTCGGGAGAACCGGTGGTTAAAATCGGACATGAAATGCTCAAGCCACCGATTAGCCTCAGCAACTGAGCAGATATTCTGCAGGCGCATCTCTTTAATCAGGCGATCCTGCAGCGTTTTATTTACCCGTTCCACTCGGCCTTTGGCCTGGCTGCTGTTGGCGCAAATCAGTTCGATTGCCAGGTCCCGGAGAGCCCGTCCGAACTGGGTTGTGCCGGTACGGCGACTTTCCGGCCCGCTGACTCTGAATACGGCATGTACGATACAACCGTACCAAACGCTGTATCTGACGAACGCTAAGCTCAAGAATGTCTGCGGCGTCGCGCTGAAGCAAAGCCCGGTCGAATACTCGCTGAATGATGCCGAGCCGGTAAAGTTCTTTGTCTGTCATAGTCACCAACATAAGATTCAGGTCCTGTGCTGAGCAAAATGAAAGCTTAGCGTACACGACGCGTGTGAATTGTGGTGATACGACATTAACGCTTTGTGTTAGCAATCTTGGTGCGCATAATCATTGTTATGTTAAATCTTGTTTTTTATTACCAATAAAATCAATGCATTAGGTGTCAGTTTCGTAATTTTTCAGCAATGTCCCACACATTCAACTCCCCTTCTGCTGCTTTGACGGTGAGTTCTTCGTGGTCCGTTGAGTATTGAATAAGAATACCATTACGGCGTAAAAATAATGCAGCTGAAGCGAAGGCTGTTCTTTTGTTCGCATCATTAAAACAGTGCCCTCTGGCTATAGCCAGCAGATAAGCCGCAGCCAGAGTGAACACATCTCGCTCGCCTTCATAGACATGACGATTGAGAATACGGGTAACCATACTTTCAATTCGGGCAGCATCGGAATAACCTTCAAGACCTCCATATGCTGATATCATGCGGTCATGAATGCTTATGACATCTTTGCTCGTGAGGAAACTGATCATCGATTCTTCAGAGCCTGAAGGGTTTTACCATGTTCTGCGAAAAGCCAGTCAAAATCAGATTCTGCCTGCGTTTTCTGCATTTTTTCATACTGTTCAGCGTCTATAATAATAACGGGTTTGGCCGAGCGCCGGGTTATCATGACAGGTTCTCCTGCGGTAACATCATCAAGTACAGAAGCCAGTTTATCCCGGGCGGCAGTAAAATTAATGGATTGCATACAAAGTGTACCTTTTGGCAAGGGTTTAAATGTACGTTTAAGTGTACATTTATGTGCGTGTTAAATCAACGAACAACCCCGTTCCGGATCAAAACATGATGTGTCGTTACTGGAAACTCCACTTCGCGAAGAAGGCCCGGAGATGTTGCGTGATCTGATCCTTCCATTCGGTAAACGTTCGATTTATTCTACAAAGCCCATTTTAGTACGGGCAACACCAGTATTTTGCTATCCCTAAAGGGGTTACACCTCCCTTCCGGGCTGATAAATGGAATGCATAAAATATGAGTGAAACTGAAATTGTCCCAATAAAACCCAAAAGCCAGATTAATAAAGCCGTCTTTTTTACCTCTGCCTTATTAATTATCCTTCTTGTCGCTTTTACCGCTGTCTTCCCTGACGCTGCCGATAAAAACTTCAAACAACTGCAGCAACAAATTTTTACCAATGCCAGCTGGTTTTATATTCTGACTGTCGCGTTGATTTTGATGAGTGTGACGTTTCTGGGCCTGTCACGCTATGGCGATATCAAGCTAGGCCCTGACCATGCTCAGCCTGATTTCAGCTATCTCTCTTGGTTCGCGATGCTATTTTCTGCAGGCATGGGCATAGGCCTGATGTTCTTTGGTGTGGCCGAGCCGGTAATGCACTATCTTTCCCCGCCGGTGGGTACTGCAGAAACAGTCGCTGCAGCTAAAGAGGCTATGCGGGTGACCTTCTTCCACTGGGGGCTACACGCCTGGGCTATTTATGCTATCGTTGCGTTGATTTTGGCTTTTTTCAGCTACCGTCACGGACTGCCTCTGACACTGCGCTCAGCACTTTATCCTATTATCGGTGAACGGATCTATGGTCCGATAGGCCATGCCGTTGATATCTTTGCCGTTATTGGTACGGTCTTCGGGGTTGCAACCTCGTTAGGTTATGGCGTTCTACAGGTAAATGCGGGGCTTAACCATCTCTTTGGTGTTCCTATCAATGAAACAGTGCAGGTCATACTGATTGTGGTTATCACCGGGCTTGCCACAATTTCCGTTGTGTCCGGTCTGGATAAAGGCATACGTATTCTCTCTGAACTGAACCTGATACTTGCGGTGCTTCTGTTAGCACTGGTCATACTATTGGGTCCTACGGTTCTGCTCCTTAAATCCTTCGTGGAAAATACGGGTGGATATCTCTCTGAGCTGGTGAGTAAGACGTTCAACCTTTACGCGTATGAGCCTAAATCCAATGAATGGCTGGGCGGCTGGACGTTGTTGTACTGGGGGTGGTGGATTTCGTGGTCGCCGTTCGTCGGCATGTTTATTGCCCGTGTCTCGCGCGGCAGAACCATCCGTGAGTTTGTGACTGGTGTATTGTTTGTTCCGGCGGGCTTCACGTTATTGTGGATGACCGTTTTCGGTAACAGTGCCATTAATCTCATCATGAATCAGGGAGCCACTGATCTCGCGACCACCGTCAAGCAAGATGTCGCGCTGGCACTGTTTAATTTTCTCGAACACTTCCCGTTCTCTTCGATACTGTCATTTATCGCTATGGCGATGGTCATTGTCTTCTTCGTGACGTCAGCTGACTCCGGAGCGATGGTTGTTGACACGCTAGCCTCAGGTGGCGTGGCCAATACTCCTGTTTGGCAGCGCATTTTCTGGGCATCACTGATGGGGCTTGTCGCCATAGTTCTTCTTCTTGCGGGGGGATTGAGCGCGCTGCAAACAGTTACCATCGCCAGTGCGCTTCCGTTTTCGGTGATATTACTTATCTCTATTTACGGGCTTTTCAAGGCACTCCGTCGCGATTTAACCAAACGGGAAAGTAAGAGCATGGCAACGATTGCACCGACTGCTGCCCGCAATCCGATTCCATGGCAGCGTCGGCTACGTAATATCGCTTATTTGCCAAAACGCTCTCTTGTTAAACGCTTCATGGATGAGGTTATCAAACCGGCGATGTCTTTGGTTCAGGAAGAGCTGAATAAACAGAACACGCTGAGCCATATCGGTGATGAATTGGATGACCGTATTCGCTTTGAGGTGGATTTAGGCAATGAACTGAACTTCATTTATGAAGTGAGACTTCGTGGCTATAGCTCGCCCGCATTCGCCTTGGCGGCCATAGATAATGATGAACAACATGATGAGCAGCATCGGTACTACCGGGTCGAAGTTTATCTTAAAGAGGGTGGGCAGGATTATGATGTAATGGGCTGGAATCAGGAGCAGTTAATCCACGATATTCTGGACCAGTATGAGAAACACCTTCACTTCCTGCATCTGGTTCGTTAGTCCTTCCGCGCCGCCCTCGTGGCGGCATTTTTATATTCCAGTCAAGCCAGGTTTTACTTAGAGGGCTGGTTCAGTAACTGGCGGAATTTCTCCACATCGCCAATCACATATTCAGTGGCCTGTTTGTGCAGGTATCCCTCTTCCAGTAACTGGGTGATCACCCGACGATAGGTCCGCTCGGAACAGCCAAAACGTTCAGCTTCACGGTAAACCTGAGAAAAATCCACCAGCGGTTTGTGCTGCTGATAGTGGTCATACAAGTCAGCGACAATATTGAACATCAGCGGTTGCAGGAAACGCTCCATGGTTTTCGCCATTCCGCGTTGATAGCTGATTGACAATAACTGGCTTAACCAGACACCGACTTCAGCATGGCGAGTTAACAGGTTATCCATCATCGCCAGCGGGATGATTTTTACCGTCATCGCTTCGTGGGCAACCACAGAAAACTGGCTGGGGGTGTGGGTAAGGTATTCAATCTCACCGATAATGGTGTCACTGACAAAACGCTGGCCCAGGCTGAATGTCTTACCGTTCCCGGCACAGTAATGCATGGTATATTCACCCAACGTAATCCAGTACAGCGCTTCGATTTCTTCTCCCTGGCGCAGAATAAACTCATCTGGGCCAATGGCTTTACTTTTTAACGCTGCACCGAGCACCGCATCGCGCAAGATCTGGTAACCATTCTGAGTGAACTGCTGAAGAAGATTCATGATAGTGCGGTACTCCTCTCAACCGGCAGTCAGTGAATTATATAGTTGCTGAGGTTACCCAGCAGCTATAAGTATTGTCAATACTACGCCCTGTTCCTGTAATAGCCCCCCATCACTCCTTTTCCCGTGTGCTTTATCAGTAGCCAAAACTGACTTTTGTGATCGTGGTCAGCCAGGGTCGGACATTTGCCTTTTTTTACTGTTGATGGGCTTCTTATGATGATGGTCTGTACCAGATCAGGAGGTCATAAGATGACGCCACATATTAATGCCAACCTCGGTGATTTTGCCGATACAGTGATCATGCCAGGCGATCCCCTGCGTGCCCAATACATTGCACAAACTTATTTAACCGACGCCAGACGAGTCTGTGATGCCCGCAATATGTTCGGCTTTACCGGACATTACAAAGGCCAGCGGGTGTCCGTGATGGCCCACGGTATGGGCATCCCTTCCGTATCTATCTATACGCATGAATTAATTAATGAATTCAAAGTGAATAAGCTTATCCGCATCGGTACCTGTGGTGCAGTGGATGAGCATGTGGATATGAGCAAGGTGATTGTAGCAACCGGGGCAGGCACTTCTTCATTTGTTAACCGTGATCGCTTCAATGGTTACGATTATGCCGCCGTGGCAGATTTTGACTTGCTGCGTCACTGCTGGTTGGTTGCACAGCAGCAACAAATCGACACCCAGTTTGGTAATACCTTCACCAATGACCTGCTGTATGACAAACCGGCAGGCATGCTGTCTGCGTTACAAAAAATGAATATCTTGGCGGTAGAAATGGAAACCTCCGCCCTTTACACCATTGCCGCGCAGTATCGTGCCAAAGCCCTTAGCCTGTTAACCGCCTGCGTGGACAGCGTGACAGGTGCAGAGCCCGATGCCAAACAGCGGCAAAACACCTTAGATGCCATGATCAAGCTCGCCTTAGAAACCGCCATTTTCAGTGATTGATTCATTTCACAGGGACTCCGTAATGACAAATACGACAAACAACACTGCACCAGGCAGCATAAAAGTGGAATCCAATGGGGTGAATGCTGTCCCCGATGCTGAACGCTACGGTACGTCATCTGGGCTGTTTCCGGTCTGGTTTTCATGGAATGTATCGATCCTCGGCATCACCTACGGTATTTATGTCTATTCGCTGGGCCTCAGTGTCTGGCAGTCGATAAGTGCCGGAATCATCGGTTATCTGCTCTCTTCTTTCCTGGTTGGCATTCTGGCAGTGGGTGGCCCGCGAACCGGGCTGCCGACCCTGACCCAGACTCGATTTTGTTTCGGTTATCATGGTAATAAATTTCCGACCCTGTTTGCCTATATTTCCAATATGGGCTGGAAAATAACGCTGATTACCCTTGCCTCTTCAACCGGTGCGGCGCTGTTTGCCAAATTATGGCCAGTCGCCTTTGCACTGGCTGACGGCAAGCCCACCCTGATGTGCATTCTTGGCTGGTTTATTCTCAGCTTGGTACTAACCATGTCGATCGCCATTTATGGCCACCAGCTTATTATGAAGGTGGAAAAGTATATTGCCTGGCTGACCGGTTTTATGACACTGATCTTTATTATGCTCATACTGCCCCACATCCACTGGCAGCACCTTGGACAAGGCTCGTCACAGGGTGATCTGCTGACCTGGATTGGTGGTGTGGTGATGGCCATGACGATGGTCGGCTTGGGTTTTCTCAACTACGGTGGTGATTTTGCACGCTATCTGCCTAAGAAGACACCAGCATCAAAAGTGATTTTCTGGACCAATATAGGTATCTCGTTGCCTGTTAGCATTCTGCTGGTCCTCGGTGTCTTTCTTGCAGACAGCAATCCTGATCTCAGTGCCGCTGCAGCGCAATCACCCATTGCCTCACTGACCAATCTGCTGCCTTTCTGGTTCTATGTGCCATTCTCAGTGATTATTATTATCTCCCTGCTGTCGGCGGTCATTACGGGCGTCTACAGCTCCGGGCTGGCACTGTTGGCGCTCGGCATTCCTGCCAGTCGTGCTGCAACTACCACGCTGAATGCACTGATCATCGGCCTGGGCGCGTTTTATCTGATGTTTATCTCTGACTCCTTCCTGGCAACCTTCCAGTCGTTCCTGGCCTCCATTTCAGTGGTTATTGGTTCCGCAGGGGCGATCGAGTTGGTCGATTTTCTGCGTCAGAAGCGTCTGGGCTGGGATATTGCGCTGGCAAATAAGGCAGGGGCTGGTGGCAGAGATGGCCGCTGGACTGCGCTATTCGCTTTGCTGGTCGCCTCGGTTGTGGGTCTTGGCACCATCACTTCCGGCGATCCGTACATTGCGCATGTCGTTGGCTTTTTGTTAACCGAAGAGACCAGAGAGAGCATTTTTGCTACTGCTAATCTTGGGGTGATTGTCTCAATGCTGGTGGGGGCGACATTGTACGCACTTCTGACTTTTGGCCTGAAGATTATGCTACCGGGGATCTCCGCCACGTCGGCAGCGGCACAAGCGACAGCGGCAACCATCACTGAATAAAGCTTTCGGGCACAGCATTGCGGTGCCCGAATCATAATCTGCTGAATCACACAGGTCGCAGGGATTATGTTTTTTTTGAAAATTAAATTCATAATTCCTGAAATTAATAATCCTGATTTTTATATTGTACATAATCCTCAGAATTAACCGAACGAAATGATACTTTAGCTTTTTGCATCATAGCCACAGCTAATTCTTTCTTTGATCACTTCATATTAATTGAGAGACAAAGACGGAGTAGGTTTACCTTTCCAGACTGACAATGAGTTATAAATAATGAAAAAACGTATCAATGCAGAGCGGATAGTTGACACCTTTTTAGGTTATACGACGATAAACACCACCGCGCAACCAGGCAACCAACACCTTCCCAGCTGCGATAATCAACTTCAGTTAGCCCAACAGGTGGCTGATGAATTGTCTGCTACGGGGTGCGTCAAAGCCAAGCTTGAAGATAATGCCATTACCACGCTAAGTCTCGCGGCTAATACACCTGGCATGCCTGCTATTGTCTTCTTCGCTCACCTTGATACCGCCCCCGACCATACCGGCGACACCCATGCGCAACGAGTGAAAAACTACCAAGGTGAAGATATCGTGCTACCCGCGACGGGTGAAGTCATCTCCCCGGCAGACTTCCCGGAATTGCGGCGCTACCTGGGCCAGGACATTATTACCACCGATGGAAGCAGCCTGCTGGGCGCGGACGATAAAGCCGCCATCGCCGCTGCAGTGGAGGCGATCCGCTACATGGTCGCGACCCCGGATTTCAAACACGGTGAGATAAAACTGGTGTTACTGCCTGATGAAGAGATTGGTATTCGTGGTGCTAAAGCCCTGGACGTGGCAGGGCTTAACGCCGACTTTGGTATTTGCCTCGACTGTTGTGGCGTCGGCGAATATGTCATTGAAAACTGGTACGCAGGTAGTGCAAAGATCACCTTTAAAGGGGTCACCGCTCATCCAATGAGTGCCAAAGGTAAGTTGGTCAATGCGCTGTTGATGGCCAATGAGGTCATTAATGCCCTGCCAGTCGCCGAGCGCCCGGAATTAACAGAAGGACGTGAAGGTTATTTCTGGGTGCAAAAACTAGTCGGTGATACCGCACACGCCACCCTCGACTTAGCCATTCGTGACTTCGAAATCGACAGCTACCAGCACAGAAAATCGACCTTACAAACCATTATCAGTCAATTGCAAAGACGCTTTGACCGCGAAAATATCATCCTGGAATTATCTGACACCTATGGCAATGTCAAAGAAGGTCTCGATAAAAAACCTCTTATTTTGGCCAGCGTCCAGCAAGCCATGCAGAACCTGGGAATTACCCCGAAACCTTTAACCATGCGAGGTGGCTACGATGGCAGCGTCATCACCCCGGCAGGTTTACCAACGGTGAATATCTTTACTGGTGCGCATAACTTCCACTCCACCACCGAGTTTATTCCTGTTGAGTCATTGCGACTGGCTGGAGAGATGTTGCTGGAAATTGTCGAGCTTAGTGCTAAAGGGACAGCAGCATGAATAAATGGATTATTGAATTTGTACTCTATGCCGTGTACATGATTTTCGGCGCGGCCTGGGCGACAACCGGCGTAGTTATGCCGCAAATCATGGCGGATTTTAATATCGATGTATCACATGCCGCGCTGATGTCGAACGTGATACTGTGGGCGAAAATTATCGGGGCTGTGGGTACCTCGGTGCTCACCGTGAAGTTAGGTGCCCGGAAATCCTATTTGCTCGGTTGCCTGTTGACTGGATTATCTGTCCTCATCCCGTGGACCAATAATTTTGAGTTATTGCTGGCTATCCGCTTCCTTGGTGGGCTGGGGGGCGCGATCTGTCTTGTTTCCCTGGTCCCGACAGTGGCGCGTTTTTTCGAGAACAAAACCGCCTCGGCACTAAACAGTCTGAACTGTACCTCTAATATTGTCGGCACCATTATCGCCCTGACACTAACCGCCAGTCTGTCGTTTATGTTTGGTGGCTGGCGTAATCTGCTAGCGATGTATGGGGTAATTACCCTGTTCCTCGGCGCATTGTGGTTTATCTTTTTCAGCGATGAGACGGTCAGTAGCAAGCAGACGACGACCGCCTTCGATATGAAGGAACTCAAAGAGGCAGTATTCAACCGTGTGGTCTGGGGAATGGTGGCGCAGTATGTCGGGGCGATGATCATGATGGTCTTCATGTTCACGTTTTTACCGCTTTACTACGATAAATACGCCCATCTGCCGGTTGGCTCTTATGCCCATTTTAGCGGCACCGTCAACCAAGTGGGAATTATGCTCGGGGCGATTATTGGCCCATTCTTTAAAAACCGGGGTTACCACTATAAAAACTGGTTATTTATCTCCAGCATCGTGATAGCGATCACCACCTTCATTATGCTCTTTGCCACCAATGATTTGCTGATCCTCAGTTGTTCCTTTATCACCGGCTTCGTTTTTGCTACCTGGTTTGCCTTCATTTTCTCGATACCGAAAGAGAGTGTGCAACATGCCAGTACGCGACGGGTGACCTATATGATGTCCACATTCTGGGTCAGTACTTTTATTCTGGCTACCATTAACAGTCAGATTATTGCCATGTCAGTGGATATCACGGGCGGCTTCACCGTCGGCTTTAGCTGGGTTTTTGCCCTGATGGTTATTTCACCGTTGCTGGCACTGTTAATCTTCCCGAAAAAAGCGTCGTTACTAGCGGTGCAGCACTAAGTTTGCCGCATGAAACGCAGTCAACGGCAGTTATCCTGCCGTTGACTGGCAACACGCTTTAGTAACGTATTATCACCGTTTTCCGCTCCGTGTAATCGTCATTTCTCAGAAACGGCGCTTACACAGAATGTGTGTACAGGTTCGTCAATATATCTGTTTCCAGGTGGTTCCGTTTGAGTACCATGTGCTGTTGGAATCAGCGCTTAACGTGTTGGCCAGAACCCCATTATTTTTCAATCCTAACACGACGTTACTCCCTACTGAAATATAAACCCGATTCCCACTATTCGCCGCGGACGCTACAGGCAGAGCAAGAGTCGGAGTATATCCACCGCTTGCAACCACATTGAATAGGGCATTACCGGTACTGCTTAGCAATGACTCCACCTGGCTTTGCGAGACAACCTCCCCACTTTCTTTAATGGTATATTCTGGAGTGCCCTGCGGAGCCGGCCAGCTTTGGTAATTCACTACGTAAGGATCCATGTCGGAGGTTTTGGAAGTGTTCCCCGCCTTGTCCGTTATTTTCGCCTGGAAATGATATTCTCCTGTCGCCTGGAACATCCTTGTGTCTGTGATAGCGATTTTCCAGCTACCGTTGTTGTCCGCCTCCACGTTGCCCAATGGGACCTGAATGCGGTCAGCCATTTGCACCACATAAACACTCACCGTCGCCTCTGGTTCCGAGGTGCCAAACAAATTCACACTGTCGCCGTTGGTCGTTCCATTAAGCGCAACTTCACCGCTACTATCTGTCACGCGCTCAATAACGGGCGCCTGCGCCACAGTGTCTAGATTAAGAATAAACGCGCCGGAGACAGGTGACTGCGGACCATCAGCCGTTAATGAACCGGTCACGGTCAAGGTATGATCGCCCTCGCCGGATAACGCATCATCAGGTGTGAGACTCCATAACCCATCTGCATTCGCAGTACCGCTCGCCACCTGCGTACCGTTATCAAACAGTCGGATGGTCGCGTTACTGTCGGCAGTCCCGCTAAGTCGCGGCGAGGTGTCCTCGGTAACCATCCCGCTGGTTAATAGCCCGGTTACCGAGCCGGCATTATCTTCCACGTCAGTGATCACTGGCACGGTGGAAGGAATAAAGGTCATCTCCACATTTTGGCTGCTGCCGTTAATGCTGGCACTGACTTCACTGGTCCCTGGCTGAACAGTAGTGACCGGTACAATCGCCACGCCACTGGCATCAGTCGGGGCACTAGTCGTGACCACAGCGCCGTTTGTGGCACTGAACGTCACCGCCACAGCGCCGACGACATTGCCGTTCGCATCGGTCACCGTGACCTGCACCAGGTTCTGCGCTTTTCCGTCAGACAGCGCATTGTTTGCCGTTACTATCATATCGCTGGCAAGGATTTGCGCCGTGCTGCTGTCTGCGATAAAGGTTGCGTCCACGTTTTGCGTACTGCCATTCAGGGTGGCGGTCACGCGGCTGATGCCCGCATGAATACTGGTCACTGGTACGGTGACGACTCCTTGTGTATTGGTCGTACCGCTCGCTGCGACCTGCGCGTTGTTGTCTGCCGTGAAGCTGACAACCTGCTCCGCTACTGGATTACCGTTGGCATCTTTCACGATGACCTGCACCGTATCCGGGTCACTGCCATTGGCTACCGCCTTGTCGTTTAGCAGGGTCATCTCCCCCGCGGCAATGGCGGCCGTGCTGCTGTCAGCGATAAAGTTCACCGACACGTTCTGACTGCTACCATTGATGCTCGCGGTCACGTGGGTTATTCCGGCAGTGGTGTTCGCAATAGTTAGGGTCAATTCCCCGTTACCGCCGGTCACGCCAGGCGTGCCATGAGTCGCCCCATTATCCACGGCGAACTGAACCGTTTGCCCCGCCAGCGGGTTGCCCTGTGCGTCAGTCACGCGCACCTTCACGCGGTTCGTCTGAGTACCATCCGCCACGGCGTCATTGCTGACCACACTCATATCGCCCTGGGCAATCTGCGCCGAATCGGTATCCGCGCTAAAGGTGAGATCCACACTCTGCTGGCTGCCATTCACGGAGGCCGTCACGGTACTGACTCCAGCGGTTGCGCTGGTGACATCCATGACCACATTGCCGTCCGCCCCGGATTCACCGCTGGCGGAAATGGTGGCACCATTGCTGGCCGTGAAGCTCACAGCCTGGCCGGGCACCGGGTTGCCATGCGCGTCGCTGACCCGGACCTGAACCTGGTTCACCGCCGTTCCGTTTGCAAGCGCGTTATCCGTCATGATACTCAGGTCACCCGACGCGATTCGCGCCGTGTTGCTGTCGGCCACGAAGGTCACGTCTACGTTTTGGCTACTGCCGTTGACTGTCGCCGTCAGAGTGCTGCTGCCCGCTTTAAGACTGGTGACCGGCACGCGAACGGTTCCATCGTCAGTGGCGACCGCACTGGCGGCTATTGTGGCGCTATTACTGGCACTGAAGGTGACGCTCTGTCCTGCCAGTGCATTGCCGTTGGCATCGGTTACGTGGACTTCAATCTCGTTGGTGTCTACGCCGTTAGCCACTGCGTTATCAGAAATAACCGTCAGAGCACCTGCTGCGATTTGCGCCGTGCCGCTGTCTGCAACAAAGGTCACGGTTGCAGTCTGGCTACTGCCATTGACAGTCGCGGTCACCGTACTTTGGCCCGCTATCAGGCTGGTGAGCGCTTGCGTAACACGCCCTTCTGCGTCCGTGGTCGCACTGGCATCAATGGCCGCGCCATTGCTGGCGCTAAAGCCGACCGTCTGGTTTGCCAGCGGGTTCCCATTGGCATCGGTGATACGGACCTGCACTTCGTTGTTGGCCTGTCCATTCGCGAGGGCGTTGTCAGCCATGACGGTCATGTCCCCAGCGACAATCTGGGCACTGCTGCCGTCTGCCACGAAGAGCACGTCAATGTGTTGACTACTGCTGTTCACTGAAGCCGTTACCGTACTTACCCCTGCCGTCAGGCTGGTGACCGGCATAATCAGGCTCCCGCTCGCATCGGTTGTGCCCGTTGCGCCTATCGTGGCGTTATTGGTCGCCGTGAAACTGACAACCTGCCCGCCAACACTGTTGCCGTTTTTGTCCGTGACCTGCACCCGGACGCTGTTAGCGTCAGAGCCGTTTGCCGTGGAGTTGCTGTTCACAATCGACAACTGCCCATCGGCAATTTGCGCAGTGCTGGCATCGGCCTTAAAGGTCACTTCGGTGGTGAGCGTGGTGGTATTCACCGTGACCTGAATGGTGCTTTTCACCGCCTTGAGGCTGGTGATGGAGACAATAAGTGAGCCATCTTCCCCGGTGGTGCCACTGCTCGCAACGGTTGCGCCATTGCTGGCCGTAAAGTCGACGTTTTCCCCCGCAACAGGGTTGCCGTTCGCATCGGTCACCATGACCTGCACCTGGTTGGCCGCCAGTCCGTTGGCAAGGGCGTTATCGGTTATCACCGTCAGGTTATCTGCACGTACCGTCGCCGTGCTGCTGTCTGCCATAAACGTGACGTCTACCGTCTGATTGCCGCCGTTGAGCGTCGCGGTGACCGTACTTACCCCTGCGGTTTGGCTGGTCAACGAGGCGCTAACGTGACCTGAGGCGTCTGTTGTGCCCTGGGCGTCAATCGTCGCGCCGTTGGTGGCGCTGAAGCGGGCGGTCACTCCGGGCACTGGGTTATCGTGCTCATCCACCACGGTCGCCTGTACCTGGTTGGCTGCGCTGCCGTTAGCCACGGCGTTATCTGCTGTCGTCGTTAAGGAACCGGCGGCAATGTGGGCTGAGTCACCGTCAGCCTTGAAGGTGACGGTGACGCTCTGCTGGCTGCCGTTCACCGTCGCCGTGATGTGGCTGTCGCCCGCCTGGGTGCTGGTGATCGACTGTTCAATAACACCAGCCGCATTGGTGGTTCCCTGGGCAGCAATCACGGCCCCGTTATCGGCAGTGAAACTGACCTGCTGATCGGCAAGCGGGTTACCGTTCGCATCACTCACCGCTACGCGAACAACGTTAGTGGCGACATTGTCTGCTTTGGCACCGTTGATCATGACAGTCATGTTGCCGCTGGCAATCTCTGCCGTTGTGCTGTCCGCCACAAAGGTGATTGTGACATTTTGGCTTTTGCCGTTCACCGAAGCGGTCACCGTGCTGCTGCCCGCCGTCAGACTGGTGACGCCCATGCTCAGGGTGCCATCCGCGGTCGTTTTCCCGCTGGCGTTTATCTGTGCTCCCGCCGTGGCGGTGAAGTTGACAGTCTGATCGGCAAGCAGATTGTTGTTGGCATCGGTCACGCTTATCTGAATCTCATTTTGAGCGTTACCGTCGGCCACCGCGTTATCGGTCTTCACGGCCAGGGTGCTTATCTGCGCGCTACTGCTGTCAGGGATAAAGGTCAGATCAACGCTCTGGCTGCTGCCGTTCACTGACGCCGTTACCGTGCTGACGCCAGCGGTCGTGCTGGTGAGCGTCAACTGTACTGTACCGTCGCTGCCTGTCGTCCCACTGCTGGCGATACGCGCCCCGTTGTTGGCTGTGAAGCTGACATCCTGGCCTGCGAGCGGGTTGCCGCTGGCATCCGTCACCTGAACAGCGATGCGGTTTACCGCGTCACCGTTTGCAAGGGCGTTGTCGTCCACGACCGTCAGCGCGCCTCCCGCAATCTGCGCCGTAGACGCATCGGCCTCAAAGTGTACTTTTACCGTCTGGCTGCTGTTGCCAACCGTGGCCTGTACAGTACTCACGCCCGCCGTTTTACTGGTGACGGGCAGTTGGGCACGCCCACTGCCATCGGTTGTGGTACTGGCGGCAATCACCGCCCCATTGGTGGCACTGAAACTGACCGTCTGCCCGGCCAGCGCGTTGCCTCCAGCATCCGTCACAATGACCTGAATTTGGTTGGCGGCGCTGCCATTCGCGAGGGCGTTATCGTTTGTCACCGTCAATGCGCCTGTTGCAATGGTCGCTGTGCTTTCATCCGCGATGAATGTCACGTCCACCGTCTGTTGGCTGTTGTTCACGGTCGCATTGATGGTGCTAACCCCTGCAATCAGGCTGGTCACCGGCAGGACAACCTTACCGTTGCTGTCGCTCTCACCGGAAGCGTCAATTGTCGCCCCGTTGCTGGCACTGAAAGTAACCGCCTGACCTGGCAGCACATTGCCGTTGGCATCCGTGACGGTGACCTGCACCTGGTTCTCGGCCTTCCCATCTGCGAGAGCCTGGTCGTTCAGGACCACGAGTGCGCCCTGGGCGATTTCCGCCGTTGACGCGTCGGCGTTAAAGGTTAATTCCACGCTTTGCGACTGACCATTCACCGTGGCAGTGAGGGTGCTGTTGCCTGCGGTTTGACTGGTAATCGGCATCTCAATCACACCGTCGGTGTTGGTGTTACCGGTTGCTGACACGGCGGCCCCGTTGCTGGCGGTAAAGCTTACGCTCTGCGCTGGCAGCGGATTCCCGTTAGCATCGGTCACTTTCACCTGAATTCGGTTGGCCTGAACGCCATTTGCCAGCGCGTTATTGGTGATGGCTTGTAGATCGCCGCTGGCGATGGTCGCCGTACTGCTGTCGGCGGTAAAGGTCAGATCAATGGCCTGGCTGCTGCCGTTGACGCTGGCGACAATCTGGCTAATGCCCGCAACTACGCTGGTAACAGGGAGTTGAAGGGTCCCTTCTGGGTCTGTTATTGCTGTGGATGCGATTTTCGCGCCGTTGCTCGCGGTGAAGTTCACCCTGACATTCGGCAATGTATTCCCCTGCGCATCGGTCACTTTGACGGTAATTTGGTTTTCCGCTACGCCATCTGCGCGGGCATTATCGGTAAGCGCACTGAGATCGCCGCTGGCGATTTGTGCCGACTGAGAATCTGCCGTGAAGGTCACATCAACCTGTTCAGTTTGTCCGTTGATCGTGGCTGTCACCGTCGACACGCCAGCAGTGAAGCTGGTCACCGGCAGATTGATAGTGCCTTTGTCATCGGTAGTGCCCGTTGACGCTAGCGTCGCGCCGTTATTGGCACTGAAATTCACTGTCTGCCCGGCGACTGGATTCCCCTGCACATCCGTGATGCTAACAGAAATTCGGTTCTGGCTGGTGCCGTCTGCCAACGCATTATTGGTCACGACGGTCATGTCTCCGGACGCGATATGCGCGCTGTTCTTGTCGCTGGTCAGCGTGAGATGGGTGCTTAACCCCGACATTGGTTTCCCATCCAGCGTCGGCGTGACAGTCACCTCCCCTGCCGCTATCCCGCTAAGCATCGCGACATATTCGCCCGCCTGCGCTTCTTGAACTGCAGACAGAGTGGTGCCTGAGACACCTGACAGCGCGAAACTTACATTTTCAAGACCGCTCGCCGGGCGTGAAAGGCTATCCTGAAGCGTGAGCGTCAGCGTGCTTTGCGCTTTACCATCGGCCACCAAAATTGCGGGAGTCGCATTCAGACTGGAGTGCGCCGCATCGGGATGAGAGTCGGTGTAATGTACGGTGGTCACACTGTTATCGCCGCCGGAAAGCTGTGCCACCAGGCGCGTTTCACCTGCCACAGTACTGGTCAGGGCCAGCGGAGCGTCGCCGTTTTTGTCGGATTGAACAGACTGCATGCCGGTCGTGCCGTCCGCGTAGGTAACGCCAATCTCGACGTTCTCCCCCATCACGGCGTTATTTTTCCCGTCGACGATGCGATACAACACCTTAATCGGTGTGACCCCATCCGGTGGCGCATAATCCCCTTCGACGGACGCATCTCCCATAAACTGCGCCACGGGAGGGGTCACCTGCACGGTGACCTGATCGGTTGGGGAACGGTTACCTTTACTGTCTTCGGCCACGGCCGTCAGAACGTAAGTATTGAGAAGACGATTGGCATCACTTTCAGCCTGGGCCGCACTCTTCGTCGTCTGAGCAGTCTGAGCCACCTGCCAGAGCGGCAGCGTTAGCCGGTAATGCGTCGCGTCGAGTTTCGCGACTTTACCCCCGGCAGCGGTGAACGATGCCCCTTGCCACTGAATGTTTCTCAGACCATTTTTGGCCGTCACAACAGCGGTTAAGGTCTGCATGCTGCCCCCCGCACCGGTGATGTTCTCCGGGGACAATGACAAGCGAATAACCTGCTGCTTGCGGTACTCAAGCACAATGTTGTTGTTACGCTCCACCAAATCGTAACGGCTATGTGACAGCTTTCGCATTCCGTCTACCGCATCCGGTGACAGATTTTCGCGCAAGGATTTATCCAGCTGCCAGGTCAGATTCAGCGCCAGATTCAGTTCACTCTGATCGCCTTTGCCCATGCGCTGCTCGGCACTAAATGTCAACATCGGCACCGGGGTGTAATTTGCGCCCACCGTTACCGCATATGGGTTTTTCTGCAAATTGTCTTTGCCAAAAAGCGCAACGTCATCGCCGAAATACTGTTCATACGCCAGCGTCCCACCAAGCTGTGGCAAGGCAGGCAAAAAACCATTAATCCGGATATCAAACCCGTTCGCCGGGCGCTCGTCATAATCGTCAAAATCGCGGGACTGATGCCAGCCGCTCAAACGGGTATAAGTATTACCAGATAGCTTAAGATAATCCCCCCAAGCTTCTACCCCTATACCAAGACGATAATTACGCCCGGTAATGTCACTGTCAATGAAGGAGTTCAGGCCGAACATCCAATTATCCGCGAGGAAAAAACGACTGCCGACACCAACGTTAATGGTGTTACGATCGTCTTTATGCCGCATACCAAGTTGGGTAAACAACATGTTTTTTGGGGAATCGTATAACGGTACTAACCAATCAGCGCTGCTGTTACCGAGCTTCCCGTGTTCCTCGAGGCTTAATTGCACGCTGGCAGTACCAAACTGATTAAGCCAGGTTTCTGCACTACTGTTTACCGCATTGGTTGCCTGCGATCGCGCGAAATCAGACAGCGCTTCGGATGAGGTCCTATCCTCATCCGAAAGCGTTGTCCCGATGGCGACAGCCCCGTTTGCAAGCTGTTTCTCAAAAGGCTTTTCTTTTACAGAAGGCTCTGCAACGTCTTTGTGTAAAAGAAAAGACTCCCCAGCCTGAGATTGACCAGAAACAATAAGGCTAAGAGAGCTAACATAAGGAATTAATTGCAGAAAAACACATCCTGCAGCAATGAGTTTATTGAGTAGCTGAGATTTAATAATACGCATAATAAATAATAGCCTTTACATAGCCAACATGATCATTCAAACGATCGAGAAATATCCGATTAAGATACTACATAAAGTCCTAAATGAGATAAATCTGGCAGATTTATTTTATTTAGTTTAAAACTAAATTATTTATACATTGGCTTTTCAAATGAAAATAACGAGTTAGAGTCCTTTATCCAAAATAAAATTATTTGTAGCTAGCAAAAACAGTCGGAAACCTCGTTTAACTACCAGAACAATCGTAATAGAAAAGTCAGAGCAGCACTATGCTCGTGCCCGTGATGAAGAAGGCTAATGTTTAATTAGTTTCCTCTGTCATCCAGAAGTAATGAAAACGCAGTTGATGATTTGCAGTATATACGCCAGTAAGTAGTTTCTTTCTTCTGTTTGCCACTGGACTATTCCAGAAAATGTGTTCTGCCTGGCAGCAACAACCGGCTGCTGCAAGGCTTACCCAAATCTGATTTATTAAACAAAATCGTTATTACCATTTAAATATTATAAAATGACACTCAAAAAATTAACATGGTATATTTTTAGGATTGTACCATCGCTTTTTCCGAATTATTTGGCGGTTTTCCCGAACTGGATCCAAGAACCAAGAAGCAAGAACTAACTAGGAATAATCCGATTTTTTTAGTTATGTGAAAAATAGCTCTCTTAATTTATCATGGAATTTTATAATGCATTCGATAGTAATGACACTATCGATTGCTGGAGAATATCTTTAATGTGATGTCATGGAATTGGCTGTGGTGTGTGTGGACAATATGGCTATGTTTATTGATTCAATATGCCTTAGGAACTCAGGCATTATCTAACATTTTAAAGTTACGTTGGCACACCTTTATTTCAATAATTTCAGCATGCGGCATTTTATATCTATATAAAATATTTAAAAGAGACTCTGAGAGAAAGATTATGTTTAAGAGAAAAGAGCAGGCGATGGATAAAACAGACAGAGATTATAACGACCAGAAAATTTCAAACTCAATTAACAATAATGAAACATATTTAGGGGATGATATTGAGCTTACAGTAAAGCAGCCTTCATCATTGAGACCTGTTGCTAGTTCGCAGAATGGGACTGTCATCCCTGAAACATGTAGTATCATTGGTGAACTTAACTCTACTGGCGACATACATGTAAATGGGAAAATAGAAGGTGTGATCCGCTCCGATAAAGCTATACATATTTTGAAAAGTGGCCATGTTGAAGGAGATATTTATGCTCAGGAGATATCGGTAGATGGAATATTGAAAGGAAACTGCATCGGTACTAAAGTTACTATTAATGCTAACGGGTTTATTGAAGGTGTTATTCAGAGTTCATCTTTGGCTATTGATAGTGCAGGATGTTTCTATGGTACGTCCAAATCATTAGATCTTGATAATACAAGCAACCTTGGCACGTCCAAATCATTAGATTTTGATAATGCAAGCAGCCTGCAGCGTGAATATTCAACTATCGAGCAGGGTATTGCTGATAGCGAGTAAATCAACACAGGAGTTACGTGATTTAGCTATTATTTGGGGCGATAGAAATATTAGCGTTTCTACCGCCTATTTCGCCGAATAGATTTATGTTTACAGGATTAAACTAGAGCAATATTCAAGGGTGTTTTTCTCCCAAGAAAAACCGTGAGTTCACATGTGGCATTTTCTCGCAATTAGAATCGAGATGGTTTCTATGAAAAAACTACTTTTAACTAACAACAATAATGGTCAGGCTTAAAAACACCAAGTCGGTCTCCGTTAAATAATGAGGGGATTACCATAACAGGAACCTTATATGATTTTTTGTTCTTCCTGTTTTTATCGTCTTCTTTGGTTGCTTCTTACCCCTGTATTATCTGTGTATGCAGGAGGGGGCGCCGCCCTTTTATGGAGTGGGTTGCCAATTTCCAGAATAAACTGGTATACCTTCTTTGTTTTTAACATAGAATTTCATCATGATCCACTATACAACACATTGTTGACTGTATCCTGGATAGCATTTTTCATTCCGATAGTGATAGCACTACTCATTGTATTAATAAGAAGCTAAACCATAATAAAAAAACACACCTACTATCAAGTTGGTGTGTTTTTTTATTATTTTATTTTTCTGTCAAGGATGTTTTCTATAGTCAAATTCACTCCTTGTCTCGTTGCTCTTGGTAAATGCCCAAGAAAATTTTCTTCCTGTCGGTGCAACACTTTATCAGTGAGTGTCAGAAGTTCTTTGCCCTCATCTGTAAGTTGCGCCTCTTTTACCCGTCGCCCAGACTGTACCTGCGGCCTTTCGATCAAACCTTTTTTTTGTAATTTGCCCAGGTGCTTACCCACTCCCGTTGGTCCTTCACCTATATATCGGGACAATTCACCCGGTCTGATATCAGGTGTTGATGCAACAAGACGCAAGATCATCAGTTGCCGCAATGAGAGGTCGTAAGTTGTCAAACAGTCATTAATATGTTTCTCCCATACTCGGGACAACATCATTAAATTTAGCCCACAGTAATTCCAGTACCCTCTGAGTTTCAGTTCGGACATGACCATTTCCTATCCTGATTTTTTGTGCTGAATTAAGTCATTAAAGCCGGACAACATGTCCGGCTAAATATTTTTTACTTAGTCTTCTCACTCTCTTTTGCCTTCACAGGCGCAGACTTATCAGATCGGATGGAAATAACGGGGAGTTTCCCGTAATCAACACTGACGTCAGCAAGCTGCGCAATGATTTGTTTGCTGATATCAACATCAGCGGCTGCAGCTACAACCTGTTGACGGTCAAGAATGAGTGTCAGGTTGTTGTTCTTCCGGTAGGTTTCCACCGCTTCCTTGATCGTTTTAATACTCATCGTTCTTGCGTGTTGTTGCTCTGCACGCCACTGCCGATTGATGATTATCGCATCCGCCTGCCGACTTTGCTGCTGCTGCTTGGCTGACATCTCTTTGTAGCTAGCCTCTGCATCTTTCTCTGCGCGGAGGAGGCGCTCTTTTACTTTTTGGGTATGTTCCGTTTCCTGCTTACCGACTACGGAATCTTTCATTACACTTGAAAAATCGACATACGCTATTTTTTGCTGCGCAGAGCTATCCTGATCACAAGCAGTCAGACTGAAGATTACCGCCCCAATAACAACGAATGACCGGACGGCCTTTTGTACTTTACTTTGCATAATAATCCCTTACTAAAGCCCCCTTTCCGGGGGCTTTGTCTCTCAATTAAAAGTTAACTTTGAAACCAATGGTTGCCTGGGTATCGCTGTACCCTTTGTCACCAATTTGCTGACCCACATTACCCCAAAGGTTAACATTCTTGTTGATTTTAGCTTCCACACCGGCCTTCAGCTCACCAATATTGCGCGTACCGGCCTGGTCGATACGTACGCCATCAAGGCTCGCGCCGAAGTTTTTGGTGTTATGGATCCAGTTAGCTTCAACGAACGGCTCGAAGGTACGATCTTTACCATTATCCAGTTTACTGTGGCCCTTGATAAAGGCACGGACACCCAGTCGGGTCTGAATATTGCCATCCCCTTCAAACTGAACATTAGTGCCATTCGCTTCTTTATGGTCGTCTGCAGTGACGCCCATCCAAGTGACCTGGGCCTGAGGCTGAACGTAGTAACTTTCACGCTCATTCTTCTCACCCACTTTCCAGGTATAACCAGTTTCCGCTGAGGCGGTAAAGCCACGAGACTTATAGCTTTCTGACGCCACATCTTTCGAACTTACGGTGTTATCGAACCAGTTGTAAAGAACCCAGGAATCAACATATGCACCTGTTTTCTCCTCATTATCCTGGAACCAGGTTCCGTAGAGACCCACACTGTAACCGTCCAGAGAGCCATCAGCAGAGTAGCCATTGCCATGATTACGGGTGTTACTCTTCTGGTTCGCATAACCGCCCATGATCCCGAGGTGGAAGCGATCTTCGCCGCTGCTGGTCCACTGACCAATGTCGCCACCCAACTGGGCAATATAGCGGTTAGACTGGGTGCTGTTCTGGCCACTGCTGTCCTTCGAACGTGTATGCCCACCCACCTGACGCAGCCACAGACTGGTCACTTTTTCTTCACCAGTGAATGCATCAACATAGTGCGTTTCACCCATACGATCGTGAAGCGTCATATTGAACAGGTTATTGGCTGCCGCCATGTTCGCGCCGTAGGCAGCCGCTTCAGGACGAATAGATGGCGTGTTATCACCACCGTTATCCGAATTATCGCCACCATTATCCGGAGTATCACCGCCGTCATCTGGCGTATTGCCACCATCATCTGGGGTAACGGGTTCATCGGCTGCGTTAGTCAGGTACCAGTTACTGCTATTCTTACCTTCACCACGCTCAAGAGTGTAGTCGTAAGCACCGGCAACAATACGCCCTTTCTGAGTAAACTCACCGGCAGAGTTACCGCCAACAGAAACAACCTCAATTCCGTTCAGCGTAGTGGCTCCTGTACCGCCAACGTTAGTGACAGCAACTGCCGTGGAACCGCTGGTGCTGCCATCGACAACCAATTTATCGGTCGGGGAACTGTCATCGCCCAGTTGGGTGTTGATATTAATCGTGCCGCCATTACCCACATAGTCACCCTTCACATGCAGAGTGTTTCCTGTGGTGGCGGAGCCTGGAGCACTAATATTCACGGTACCGCTGTTATTGAGATTATTACCGACCACAAATGTCTGGCCCGGGGTCGCTTGCAGTGAGGCTTGCAGTAACACTGGCGCTGGCGTCAGTGAACCCACGGTCAGTGTACCCGCATTATCTACGTTACCGGCTGTTCCACCGAAGCCACCAAACGCAGCGCCCTGGGCAACGACCACCTGCGAAGAAGCCAGCGTCACATCGTTACCGGATATACCTAACTGCAGGCCACCCGCATTCACATTGGTGTTACCCGTGAACTGAGCCGCTTCCTGTGTCAGGGAGAGCACACCAGCACCATTTTTATTTAATGCGCCGCTACCAGTATGTGCATTAGCCATTGTCCAGCTGGTATCTGCATTAATGTTGACCTGCCCCTGGTTAGTCAGGGACGCCGTACCCAGATTGGCCTGCTCGGTCGCCGTCAGTTGACTGTCAGCAGCCACATCGAAGTTACCTGCGAATGCGCTGTTATCTGCCGTCAGTGCAACATCGCTGCCCTCGTGAGCATTTACTACACCGCTGCCACTCAGGATATTCGCAAATGCACCTTTTGCCCCCTTCAGTGTCAAAGCGCCTTCGTCAGCAATGGCACCAGACCCCAGACCTGTAACGTCATTCAGGACCGCTTCAGCACCCGAATCGATAGCAGTAGCCGCTGCCAGTTCCGCATTTGCACCTTTAATGGTCAGCGTGCCGCCAGCCAGATTCAGGTTACCTTCACCTTTCAGCCCACCGTCAACCGTACCACCATCTTTGATTGTCAGTGCACCGCCATTAAGGTCAGTCACCGCACTCGCTTCGGTGGTCAGTTTACCGATGGTCTGACTGTGGCCCGCCATATCCACCAGGGTGTCTGCTGCCTGATGCAGTTCGCTCGTCTGGCCCAGAACATCATTGTTGGCCATCAACAAGGTGCCGCTGCGGACATCCGTAACACCCTGATAGTCATTTGCCAGGTTAGACAGCGAAACGGTATTTCCTGCCCCGGTGTCAATCGCCAGGTCACCTGTACCGGTGACTTTTGCACTGAGATCTGTCGCTGCGCCTGTCAAGCCTTCAGAAGTCAGCGCCAGCGCATTTGCAGCATTAGTCAGCAGTTCAAGCTCGGTCAGACCATAGTTGACGTACAGACCATCACTCTTATCCCCCCCGGTAACACGGTAGTCATAAGTTGCGTTAGCTACGGTCACGCCATCCTGAAGAACCGTCGTTGACGCTGCATCAGAGATTTCATTGCCGTCTTTATCCAGTACGCGCAGGTTACCACCGCTGCCGGTAACCGAACCGGTGCTGCTGGCCAGTTGCAGGCTTGTCTGCGTATCATCCTGAGCGAGCAGGTTAAGCGTATTCGCCGGCAGTGTATGACCATTCAGAACCGGATTGGTATCCACCTGCACGGCACCCGTACCGGACAGATCCAGATTGGCGGTGGTATTAACCAGCGCGTCTGAAACGCCTTTGCCTAATGTTTCGGTATCAAACTTCGCGGTACCGCCGTTAAAGGCCAGGCCAGCGATAGTCTGCGTTCCCTTAGCCACGGTTGTGACGTTGCCTTCCCCAATCACCAGCGTGGCATCAGACAGCGCTGTAACGTTGTCGTCCGCCAACAGGAAGTTACTGTTGGTCAGTTCAACTTTACCGGCAAACTGGTCATTCATGTTGTTAGCGGTAAATGCAAACGCATTTGCCGTGTCGTCGAGGTCAACTTTCACCAGACCAGAACCCTGAAGATGGCTGTCGAAGTCCATTGCTCCGGTATCTTTCATTATCAGCGTACTGGTGCCATCAATGTGCCAGGCAGAATCAGCCGCTGTCAGGTCAAGCTGTGTATTTTCCAGGGTGAAGACAGAGCTATTGGTCAGATCGACATTTTCGATATTCTGAATTTTTGCTGCATAAGGCAGGGTATAAACAGAATTATCCAGCGTCAGGAGATCGGCACCGTCACCGCCATCAATGGAATTGAAAAGCGTGCTGTTTTCCGTTTCTACGATGTTAACCAGTGTGTACTTGTCCTGGCCTGTGCCGGTGGTGAAATCAGTATTCGCGGTACTGCCATGCTTGAGAATAACTTCGTTATCTTGTCCCAGCAATTGCACCTTACCAGACAGATTGCCTTTATCTTCGTTGGTGAAGACAACACCTGGATTGCTACTGTCGACTTTCATGACCAGCGGATCGGCATGACGAGACTGAATATCACCGGTGTTGGTAAACGTCGTGACAAAGCCATTATTAATATCAACAGCCTGCGTTGCCGCCTCGGAAATAATGATACCGGACTGCTCTACCGTTTTAGTTTTACCGCCAATTACCAGGGCTGCGCCGCCAGCCGCATTATTCACATTAATGCTGACGCCGGTTTTGATGTCACCAGAGGTATTGGTGATCATGCCTTTACCGTCGGCACTCTCTACATTAATCACCAGGTCCTGAGACTGAGACATATCGTACTTTTTGTCAGTCGTCGTACCGTCAGTGGTATCAAACAACAGACCTGTACCTGAGCCGTTGACGTTGATTTCGCCGCTGTTTTCCAGTGCCAGTGAAGCTGAGGTTCTCACGCCTGCGCCGTTACCCACGTTAATCGTCGTTTTATCGAGATGAATACCGTCAATGTCGGCGGTATTCTCAATACCATTGCCGGTACCATTAGCATCCATAGTAATGGTGGCATCTTTGACTGTCAGCGCCGTCGCTCCGGTATCAAGCAGGATACCGTGTGCGCTACCAGCAGCATTGGTGTCCCCAGTTCCTGAAAGTGTCAGTGAGGCACCGTCTGACAGACGGTAAGCGGCTTTCCCGTCGGTGGCTGTTACGTTACCAGTGTTATTAACCGTAGAATCTGCACCGATAACGTCTACCGCTGTGCCATCGACGGAGATGTCACCGCTGTTATTAAGCGTACCACCCGCAATCTGCACACCGGTGCTTTTTGCCGATGCATCCACAATCTCGATATTCCCCAGATGATTCAGCGTACCACCCGTAGAGACTTTGTAACCCATAGCGCCAGAGGCCAGGTTCGCGCCACTGACCAGGTTTGCAGAACTGGTCAGCACGGAATCTGCCTGAGCAAGATCTTCGCCGGTGATGCTGGTTCCGCTACCACTCACCGTACCCGCTGTCGCACCAGCGCCGGACAGCGTAAATTTCGTGCCCGCATCAATAGTGGCTGTACCACCAGCCTCAACTTTCACCCCGGTGGCATTGACGCCATCCACAGTGAGTTCCATGTTAGTGGCAGTGATATTGCTCCCCGCACCCGTCGAAAGCAGAATTGTTGAATTATCTGCTTGTGCGCTCAGATCGCCGCTTGAAGCTGCATACGATGCACCACCATCAATACGGTACAATGTAGAGCCTTTTGTCGTGACGATCTGCTCTGCATTTTGGCTGTCAACACTGGAGCCTGCGCCATAGATGTAGTAACCCGTTTGATTCTCGCCGTCGACAAAATTGACGCTACCACCGTCAATCGAAACTTTGCCGCCGTTACGGGCGTGAACACCAATAGCACGGTCACCTGCAAGATTTACGTCACCAGTGAGTTTTGCTTCTGCTTCAGCACCTTCCGCCCACATTCCGTAGTTTGCAGTGTTATATTGCGCGTCATAACCAGTGATATTAATTGTACCGGCATTGGTCACAGATGAACCTGCCAGTGCTTTCATGCCAACGGCATTGATGCCAGAGAGATTAATTTCACCATCTGCACCATTGACGACATTCTGAGCCGTTTTTCTTGCGACAACACCGGCGTTTTGCAACGGCGCGTTACCGTTATAGCCGTCTGCGTTCCCTTTAACATCAATTGTGCCGTTGTTCAGGAAACCTGATGTGTTGTTTTCAACAATTACAGCGCTCGCGCCTTGTGTTTTCGTCCCTAATACCAACTGGCCGCTACTTGCATTTTCCGCAGTAGAGCCACTCACAACACCAAGAAGGTAATTACCGTCCGTTTTAACATCAATATCTACTGTAGGATCATCCGACTTACGCTGCGCTTCGCGACCCATGTAGATTTCACCTGAGTTAACAAGGCTGGATTTTCCACTCAGGTTGATACCGTAAGTATTCGCTGCCGTACTCGTAAGTTCTGGCTCGATAGTTGCAGAGACATTGACTGAGCCAGTGTTCTCAACGTGAGATTCTCCAGTCGCGATGATGGCATAGTTATTTGCGCCTTCACGTGCTGCTATATTAATTACGCCATTGTTTGTGATGACGCTGGAGCCAGAAAGATAAACGGCGCGCGAGACGCCACCGCTCAGATCATCCCCTGGATTGGCGACAATAGCTGGATTGGTTCCACCAGCATCGATAACACCGTTGTTTAATACCTTGGCATTATTGACCGCATTGATGACGTAGCTGTAGGAATTAGGGTTATTCATGGTCCCCAGTTCCCCTTCGTTATTCAATGTTGCGCCATCACGAACAGAGGCAAGGCTAGCGCCTGAGTTGGTTAATTGAATCACCGCCTCTTTGTCAATATTGACAACAGCCCCATCACCACGAGCCTGAATGTATGAAACGTTGTTAAAGCCGCCTAGCATACGTACAGCATCCGTTTCTGGAATGCCTGTTGCGCTGGTGTATATCTTTTTGATCTCAGGATCATAGGCAATCGCTAACTGTGTATCATAATCAGATACACTGATCGTACCGTCCTGCACAGCTTTAATCAGATCGTCATTATAAGCCGCAAATTCTTCTACCGTATTGACAGTATAGGCACCGATAGCGGTATCGATATCACCTTTGAATTTTGCGGACGTGTACTCATAGCGAGTATATGGGTCGTCTGTGGCACGGTTTGCACCGTTCCCCAGGAAAACACGTGTCTTGGAGTTATAGTTCAGTGTGGCCGCAGTGGAAGCATCCATTGAACTAACATCAAAGATAGAGGAACCCTTAACGTCAGCACTCTGGTTATTGTGGTCCACGGAGGTTTTCATAATGGCAGACACATTGTTCTGCACATTGTCATACCACTGAGTGTCAGTAGCCCCTACATTGACATCGAGTACCGCACCCTCGGTTACCTGAACAAGATTTCTGTCAACGTATTGTCCATCATCACCTACCGCCTCATTAACCTGAATATTGCGATCCGCGATGGTGCTCGTGGTAAAGGCATTGCTGTCAAATGCGCTGAAAGGAATATTGTTGCCCGTGGTTTTATCAATAAAATTATAACCAACCTTATTACCAAGAGTCAGCGCACCAGCATCTATGAGATCATTATCACTACCACTACCGTTAATTTCACCAGCACCAGCAGCGGCTCCAATTGTGGTGGTTTTAAAACCATTTTTACCTTTGTTGATGTGGTCAAAACCAAAACCGCTGTTGCTATTCAGATTGGTGTCACTGTTAATAATTAATGCATACCCTCCATCATCACTTCTGAATCCTGGTATATCAATATCAACGGCCGCCATGGCTGGCAAAGCAAATAATGCAGAGGTGCCAATAAGGCCAGCAGCCCAAGATTTAATGGTTTGAGAAGCTTTCGTCTTCTTTTTACCTGATGCCAGTTCACTTGCAACAACCCACTGTTGCGTGGATTCATTCCATATTATTTTATACGATTTGTTCATCGTAAATCTCCTGTAGTTAAATCTGCCGATGTATATCAAATGCCAGATATTGTTTTATAAATAAGCGGCAGGAAAAATCATGTTCAGATCAATTTTGTCATTCAAACCAAACAACGTTCTGGAGGTAAAATGTACAGTAAGCACCCAGGATAGACCATCAAATCTCTTAAATAGGAAATTTAAATACGCAGGCATTCCATGGATAAAGCATTGCAATTCATTGATATTATTAGAATTAATAAAACAAGGGAACCTGGTCTTTCTTTGTGAATTGAAGAGTAAATACAAAAAAGTTAAAAATTATCACAGCAAGAAATTTCATCTAAAACATGCCAATCATTGATGTGAATCAAAAAAATGCATTAATCTCCAATGTGGGAGTTAGATGCTTAATTTACTGTAATTAATTGAAAAAGATGGTTTTATTTAAAGGAAGGGATAGCTCAGCTTTATGAATTTTAAAAAATCAAATCGACGTTTTTAATCAATTTAAATCAAAAGTTATATACAGTCAGTTCAACATTTTAAACATTATGTTACAACGCATCTCATTTATGGATATTTAAACACCGACCTGACCGGGTGAAATACATTAAGCCAGGAGAAAAATTTAGTGATTGATTCTTTAGATATGAAAGTATTACGTGCAGTCCATCTTCTCGTTACCTGTGGAAGTGTCACCAAAACGGCTGATTTGCTAGGAGTTTCGCCCGGCGCAGTAAGCTATCTTCTGAATAAAGCAAGACAACGAACAGGTTCCGCGCTGTTTCTTCGGACCCGAGAAGGAATGATCCCAGACAACATAGCAAAAGAACTCAGCCAGCGCTATGTCAACATTGCCAAAGAGCTTTATGACGATAAAGGCATGGTTTCGCTGAGTAATCGGGAAGTTATGATTTGCACCTATTCCTTATTTGAGTTCGTTATATCCGATCGACTCTGCACCATGGATACGCGCCCTGACCAAATCCATTTCACACCACCAGAAATGAATGACAATACTCGTCTTCTGCGCTTACGGAGTAAAGAAATAGATATTGACATAGGCACACGTCTACCTAGTGATCGCAGTATCATTCAGACACTTCTGTTCTCCTCCGGATTAAAAATACTCATGAGTGAAAGCAATCCGGCTGCGAAAGAACGCGTTACCCTTGATGGCTGGCTGCGATGTCATCATGTGCGTTGGTCACGGAGAATGGACTATGTTTGTGATGACTACCGCCATGCTAACCGGTTTTATGAATTAATGAATCAAAGAGATATTTCAATTGTTTCAAGTGATTCTCTTAATATGGCTTTATTGTGTGCGCATAGCAATCATGTCATGCTTATGCCATCTGCCGTCGCCGACCTGGTTGTTGAGAAGTTACCCATTGTCGCCCTAAACCCGCCTCCAGAACTTGAAATGCAGTTTGATTGCTATCTTCACTATCATCATAGCTTGACTAATGAGAATAAATTGCAGGATGTTATCAATACAATTCAACATATGGTGAAAAATTAGAGACACATTGGAGCATTATTCGTTGCCCCTTGCCTCTGATGTTTTGAAAAACCTATAATATAGAAATATCTATCATAGGTTTTATATCCAAAACAATGCAGAAAAAACAAATGGAGTGTAGTATACCTTCCTATCAATGAACCCTGATAGAGATGCAAGGTAATACCGCACAGTCAAGGAGGCGACGAATGATATCTTTAAGCCGTAAACTCAACATTGAATTCAACAATTTCAGCTATGTCATTAAACTTTCGTCAACAAAAAACAACCTCTTTCTTAACATGGGCGAGATGAACACGCTCTTTATTAGTAGCATCAACAACAACAAAGTTAGCCCCGAACTTTTTTTCAATCAGTTAAAACACCTCACTTCGCACAGTATTTTCAGCCTTTACTCAGAAGGCAGAAGATACATTGCCGAGCACATTAATGCCCATCTTCATCTGAACATGGGTAACCATTATGCGGGTCGCGATAAAAGCATATTTTTAATCGAGTGGCAAATTAATATCATTCTGGAACTGTAGTCAGGAGTCATCTTTCTGTAAGTATCCCACCAAAAACGAACCATCCACTTTTAGAGATCTTCCGGCATACTAATTATGTCACCTGTAGAGATCGCTATGCGTAAGTTCCGATTCACCGAGCACCAGATCATCGCCGTTTCCGCTATCGACCGACGGTTGCAATCTGTTGTCCATTTCCACCGTGCATTGCTCCCGCTCAGTCGTTGATTCGCAACAGCACGATTGCGGTCTGCATACTCACCAGGCCAGTAGCCTCTCCCTTTCGGGGAAGGAATGAGCGCGCTGATTTTCTTGCGACGAAGTTCGTCATGACATCGCCGCGTATCGTAAGCACCATCCCCGCGACGTGTGTGGCGGGCTCATACCAGGGCTGAATAGCCTCGTCATCAAGCCAGAAAGTAACGGAGCCGTGGTTGATGAGGGCTTTGTTGTAGTTGCGCCAGTTGGTGACTTTAAACTTCTGCTTTGCCATGGGACGGTCAGTGTTGCCGGATGATGCGTGATCTGATCCTTTAACTCAGCAAAAGTTCGATTTATTCAACAAAGCCCTCACAAGCGGTATTTTCAATTATTGTGAGTCGATGAAATAGATTGCGAGCCGTGCAGGTGATCTTGACCCGCCATCTCCTGACAGCTTTTGTATCTTAAGTTAACGATGCACGCTGCCGCCGGTATTCCCTCGGGGAGTGACCAGAGCAGTTTGACCTGGCTGCCGCTGCGTCCCCGGAAGAGGGGTCCGCTTGGAAAACGGAAAATATCCCACGTTAAGCCTATTTACTTGCAGGGCTTGCATGCGGTAAAAGTATTTGCAGGAGAAAGCTATCACATGGCGGTAACTTACCCGGACGACGAAGAATTCGAGTTGCTTTTTGATCCCTACGTATTCCAACATGTAGTGGAAATCATTTCACCACTTTAACCTCGCTCCCTAGCCGCATGTCGGTTGCCCCGATTTTACTTAACAATTAAGCGCAAAGGTCTGTCACAAAGCTGCCTGTCAGATTCGCTATGCACTGAGCCACATAATTGTCAGCTTAAATATGCTTCTTTGTTATCATCTTCATCGTATATCAAACCACGCATCGCTAAAGTTGACCCAACCGAGTTCATTACTGAATGCAGAATTGTGGCGAATTTGCTCGTGATCGACACGATGATAAACCAATGGGATAAACCAGCGTGAAAAGGTAAATTTACGCACCAGATGTTCCAGCGCGTTTTCACAAGTTATTTCACCGCTGCGTATTTCCTTTGCCACCTGGCTCTTCTCTTTATTCCAGCCATTTCCGCATCGCTCCAGAATAGGATCAGACTGCAGCCAGTTGTTCAGTGAACAATCGTTGGCATCATCCAGAACAAAATTGGTGAGCCATAAATCAATATCCGCTGGCGGCGTGCTAAAGAACTCCTGAAACGAACGAGTGACAACCCGGCATTTAATCCCGTAGCGCTCAAGAATGCTGACTATCCCTTCTGCATGTTTCGCCAGTTCTGGTTGCTCGAAAGTGGCGAGGGTCAATTCACGGTACATTTTGTGGCGTATAGGAGGAACAATATCGAGGATACGGTGATACCAACCAGGCAGCAGCCCCTGAGCAACTGAAAGGGCGAGGTTCATTTTTTTACGGTGAGACGAATTTTTGAGGATGTCCACTGGCTGAAGGACATGATTAAGAAAGATCCGGTCTTCTTCCTCAGCAAATCGTCCATTTCCGTCGACCACCAGAAAACACGAACCCCGTTCAATCCTTGCTTGTGAAACTTCACTTTCCCCGCTGCTCATCCCTTGATAGAAGACCTGAATTCGGCCCATATCGAGAATATCGGACTCGATTCGCATAATGTTCACTTCATCGATAACGGGCCTGAGTCCGTGATACCAGGGGTTTACCTTCATGACAAGGTTAAAATCATCATGACTTTTAACCAGCCAATGCCCCGAAAAAATAACCTTCCCTTTATTCATTCCGTAAATCAAAGCTGAAGTATGTATGTAGTGGCACACTGAATTTGGCCACCTGAACAGAGGTGATATGCTCACCTCAGAACAACACAGGTGCACCAATGAAAAGAAAAAATTTTAGTCCTGAATTCAGACGTGAGTCAGCCCAGTTG
>Ga0160467_100335_pt1 | contig 51090 bp, 78 predicted proteins | sample HID1972I_E11MG_FD_108221 | JGI IMG/M metagenome (GOLD analysis project Ga0160467, IMG submission 108221) | Enriched pill bug-associated microbial communities from UW Madison campus, WI, USA - HID1972I_E11 MG | ecosystem: Host-associated > Arthropoda: Insects > Digestive system > Unclassified ... | reverse complement strand
TGGTCAACAACAAGTTCAACGCCTTCATCATGCAGAAACTCGAAGCGGCCGGCGTACCGACCCAATTCGACAAACTGCTGGCCGACAACGAAGTCCTGGTCAAGAAGCTCGACATGATCCCGGTCGAGTGCGTCGTGCGTAACTACGCCGCCGGTAGCCTGGTCAAGCGTCTGGGCGTCGAAGAAGGCCTGAAGCTCAACCCCTACACCTTCGAGCTGTTCCTGAAAGACGACGCCAAGGGCGACCCGTTCATCAACGAATCCCACGTCGTGGCATTCGGTTGGGGCACCGCCGAGCAGCTGGTTCGCATGAAGGAACTGTCGCTCAAGGTCAACGAAGTCCTGACCAAGCTGTTCGACGATGCTGGCTTGCTGCTGGTCGACTTCAAGCTTGAATTCGGCGTGTTCAGCGACGGTTCCATCGTCCTCGGCGACGAGTTCAGCCCGGACGGCTGCCGTCTGTGGGACAAGGACACCAAGAAGAAGATGGACAAAGACCGCTTCCGCCAGGGCCTCGGTGATGTTATCGAAGCCTACGAAGAAGTCGCCAATCGTCTGGGCGTACCGCTTTAATCGACGCAAGCATCTGATAGCACGGAGAAATTTTCGAAAGAGGGTTTGCTTTCGGTAAAAGTGTTGTTATGATGCGCGCCGTTGGAGAGATGCCAGAGTGGCCGAATGGGACGGATTCGAAATCCGTTGTACCTTCACCGGTACCTAGGGTTCGAATCCCTATCTCTCCGCCATATTTAAAGGCCCTGAGCGCTTAACAGCCTCGGGGCCTTTTTGTATTTGGGGCAAAAATGGGGGAATTGCTGTCCGTGCCATTCCCCCAAGCACCAGTTATGATCCGTGAATGGCTTCTTACGAAAAACGCGGCGACGCATGGCGGGCTCAGATCCGCAGAAAGGGTTACCCCCAACTTTCAGCCACCTTCGACACCAAGGCAGAAGCCCAGCGATGGGCCGCCGAGATCGAGGGGGATATGTCTCGCTCGCGATTCGTCGATACCCGCGAGGCGGAGAGCACCACGCTTGAAGAAGCGATGGAACGGTACGTCAACGAGGTGAGCGAATCGAAGAAAGGATCGGCGCAGGAGAAGGTCCGGGCCAAGAAGTGGCAGAAGTCGGAGTGGGGCGGCAAGTCGCTGGCCGCGATCCGGTCAAGCGACATGGCCGCGTACCGGGATGCCGAGCTGAAGGCCGGGAAGTCCACGGCCACCGTACGGCTCAATTTGGCGCTGATCAGCCACCTTTATACGGTCGCGGCGAAGGACTGGGGTATCCAGGGGCTGAAGAACCCGTGCACGGCTATCCGAATGCCGAAGGGCAGCAAGCAGCGTGAGCGCCGGCCAACTACCGCCGAGCTGAAAGATCTCTACAAGCACGCAGGCGATATCAATGCCGAGCTGCCAGTGATCATCGAGCTGGCCGTGGAGACGGCAATGCGCCGGTCTGAGCTGGTCATGCTGCGCAAGGATCAAATCCGGGGGAAGGTTGCCTTCCTCGAGGACACGAAGAACGGCGAGCGCCGATCCGTCCCGCTATCGAAGCGGGCAGTGGAGCTCTTGGAGGGATTGCCTACACCGATCGACGGCGGCAGGTTCTTTCACTTGAAGCTGGACAGCGTGAGCAACTACTTCGCGCTGGCGTGCGAGGCGGCGAAGATCAAAGACCTCCGCCTTCACGACATGCGCCATGAGGCGACTAGCCGCCTGTTTGAGCGCGGACTCGCACTTATGGAGGTGGCAAGTGTGACTGGCCACAAAACTCTGTCGCAGTTGAAGCGGTACACGCATTTGTGCCCCAACGATCTCGCCGAGAAGCTGGGGTAGCATCAGGCTACCCCGCGCAGTGTCGGCGGCGCCTGTCGCTTCCTGCCGACCTTCGGCGCCTTGTTCTCCCCATCCCGGCATGCCACCAGAAAGGCCAGCACGTCCCGTCTCATCCAGCAATGTCTGGCTCCCATCTTGAAGCCCTTCGGCAGCCAGTCGACCCCGCGACTCAGGCCCTGGCGCACCGCCGCTTCCGTGCGGCCGAGCATCCGCCCCAATCCCTCGATGTAGATAATTTCTGATTCGTCTCCCATCTCAACCCTCCTTCCCCGTGATGGCGCTGATTGCCGCCTCAAGCTGAGCCAGTTCCTCGTCGGATCCTTCAAAGCCAACATATGAGCGAGCCATCTCCAAGACTGGCAGCAGACTCGCCGCCCCATCCTTAAATCCGTCCCGCGCCGCATTGGCCATGTCTACGGCGGTGTAGAGCGGAGTAGGCCCGCCGCGCAGGTGCTCGATCATCTTGGCCTGCTGGGCGACTGTGGCTTTCAGGCCGATGACCTCCCAGTCCCTTTCGGTCATGTTGTCGATCACTTCCTTGGTGGTGCGTGGCGTTAACATATTTATCATTGGTGCTTGTGCCAGGTCGCCAGAAATGAGCGGAAAGCAATTCAGGCAGCCGGGTTTCCCGCATGGTTGGTGTTTTGCGCTCATGCCTTTCTCCTAGCTTCACGCTGCGCACTGTTCCAGCCTTGAGCCCATCGCGTCTTTGAATATGGGGTAGGGTCGTTCTCGGCCTCGAACGGGTTCTGCTTCAGGTCGACTCCGCGCAGGAACGCCGCATAGCCCTGCTCGAAAGGGTTGATCTTCTGGCCATGCAGCTCAGCAATTGCCATGGCGTTCCACCTCAATGCGTCTTTGAATGCCAGCCCGGTACGACTCAGGCCGGAGCGCGGCGGTCTTTTCGATATTGGCGATGACCCGCTCGACGCCGCCGAATCGGTCGTCTACTTGGCGCCCGGCAGCGATCAACTGATCGGCGAGGTTCCAGCCTTCTCTTTCTTCGATGCGAGACATGGCGATGCTCCGGCCGCGCGAGGCGGCAAGCAGTGAATTGTCAGGGGTTTACAACAGAAGGGATGAATCAGCGGACGTAGACGAGGTAGAACCAGGTGAGGGCGATCATTTGGCTGGCCCATTCAGCGCAGCGGTGGCGTCGAGGCAGGCGTTCCAGCTCCGCGCCTCATCAAAACATTTCGCGTAGTATGCGTTGCCACCATTGAACGTCGCTTGATCTGGGATTTCCATGCGTTCTGGCAGCACAACCGCGACCGGCGCTGGCGGATCGAAATAGAGCGAGCGAATGTCGCCGTCCCAGTGCTTAGCAACGTCCCATCGGTCTGTAAGATCGCGGATCAGCCCGCCGCCGTTTACCAGCGCCCAAGCATCAGCTTCGCCTCTCCCACTCTCCAGCTCAGCGATCCGCTCTTTGTAGACTTCAGCACCGCGCAGCATCAGTTCTTTTTCGGATTCAAGCTGCGTGATCCGCGCCTGTAGCTGGGCGATGGTGGATTGCAGGGCGGAAGGATGCGCAAATAATGATTCGGTGAAAATGCTCCGGCGGGTTCGACTGACGCGTACCGAAGCAATCTCGACGTCGCCACGTACCAGCAAATTCCAATCGTCTACGCTGATGTAGAACGGCGCCAAAGGCTCTTTCCGCTCGAACGCTGGCGCAAGTGCGGCGCAGTCCGGGCAAGGCTGAACATTCAAGATGTTTCCGACGGCACCACTGTCCGAGCAGGTTTGGCAGGATGGTGCGTCGAGCAGGGCGCGCAGCTCTTCACGGTCAACAAGTCGCAGGTCGAAAACCTCTACAGCGCCGGACGGGAACCACGCGTAAGAAAGTATGCGCTCAAGCAGCTCCCGCGACACGCCGTCAATCGTTGGGTTATTGGTCATGGTTAGTCCTCGAATTTGTGTTCTTTGACGTATTTAACTACGGAAAGGCATGCGTAGCAGTCAACCGGGTTATCCGATTCTTGGCCGGGCTCTTTTTGGCCAATCCAGTCGGTTTGCCCGCAAAGGGTGACATTCCCGGAGTGGCTGTCTGCCTCGTAATGAGTGTGGCCACCTTCAGGATCAAAAACACGGGCTGCCTTCGGAATGCGTTTAGCCATGACTTTCTGCCTCGGGGTTGGGGTTGAGGGCGGCGGTGGCCGACAGGTCACGATCAAGCTCTACCATTTCCTGCCAGTGTAACGGCGCATATTCTTTGTTTTTACGGCAGCACTTGTGTACGAAAGCCACGAAGCTTTGTGCTCGTTTGATGAGATTCAACAACTCTTCGTATTTATTGCGCCAAGCGTCCCGACTAAGGTTGGTAGTATGGTGATCGCGCTCTTCGTATGACAATTTATCGAGCAACTTCGCCACCTCAGCCTCAGCCGTATCGGCGCGCAGGCGTTGGGCGTCGAGATCACTGGCGAAACAATACTGACCGAACTCACTTTCCTCAAAGCCTTCTATCGTGCCTACCGGATCAAATCGAATTACTTCACTCATGACATGCACCATTGAATAAGTTGCGGCCAGCCGGTAATGGCTAGGCCGAGGATTGCGAAGAGGGTTTGGGGGATCATGGCTTAGGTCTCCAGCATCGGCACGGATAGCCCTTTTTATTGAAGGTTCCGCAGTCGCGGCACTCAATACGACTATGTCGGGCAATTGCCAGGATCAACCTTTCTAAAATGTTCATGCCCAAAAACTCCAGTTAACCCCGTCCGCTGCCCGCTGATCGCGAAGCTTGGCCAGGTGTGCAAGGCGAGCCAGTCCGCCGCCGAGGATGATCTGAACGCCGATGATCGCGAGGGTGATGTAGAGGCAGGTCATGCTGAAGCCCTCGAAGCTCGAATCCACGTCTGGAACGTCTGGCGGCAAAAGCCGATGTGCGCCTTGATGTCGTCCCACTTCTTGCCCTGTGCGCGCATATCGAGCGCCATATTCACGTAGTCATCGGTCAGCTCGCGCTTGCGGCCTTTGTTACCCAGTACGATCCCGGCGTGGTTCAGGTAACGCACCACGGTTGGGTATGAGCAGCCGGCCGCATCAGCGATCGCATCGACTTCATGACCCGCCGCGTGCATGGTGAAAATCAGCCCGATCGAGTCAGGCGACAGTTTCGCTGTCATGGCTATTACTCCTCGCAAATTCCTGCTGCCGGGCTTTCGAGCAGCGTTCGTGATTGCCTTTGTTGCGCGGCCTGTCGCAGTAGATGCAGCGGGCGCCCAGCTCCAAATAGCCGGCGCTGAGCTTTCCTTTGGATGACATAAGGCCTCCCGGATGGGTGAGGTTGATATTGGGATGGGTTACGCCCGGTCGAAGAGGTTGAACAGCCGGCGTAAACAGTAGGATCTGGTCAGGGAGATCACCGTGTAGATAATGGTTATCCCGAGGTTATCCAGGAGAGATGGGTGGAAACCGAAGCGCGGAAACACGATCGCATTAGCAATGATGCTTACGACTATGCCGACCAGCATATTGATGCAGGCTTCGACTGCGCTTCCTTTACGCGACTGACTCATGGGTAATCCTCAAGGATGGATAGGATGCTGAATGCTTGCGCAGCCACTCTTGGGTCTTGGCCGTTGCCAATGGCGCGGTTCCGGTCCATCCGATCGGCCATCCCATCAGGCTTTCCCAGAAATCCGGGTTCACATACATTTTCCCGATTGGCGTTCCGCGTAATTTGTTCAGGCTGCCGCCGACCTCCTGGAACGTTCCGCCCCAGTGGCTTGAGCCATGGCATGGAGTCGGCCACGATCCAGCATCTCGGCCTGGTATGGGCGGCGCCAACATGGTTTGATCCCAGCATTCCCCACCGTGCAGAAAACCCCAGTTCGGCCAGATCACCGAGCACCGATCCGAGTCCTCTATGAGTGAGAGCTGACGAGTTTTCCACGAATGCGTATCGCGGTCGTACCTCGCCAATGATTCTTGCCATTGAGCGCCACAAGCCGCTTGATTCGCCTTCGATTCCTGCTTTCTGACCTGCTGGGGAAATGTCGGTGCAGGGGAAACCTCCAGAAACCACGTCAACAATTCCTCTCCAAGGGTGTCCGTCGAATGTTCTGACGTCATCCCAGATCGGGAAGGGCTCAAGGTGCCCTTCGTCTTGTCGCTGCATGAGGCGCTCGGCGCAGAACTTATTGATTTCGACTGCACACACTGTTTGCCATCCGAGCAATTTGCCAGCGAGAATGCCTCCGCCAGCGCCCGCGAATAACGCCAGCTCATTCATGTTCACTCCAGGTTGGTTTACTGCTGCTTGGCGAAGAAGGCCGGATGAGGCCCTCTGGAAGATTTCGGATAGTCGATGTCGAACCGATCAAGAAGGGAGTTGAAGGTTCGGAAGGTGACACCGAGCTGATTAGTGGCTTGATTGCGAGTCAGGCCGATCTCCTTGAATGAGCGGATGCGCTCAGCGTATTTCTCGGCTTGCGCGTCAGTGATGCGCGCCTTGCGTGGGTTGCTGCCGTTATCCGCTGGAACGAATTTAATCCGCTCCTCGGCGGCGATTCGCTGGAGGGTGCGACGGGACATGCCAGTCTTTTCGACTGCCTGCGCGTAGGTCATTGTCTCGGCCAACTTGCGGATTCGATCGACCTGTCGTTCTTTGTCCTTAGCCCGCTGCGCGACTCGTTCCTCCCGCTCAATGTCGCGACGGGTGATCTTGTCCATGTACGGCGTATCGGTCGGCGCAGGCTTGGATGCCGGTTTGGCGACTTTCGCTGACGGAGGCGGCTCATATCGAACCGGTGCCGGCTTGAAGCTTGGCCCGGCCAGTACCGCAATAGTCCCTCCTTCTTCCAGCCACTGCGCTTGGAGCAGGGCTAGTTCGTGACGTTTCGGGTCTAACTCCTTGACCATGTTCAGATCGCTGCTGATGTAGGCGTTCATGGTTGATCACCGTGGAATGCTTGCCAGTGTGGTTTGCACCAGCTCAAGGAATTTGGCGCGGCGTTCTTCGAGGCGTTTCAGCTCGTCCTTGAAGTCGTCGCGGGTCTGCCGGTAAACGATGAGCTGGCTTGCTTCGGGGAATTCGGAACAGAAGCTGACGAAGTCGACCCAGTCGCGGCCGGTGCAGTCGAGATGGCTCACCAACTGCCAGCGATAGGCCGGGTCAAATGAGCCGCGCCGGAGCGTGGCGTAGTGAACCGCGGCGGTCACGCACTTGATCTCCAGCACCCCATGTTTGCCTATGAGGCCGTCTGGCGAGTCGCCATGATCGCCGCAGTCGAAGAACCCGCCATTCGTGACGTCGACGAATTCGGCGTCCTCGTAGTGCATTCTGGCGATCGGCTCATCCGTATGCCCGCGCTCGGTGTGCTCATTGGAAAAGCTGAACTCGGCTTTTCGGCCGGTAGCAATCTCCAGGGCGATCTGGAGAGCGTATTTCTTAGCCGGCTCCCCGAATGCGCCGTCACCGTTTGCCATGTAGCAGCCTGCGTTTGAGCCAGTCGCCTTGCCTATTCTCAACTGCAACCACGCCTCAGAATTTTGGGGAACGTCACGCCACACGCGATTCATTTGCGCATTCCTCCATGAGCTGCTGCTGGTTGGCGTCAGTGATGGATACGCGAGCCAGTACAGCGTCGAGGTTGCCGTCGCGCTTGTACGCGGCCTTGGCGTTGTTCCAGCCTTTCTGATTTTCTGGAGTCAGCCATGCAATGACCGGTGCCTTCGGGCTGATCCGCAAGCCTTCCATGGTCTCCTTGCCGAACTTGACGTTGCTGTCGACGTAGACGGTCACTTTGAAACCGGCCCAGTCCTCAATGAACGGCGAGCCAGTCAGCGAGCGCATCGTCTTGCTGTTGGTCGCGTTGAGGATCATCGGCTTCAGCTTCTCGCCCGGGCGCAGCTCACGTTCGGCAAAGTGCGCGGTGTTGAACACGTCCTTCGTCTTTTTGGTCTTGTCAGGCTCCAGCGAGACGCGGTTGATGGTGAGGATCGTCGGCTCGACGATATCGGCGCTGCTCAAGTAGGGCGAGTCGAACGCCTTACGGAAGTGGGTTTTCGATTCGTTGGACATGACGGCTCTCCCCGCCATGCAGGCGGCGTGTGAGTTCTGGTTATTGAGTGATTCGATCAGCGAGTGCGCTGAGGATCATCAGGAAGGTGAAGATGGCGAGGACAGGGAAGCTGCCACGCCATAGGAGTAGGCGGCGGGCGCGTTGGTGGCTGGTCATCCCTCACCTCTTGCGATGAAGCTGGCCATCTGGTCAGCGATCATTGGCAGGAACTGTTGAGCCATCCGGTGCTTGTCTCGGCGAAGGCTCTCCCATGCTGATGCGCTTACGGCGTAGAAGCGTTTCCCGTCCGGTGTTTCCAGCATGATATGAACACTCCCTGTAATCCGGTCGCGCTCCACGCTTGCTGCAACCATCGAGAGGTTATAAACGGCATGCTCAACCAGCGCACAAAGTTCGGCGCCTTCGATAAACATGAGCGCCTCTGCGGCAATTGGTTTCGGTAGACGGTAGGTATCGAATACGCGGTCGACGGCACGCTGCACTGGCGGAAGACCAAAGAAGTGCTCTCCAAGCTCGCCAGCAACCGTCCGCATCGCAGCCGTCAGCGTTTCGATTTGCTGGCGCTGCCTGCCAAGCAATGCCCGATCCATTTCATGGGCCGTGACGTACTTATTGACCTCTGCCTGCAAGGCGCGCCGCTGGTTTCTTCCGAAACGCTTACTCATTTCGCCACCGCCATAACAGGAATGCTGCGAGGCTCGCCGTTCTCCTTGAACAGGCTGTACTGAAGCATGTAGAGGGTCAGACCGAAGGCGAGAATCCAGAAGAGTGGTTTCATGCTCATTTCCCCTTGTACTGGATCGGCACGAAGGTGTACTGCTCCTGTCCGTGGCGATGGACAAGCCAGTATTCCATGTCGATGCGGTTCATCAGTTCGTTGAAGGTGTAGACGCGGGTGGCTAGGCGCTTCATGGGGCCACCTGCTTGCGGTAGTCAGCCTCGTGAATGCGCTCGGCCGCATGTCTCCAGCATGCTTGCGAACCGCTCGGCATGTCCTCGTCCGACATGGACAGATTGATAAGGGTTTGAGTGAGCTCGAGTATCGCCTTTTCTTTCTCATCCGCCGCGATCTGCTCGGGCGTGCGGATGGGGCGGACGCCGTGAATGTTGCGAACGTGGAACTCAGACCGCCCGTACTTGATCACGACCTGATGGGGGCCGTCGTTACCGATCACGGTTCCTTTAGCCCAGGCGATAGAGCCACGATTAAGCGTGAACTCGATTTCAGCCCCAGCAGGCGGCAGGCCTTCGCCGTTCCATGCTGCTGTCCCAGCGCGAGCCCAGTCTTCGTGGTCATGAATTGCGAAGTAGGCCGCTTCAATCGCTTCACCAAGCGATCCGATTCCATTTAGAAATATCGAGCAGTAAGCAGTGCTGCCAGCTTGCAATATTTGCTCTGGAATCTTACTCATGAAATCCTCGCCACCAGCATGCCGCGCCGGGTCTGAATGGAGATGCGCCGTGGCAGATCGGCGACCAGAAAAAAGCCCTGCTTCGTCAGGGCTTGGTTCATTGCTTTGTAGTCGACTGCGATGATCGTCATGCCGCACTCCTTGGCCGGTTCGCCGTGGCGACATTCAGCCGTTTGCAGTAATGGTGGAATTCTTCTTCGGTGATGGCCTTGCTGGTGTAGAAGGCCGTGATGTTGCGCAGTACCAGGATCTCGTACTTGTCCGGGCAGGCTGGGTGGGCCAGCTCGTCGAGGTCGTCGTCGATCAGAATGTGAACGCTCATAATTCAAGATCCTCTGCCTGAGCAATCAGCGCATCGTCTACGAGCGGCTGTAGCAGCTTCTCAGCGATTTCGCCGAGCATGCCGAGCGAGTGGTCGCTGTTGCCGAGCAACTCGTCGGCAGACACCTTGTCGGCGCATCCGCGCTTGGTTTCGATCAGCAGGTAGCCGAGCGACGGGGTTGAAACTTGCAAGTCGGCGAGGCGGGCATTCACATGCTCATCAACTGCCAGTGCGAAGTCTCGGAACCGAACGCCCTGCTGTGGGTTCATTCGGCGCTGGAATGTGACGTCACCACCGCGAATCAACCACTCAGCCGCGTCATACAGCCACTCGGCGCGCGACAGCTCTTCCGGCGTCTCACTGACACTTGGAGGCAACTTCGCGTCGTGCGCGGCCTGACAGATATCAAATCGTGCGTTCATCATTGCCTCCAGAATGGCGGGGTTATCGATAGGCGTGCTTGATTTCTGCGGCGCGCTGGGAATCGCTCAAACGCCCCCAGTGGTCATGTTGACAATTGTGCTGGTCTAGCGATGCCTGATTGGCTGTGCGGCAGTCTTCGCAATAGCCTTCATTCAGAGTTTCGGTAAGCTCGCCACACTGAGGGCAGTCGAACTGTTCGTTGCTCATCTCAATCTCCTAGGCGATATACCCGCCCGGCATAGTGGTAACGATCTGCCTCGGTGCGTCATGCATCCTACCTTTGGCGCAGTCGTGGACGTCGGGGCGGGGTTTGCGTGATGAGGGGGCTGTGCGTTTCATGGCTGCACCTTCCGAAAGAAGCCGAGCGCGTTCAGCATGGCTTCACAGTCGCAATCGTTGGATTTTCCATCGACCTCGCCAAGCAGCATCACCACGAACTTCTTGCCTTTACTTGGCTTGAATCCGAAAGTGAACACGCTGCCGGTAGATTCGCCGATGCCTGTCTTGGTAAACGACTTAGTGAACATTGCGTCACCGTCGTGCAGCTCAACGCTCATCACTCACCTCCAATCGCCTAATAAAAAGCCCGGCACAAGTCCGGGCTTTGTCACTCACGCAGACCTCCCTACGTGAGAGTGAATGTGCCTCCTGCTGGAGGGCTTGGCTGTCTGTTACATGGTCGTATCCTCCGCGTTGAGTTGAATAAGGTGGGCGCAGATGCCCGGTGCTGATCTCCGGGTTGGTGGACCGAGTCGCTGTTATTAAGTAGGCCCGCGTTATTCCACCGCTTGGGCATTTCGTTTGCGCATCAGCCTGCGCTTGCATCTGTATCGGGGTCTGATCTGTGCGGAAGGCAAGCCCCGCTTTGCGCCTCTGAGTGCGCCCCCTCAAGCCACGCTCCGGTGATTTCTCACTGCCTGGTCGTGGTCTCGCGTTCTTCCCGAGGTTGCGAACCCTCGCTTTCGGCTAGTTGCCAGCGCCTTCAATTCTGCTGGCGGTTCAGATCAGACTCCGATACAGACGCACTCTCTAAACGAGTTTCCCCAGAGAGATATCGGGCCGTTGCGTACGGCGGACGATGGAGTGTTTATGCCTTGACGAACTTGTTGTTCCCGTCGAGGCGGTATGCGACTTCTGGCTCGATTCCGTCCTCGCCAACATAGGCGTTGTAGGTGCGATAGCGCTCAGTCTTGTCGCACCATTTTCGGATGCGCAGTTCGGCTTTTTCGCCGCCAGTCAGCGTGGAGCCGTCGCCGCCAGTCAGCGTGGAGCCGTCGCCGCCAGTCAGCGTGGAGCCGTCGCCGCCAGTCAGCGTGGAGCCGTAGCCGCCAGTCAGCGTGGAGCGGTCGCCGCCAGTCAGCGTGGAGTCGTAGCTGCCAGTCAGCGTGGAGCGGTCGCCGCCAGTCAGCGTGGAGTCGTAGCCGCCAGTCAGCGTGGAGCGGTTGCCGCCAGTCAGCGTGGAGCCGTCGCCGCCAGTCAGCGTGGAGCCGTAGCCGCCAGTCAGCGTGGAGCCGTAGCCGCCAGTCAGCGTGGAGCGGTTGCCGCCAGTCAGCGTGGAGCCGTCGCCGCCAGTCAGCGTGGAGTCGTAGCCGCCAGTCAGCGTGGAGCCGTAGCCGCCAGTCAGCGTGGAGCGGTTGCCGCCAGTCAGCGTGGAGCCGTCGCCGCCAGTCAGCGTGGCCCCAATCACAGCAACGCTCGCCGCGCGCGGCTCGTTCTCCAGCAGGAACTGGGTAGCGCTTTGCTTGTCGCCGATGTGGCGAACGGTGCAGGTTGGGAATTTCACTTTCCCGCCGAGCGATTTAAGGTCGCTGATCAGGGCCTCGACAACAAGCCATTTTGCATCTGGTTTGCCGATGCTGTTGCTTGCGCTGGAATCGCCCTGGCCGAACAACCAGCCGTGCAGGCCATGGCCGCATTCATCGTCATCGCGCCAGTCTGGAGCAGTTACGACAGCGCCGATCTCGCTTGGCCATTGAAAACCGCCATGGCTGGTCAGGTCGGCATTGCAGGTGCGCAGAATCAATGCCGTTTCCGGCCTAGGGGTTTTCATGAGGGTTATCCTTGTCGGGGTGGGCTTTCGAATGCCTCCCGGGGTTTGAGAGGCATTTGTAAAGCCAGATGGCGATCCTGAATCAGCAGGAAGCCATCTGATATCCGATCGCTCTCTACTGGAGGCGCGACTGGCAGAATTCTGTTTGTTCCTCCAGCCGCGACCCTGTCCGCCAGAAAACTGCTTTCGGTGCTTTACGCTGCACACCCGGGTCAGTTGCCAACCCTCTGAACCGTTGAGGCCGGTTCATCGCTGCCTTGTTCGCCGTGTTTCGTTTGGCTTGAGGTCATTTAAGCTTGCTTAAAAGACGGAGTCAAGCATGCTGGTGAAAAATATTTAGCATGCTTAATCGAAGGGCGGCAAAAAGCCCGCGCATGGCGGGCTTCAAGTGAGATGGCTATTAGACGTTCGGCTTAAATGTCTCCGTCAAAGCTATGGGCTACGTACCTCCCAATGACTGAAACATGTTCGAGCTGGTCGGGGTTCAGGCTTTCGTCTGGGTTCTTCGTGGCGTTGTCGGAGCGGATGATCAGCCCACCATCGAACCTCTTATATAGCCGCTTGATTCGTAACTCATTCCCGTACCGGATGCCATACACCTTTCCGTCCTGTATAGCCGTGTTGCTTAAGTCCAGTGTGACCTTGGATCCCTCCGGGAGCGTTGGCTCCATTGATTCGCCTGTAACGATGAAGTCTGAAAGGTTCTTGGGGTTCAGCCGCTTTCGCCTAATCCAATCCATCCGGTAAGCATTCCCCTGATCCTGGTGCACTTCCTCTATCACCATTTCTCCCGTCCCTGCCGCAAATCTCACCTCAAGTCGAGGCACGATAATGAACTGGTCATTTGGAAGATCCTCTGGCGCTTCCCACGCGATTACGTTTTTGCCCGGAGTGAACGGTTCCGGGGCTCCCTCACCAGTTGCGATCCACCTCGCGCTCACTCCTGACTCGGAAGCCAGAGCGAAAAGGTTCTCTGGCTTTATAGATGCGGTTTCCCCCGTCGTCCACTGGGTTACGGCAGACGGCGATACTCCGCAACGCTTCGCCATCTCGGATTTCGACAGCTTGCTGTGCTCGATCGCCAGCGCCACCCGCTCATGACGGCCGGCGGGCTCTGAAATATCTCGTCCGAAAAAATTCATTTGCAAGCCCTAGAGAAAAGTTAAGCGAGCTTAATTCCGGTGAGCTTAAGCATGCAGGCCCATATTGCGCTCCAGCATTAAGCATGCTTAAATTCAACCAAACCAAGTGGAGCACTTATGAAAAAGACTGAGGTTCTCAACCACTTCAAAGGCGTCAGTAAGGTTGCTGAGGCTCTGGGCATTAGCCCTGGAGCGGTTTCTCAGTGGCCTGACTCGGTGCCTCCCCTTCGCCAGCTTCAGTTGCAGGCGATCACCGGTGGCGCACTCAAGGCATCCGACGATGCCATGCGCTTCCTTACCCCTGCCGCCTAACTACTTCGAACCACAAAGGAGAAATACCCATGGGATACGCCAACCCAAATGACCATCGCCGTGACAAGCGCCGCAAGGTCAGCCTCAACAACACGCTCGACAAAATCACTGCTCGAGCCGCGATCCGCGCGGAGAAACAGCACGGGACTCTCTTGTTCATGCTCGTTGAATGGGCCGTGGAAAACGGCGGCATCGAAGCACTTGCAAAGGACAGGTCAGAGTCTAGCGCGGCCTGATGGGCCAAAGGAGGGCCAAGTGCTCGAATACGAAGACCTGAGTCCAGGCGTAAAGGAAAAGATCGAGGAGTTAGCTCGACAGAATGGATGGAGTCTCGACAGGGCAGTTGAGGAGCTGATTATCGAAGGGATCGCCATGGGTGGTTTGACATTGGCGGTAAGGCCCAAAGCAAAGATTGTCGCGATCGAATGCGCGACAAATCTACTGGGCCAAAAAAGGGCCACACCGGACCCGAATTAGCACTACCAAATTCCAGACACAAAAAAGCCACCGGGCAAGGGTGGCTCTTCCTACAGCAAAGTTCAGCGAGATCAATTATGGCAGCACTACATGCGATAAGCAAAGGTCGGTTGAGGATGCAACTCACTGAGTTAGCCGGAAGCGCCGTTGCCGTGTATCCGGCATTCAGGCGTGTATTAGGCCTGAGCGCTTCCGCTGCTCAGTTTCTTTCTCAGGCCGTTTATTGGACTGAGAAGACCAGTGACGGCTGGTTCTACAAAACTGAGTCGGAGTGGCTGTCAGAGGTTGGTCTGAAAGCTGACGAGGTTCGCGACTCCCGCAAAAGCTTGAAGGCTATGGGTGTTCTTGCTGAAGAGCGCAAAGGAATCCCTGCCAAGATGTTCTACAGGATCGACGTTGATGTGCTGTTTGAGGCTCTGGACGGCAACATCCGCTCAGTAACTCTCGAGCAGCTTCTCGATCTGCACAGCTCAAAGCTTGGCCAACTTTCAAAGGCTGGCTTGATGCGTGCCAAGCGTGCTGGTGTTGAGTGCGAGTACGTCGATTATGCAGCAGTCCTAAAGACTTTCGGCATGGTGTGCGGCTGCTGTGGCTCGGCTATCACCAGAGGCCCAGGCAAGACTGGTGATCACCTCTCGTTCGATCACAAAACCCCTCTGGTTGCCGGTGGAGCGCATGTTTTTTCAAACCTTCAGCCAGCGCACGCCTCATGCAATGCGTCGAAAGGCGGATCCGTTTCTTACCAAGGACCAACTGGTTCTCCTTTGGTAGATGGATCAAGTTTCTCTTTGGTAGATACATCAAGTTCTTCTACACAAGAACAACTGGTTGTTCTACAGGAGACTGACAAGCGCTTCTACCAGCCAACAACTATTACAGAGATTACACAGAAGACTACAGCAGAGACTACGGCATTGGTGCTCGCTCCAGCTTCGCCGAAGCGCGCCGCGAAAAAGATCGATGCTGCAGAGTCTGATCGCCAAGAAGCCTGCCGTGAAATCTGGTCTTCCTACTCCGCCGCATACCAAGCTCGCTACCAAGCCGCACCAGTGCGCAATGCCAAGGTAAACCGCAACGTTGTCGACCTCTGGAAGCGTCTTGGCTCGGAAGCCGCCGCGGTGGCCGAATTCTACGTTGGCATCAACGACTCCTACTTGATCCGCAATTGCCACGACCTTGGCTCCCTGCTGGCCAAGGCAGAGTCGTATCGCACCCAGTGGGCGACCAATCGCCAGATGAACGCCACAACTGCCCAGCAGATTGAGCGCAAACAGGCGAACCTTCAGGCCGGGCAAGAAGCCGCCCAGCGAATCATGAGCCGCGAAGGGAGGAAGGAAAATGAATTCCTCTAATCGCATGACCACCGAACAAGTTGCCCGGCTCGCGTTGGCCATCGCAGCAACCGCTGAAGTGCTCGGCCAAACAATCACCACTGATGCCGCCGAGATGATGGCTGACGACCTCGCGGACTACCCGGCTGATGCAATCGGATCGTCGCTCAAGGCCTGCCGCCGCGAACTGACAGGCAAGCTGACCTTGGCCGCAATCCTCCAGCGCATTCAGGCCGCTGACGGTCGCCCTGGCAAGGACGAGGCGTGGTCGATCGCTCTGGAAGCCAGTGACGAGAGCGCAACTGTGGTGATGACTGCCGAGATCTTGCAGGCCATGACCGCTGCACAGCCTGTTCTCGATCAAGGCGACAAAATCGGCGCGCGTATGGCGTTCATGAGTGCCTACGAGCGTCTGGTGACCATCGCCCGATCTGAAGCAGTGCCGACGACATGGAGCGTTTCCCTCGGGTTCGATCCGGCGCGCCGCGTGACCGCCATCGAGTCGGCGGTTCGGATGCAGCTCATCAGCCAGCAGGCCGGCGCGCAGTACCTGTCCGACTTGCGTATCGCGCCGATCACCAACGACGGCCAAGCAATCGCCGGGCTGATTACCGGCAAGGTCGTCAAGCCATCGCCGAAGCTTCGCGAAAAGCTGGCCGAAGTCCGCTCAATCGTCACTGCCGCCAAGGCTCGCCAAGACCGCGAAAAACTCAAGCAGGCCCAAGCCAATCGGGTCGACACATACCTGCGCAAACGCCAAGCACGGGCTGCGATTGCTGCGCTTCAAAAGGAATTAACCAATGGCTGACATCGTAGATCTGGCTGACGGCGTTATCGAGCAGACGCTTGAGCATGCGCTGTCGAGCATCCCCCGTTACACCGGCATCAGCGCCACTGAGTGCGAGTGCGGCGAGGAGATCCCTGAAGGCCGTCGTCTGGCTATTCCGGGGGTGCAGCTGTGCGTGGGTTGTGCTGAGCGGGCGGCGCTGGTTAAGCAGGGAGTGCGGCGGCTATGACTGACCTCATGCTCCGCAACGAATCCGACCGCAACCGTCTGATGGGTTATCTGGCGGGCCTGGACCTGTCCAAGCCGCGCAAGCTAACCATCGTTGAGATCCGCAGCAAGCGCAGTGATGCACAGAACAAGATGCTTTGGATGTGGAACGGGATGATCCAGACCCATTTGCGCGAATCCTTCGGCCAGCTCGCCAGCTCGGAAGAGTGGCACGAAATTCTGGTCTCGAAGCTGTGGCCGGCCGAGGTTCATCCGGTCGAGCTGCCAGACGGCACCAAGTACCGCGTCGGCCGCGCCAAGACTCGCAAGTTCACCATCGCCGAGATGACCCAGTATCTGGAGCTGCTGGACGCCTACTGCGCCGAGCACCTTCAACTGCTCCTGCCGCATCCGGACGACCTGATGTACGCCATCTACGGCGAGAGGAGGGCCGCATGAGCCAGTTCAAGCCGGGCGATCTGGCGCTAGTCGTAGCTACCAGATCAGGGCTCAACATCGGAAAGACTGTGACGCTTGATCGCAGAATTAGTGCGGGCGAGGAAATACAGCTAAACGACTGGACGCTTACTTGTGTTAGTGACGGCTGGCTTGCAACTGGCGACCTCCTCACCAAAACACCTTTTCATGGTGTTTTTAGGACTGCTCAGCACGGTTTCCGAGAAAAATGCCTGATGCCACTCCAAGGCGACTTCCAGCCCGAGCAGCAGAAGTCGCGGGAGGTGGTCGAGTGAAGCGCACACCACTTCAGCGCAAGGCTCCGCTCACCTCCGGGCCGCGCCGCAAGCGTTGCCCGGAGTGCAGAGCGATGTTCACGCCCTCCAGAAGCTCGCAGGCGGTGTGCGGAGAGATCGAGTGCGCCATCGCTCACGGGAAGTCGGAGAAAGGCAAGGAGACCACTCGCAAGGCTTTGGCGGATATCGATCGCCGCGATATCAAGGTGCGCAAAGAGGCCCTGAAAAGTCGCGCAAACCACCTCAAGGATGCAGAGAAGGCTGTTCGCGACTACCGCCGTACCTACGAGTTGAGCGTCGGCAGCGGTTGCATCAGCTGCGGCGAGTCACAGGAGTCAATTCTGGCCGCTCAGGGCTGGAAGACTGGCGGTGCATTCGATGCAGGTCACTTCCTCGGCAAGGGCGCCCGTCCAGAACTGCGACTGATCCCCAACAATATCTGGCTTCAGTGCAAAAGCTGTAACGCCGGCTCGTCCAAGTACGCCCGCAAAGGCCAGACGGTTTCGCAGGCATTCCGGTCTGGGCTGATCGCCCGCATCGGCTTGGAAGCCGTAGAAGCGCTCGAAGCCGACCACGAACCGCGCAAATACACCGTGGATGAGCTGAAAGCCATCACCGCCGAATACCGCGCCATGACCCGTGAACTCAAGAGGACTGCAGCATGAACGGAAATATGCGTATCACCGCCGATCGCCAGCCGTGGAGTCTGCATGTTGAGTTGCGGGCCGGAGTGCAGGGTAGCGATGGAAAATTCCAGATCTGCCAGCCAGTCACTTACGGCGAAATCGCTGATGGACAACAGGCGGATCCTTTTTTGAAGCTGAGCCCGGCCGACGCGCAGCAGTTGCTTGATGAACTTTGGCGTTGCGGTATTCGCCCCTCACAGGAGCAGGGCAGCGTCGGGCAGTCAGCAGCCATGCAGAAGCACCTCGACGACATGCGCACCATTGCATTCCACACGCTGAAGGTGAAGCCATGATCTTCCACCTCTACTTCGGCTTCATGTTGGTTCTCTGTGGCGGCTGCCTTGAATGGTGCCGCCGGTTGCTGCGTCGGGATCGGATTGCGCGGGGTGTGAAATGAGCATGCGCGAAGAGTTTGAGGCTGCATACATTGAGTCCCTGGTAGAGCGATGCGGTGAAGGATTCCGAGAGACGGCCCTGTACTCGCTCAGCGAGAAGAAGCCAAACGGCGACTATCAGCACTACATCGATTTTATCGCTTGGTGGGCTTGGCAAGCTTCCCGCGAAGCATTGGTGATTGAGCTGCCATCGCCAGCAGTCGCCGGCAGCAGCTGCATTCGCGAGCACGCAATCCGGGATTGCCTCGAAGCCGCTGGCCTGAAGGTGAACCCATGAACTGGACACCAGTAGGCGAAAGCAAGCGCTGCATCTCGTCGGAAGAGGGCTATCTGATCAGCAAGTATTCGATGCAGGAAGGGTTTGCGTATGTCGCGCGCACTCCGGCGCCGGCCTCGAAGATTCTCAGTTCCGGCACCGATCTGGCCCAAGCCAAGGCCGCATGCGTCACGCATCTTGAATCGATACGAGGGAAGGCGGCGTGAAGGTCGACTACTGGTTCTGCTTTGCGTGCTGTTTTGGGATCGTCTGTTACGGGGCGTTCTGGTGCTACTTGATCTATTTGGAGTTCTCGGTATGAAAGCGCACGAATTTCTCGGCAAGGCTCAAGCTCTCATGCTTGAGCGCGGCAAGCAGTACGACAAGCCGGAAGGCGAGCGCAGCATGGCGACCGCTGTGAGTGCGTTCAACACCATCACCGGACAGTCGCTGACCGAGGCTGAAGGGTGGCTGCTGTTGCAGATCCTGAAGGACGTTCGCCAGTGGCAGAACCCGGCCTATCACGCCGATTCGGCCGAGGACTGCGTGGCATATTCGGCCCTGAAGGCTGAAGCGCTGGCGGGCACCGGTCTAGCGGGCGGACCAGGAAAAGTCGGAGGCCCTGCGGGCGGACCGGGAGCAGCACGATAATGGCCAATCGCAAAGTAACCGACGAGCAGCTCATCGAAGCGCTCAAGACCATGAGCTGGCCCAAAGCTGCGGAACACTTCGGCGTCAACGTGCGCACCCTGCAGCGTCGCAAGGAGAGAATGGCGCTGAAGGGCCATATCCCGGAGATGCACATCGAAACCAAGCTGCCGCCGTTCCTGAAGATCAAGGGCACGTCACAGCTCATGCGCCGCGGCGAAACCGAGCCGTTGCTGTCTTGGATCAAAACGAACACAGACGGTGAAGCATTAGAGGCCCTTATTCAGGCCTCCTGTGAGGCGGCGGTGAAGGATTTGCCTCAGATCGTGCCTCGTCCATTCGCCGGCACCTACCTGCCTGACCTGATGACAGCCTACCCAATTGGCGACCCGCACTTCGGCGAGTACATCTGGGCCGAGGAGTGCGGCGCTGACTGGGATCTGAGCATTGCTGAGCGTACTCACTGCGCAGCCATGGCTTCGTTGGTGGAGTCGGCACCGCCAACCGAGACGGCGATCATCGTCAACCTCGGGGACGCGGCGCACTACGACTCCATGGCAGCCATAACCCCACGCAGCGGCCACCACCTCGACGCAGACAGCCGCTACGCCAAGATGGTCGACATCCTCATTATGGCCATGCGTCAGTGCGTGGAGTCAGCGCTGACCAAGCACAAGACCGTTCACGTCGTGCATGTGATCGGCAACCACGATGAGACCGGCGCCGTATGGCTGAGCCGCCTGTTCGCCCACCTGTACGCCAATGAGCCGCGCGTCACCGTCGAAACCTCCCCGAGCGTCTTCAGCTACTACCGCTGGGGCAAGAATCTGATTGGCATGCACCACGGCCACACCAGCAAGGCAGAGAAACTTCCCGGCGTCATGGCCACAGATCGCGCCAAGGACTGGGGGGAAACCCTGCACCGCTACTGGTGGACTGGTCACATCCACCACGAGAGCAAGAAGGAATACTCGGGTTGCACCGTCGAGTCCTTCAACACCCTGGCACCGAACGACAGCTACGCCACGGCCGGCGGCTGGAGATCGCGCCAGAACATGAAGGCCATCGTCCTGCATCGCGAGCACGGCGAAGTCGCACGCCACACCGTACATCCGTCCATGTTGAAAGAGGTGGCAGCATGAGAGACGCCGAAGAACTTCTGACGCAATGGGGGCTGTGGTCATGGCAATCAGTTGGTGTGCCGCGCTGCACTTCGCCCATGTACGCTCTTATGCGCGACAAAGTGGCTCAGCATTCAGAGCCGCTGGCGGACATCTGCGACGACGATGCGCTGACAGTGGATCGGATCATCGGAACGATGCGCCGCTGCCGGCCCCAGATGGCGGAGATCATCACGCTCTACTACCGGCACAAGCTGACCATGAGCAGGATTGGCCAGATGCAGGACGACATGCCACGGCTCAAGGTGCGCGAGATCATTCTGGCCGGGCAGGCGTATGTTGACGCGGGAATGGATATGGCGGCTGTAGCCTGATAGGTCAATCATCTTGACGTGTTAACTTTCTTCTGGCATATTGCCCAAAGATGCGGTTTTACCGCTTCAAACAAGCCTCGCCACTGTGCGGGGCTTTTTTGTTTCTACCGAACCCCGCTCCCCAGCGGTATTGGCGCCCACTGTGGCGCCTTTTTTACATAAATAAGCTTGTCATTCTCGACCATGGGAGATGTCGCCATGCCTGAAGTGCAGATTTCTGGGTATGTGGTGCTCATGGATCAGGGCGATCTTGATGCATTTCAGGTCGAACAGTGGCGAGTGATGAATGTGAACGGCAAGCTCTACGTCTGCCGCCGACCATCCAAGACAAGTGGCGCCAAGTTCGAGCTTTTCCACCGAATGATAATGCGCTGCCCTGAGGGTATGTGTGTAGACCATAAAAGCGGGGAAACGCTTTATTGTAGGCGAGAAAATCTACGGATTTGCACGCACGCCGAGAACATGCGTAACAGAAAGATAAGCAAATCCAACAAGTGTGGATTCAAAGGTGTGTATGCGGATCCAAGATCACCCGGAACCTTCATCGCAAAAATAATTTTCGAGGGGAAGCGCTATTGGCTTGGCAGATATAGCGAGCCTGAAGCTGCGCACGCAGCCTATTGCCGAGCAGCCAAAGCGCTCCATGGCGAGTTTGCTCGCACGGCCTAGCAGCGTTCCCTTAATCCATTCCCCAACGCCGAGACCAACGAGGCGCCTATGAGATCGCAAGCCATGTCAGAGCCCGGACCGTTTACCGCTTTGGGTGGCATCGCGCTCTACAAGCTCGGCGCCTTTGGGTTCGTCGCGGTACTGGCCGCCATTGTCGTTATGGCCATGACGCTGCCCAAGACCGTTCGCGAGTTCGTTGTAGCGATGATCAGCACCACCGTCTCCAGCATCTGCGGCGGCGCCTTCGTGGTGCGCTGGTTCGATCTGGGCGTCTGGGCTCATGACGACATTGGCCTGATTGCCATTGGCGGCATCATCTTCGTCTGCGGCCTCCCTGCATGGGTATTGGTCCGGGCCTGGTTCAAGTGGGCCGAGAAGCGCAAGGACAAGGATCTGGCCGAGCTGGCCACAGAGCTCAAGGATCTGCGCAAGACCGTCACAGGCGGGCAGTGAGTCGCAATAGATTGCGCGAATCGCCCAGAAACTCTGAATATCAGCACTTAATTGCAGGTGACAACATTGGATAACCAGCACAAGAAAATCAGCGGCTACCGTGACCTGAGCCAGTCCGAGATCGATGGCATGAACTCCATCAAGGCGCTGGAAGCTGACGCCGGTGAACTATTCAAGCAGATCGGCCAGATTGAAGGCGTTGATCCACGACTGCTGGCTCTGGCCAAAACCAACTTGCAGCAAGGCTTCATGTGGTTCGTTCGCTCCATCGCCAAGCCTGCCGACCCATTCAGTTAAGTCGTATCGGTGAATGCCATGCCTCGCCAGATCAACGTCCGCGCCTACCTCCCATGGTGGTTCCGTACATACGTTCACGCTGTCTACGCATTCGCCTACATGACTGGGCTTGAGGTCGACAAAGACGTCATCCGGGCACAGGCCAAGCAAGTCACGCGCTATCGCGAGATCGAGTAACAGAAGGAATTCAGCATGACAACCAAGCCTGATTGGGAGGCGATCGAACGCGCCTACCGGGCTGGTTCTCTTTCGATCCGAGCCATTGGTGAGTTGCATGGTGCAAACCACGCCACGATCCTGAAGCGAGCCAAGAAACACGGGTGGGAGCGAGACCTTACTGAGCAGGTCAGAGCTGCAACTCAGCGAAAGGTAACCAAATCGGTAACCATTGGCACCACTGAGGACTCATTGGTTACTGAGGCCTCGATTGTTGCTGAGGCTTCAGACAAGGCCGCGTCACTGATTATCGCTCACCGTGGCAGCCTGGCGTTGTGGCAGGGCATCGCAACGAAGCTCAGCGTGTTCCTCGCCGAGGCTGACATTGACAAGAAGACTCACGGCGACTTCGCTCGGTCGCTCAACGCTGGTGTTGATGCTCAGCTCAAGGTCATCAAGGCGCAGCGTCAGGCTTACAACCTTGACGAGCCGAATCCTGAATACAAGGCCGAGACCGTAACGAGAATCGAACTGGTCGCGATGTAATGGCGGTTGCGAAGATCGAGATCCCGGACAAGCTGATTCCAGTGTTCCAGGGTGATGCTGACGTACGTGGCGCGTTCGGTGGTCGTGGATCTGCCAAGACTCGCAGCTTTGCCACGATGATTGCAGTACGTGGCTACATGTACGGCAAGCAGGGCGTGTCGGGCATCTTGCTCTGCGGCCGGCAGTTCATGAACTCGCTGGCTGACTCTTCGTTCGAGGAATGCAAGCGTGCGATCGAGGAGCAGCCATTCCTCAAGGATTATTACGAGATTGGCGAGACGTTCATCAGGAGCCGCGACAAGCGCATCTGGTTCGCGTTCGCTGGTCTTGATCGCAACATCGCGTCCATCAAGTCAAAAGGCCGCATCCTGATCTGCTGGGTTGACGAGGCTGAGCCGGTCACTGATGACGCCTGGGTGACGCTGATCCCCACGCTGCGTGAAGAGGGCGAGGACTGGAACGCCGAGCTTTGGGTCACATGGAACCCGAAGCGCAAGAAGGCGCCGGTCGAGAGCAGATTCCGCAACATCGAAGACTCGCTGATCAAGGTTGTCCAGCTCAACTGGCGCGACAACCCGAAGTTCCCGGGCAAGCTTGAGCGAGAGCGCCAGCGCGACCTGGCAGAGCGCCCCGAGCAGTACGACCATATTTGGGAAGGTGGATTTGTGACAGCTCTCGCAGGCGCCTACTTCGCGCAGCACCTGGCCAAGGCCAAGGATGAGGGCCGAATTGGCCATGTCGCCGCTGACCCGCTGATGACCATCCGCCTGTTCGCTGACATCGGTGGCACTGGCGCCAAGGCCGACAACTTCGTGTTCTGGGCTGCTCAGTTCATCGGCAGAGAGATTCGCGTCCTCGATCATTACGAGCAGCAGGGGCAGCCGCTGGCGACCCACCTGAACTGGCTCAGGTCGAAAGGCTACACGCCTGACAAGGCGCAGATCTGGCTTCCACACGACGGTGACGCGCAGGACAAGGTCCACGACGTGTCGTACCGCTCGGCCTTTGAGGCTGCGGGCTACATCGTCACCGTCATCCCGAACCAGGGCAAAGGCGCCGCGATGCTTCGCGTAGAGGCAGGCCGCCGCCTGTTCCCGGCCATGTGGTTCGACGAGACGCCCACCCAGGCAGGCCGCGAGGCTCTGGGCTGGTATCACGAAAAGCGCGATGAGATTCGCGGTATCGGCCTCGGCCCGTCGCACGACTGGGCCAGCCACAGCGCTGACGCATTCGGCTTGATGTGCGTTGCCTACGAGCAGCCAAACGCTACGGCTCCGGCCCCTATCAAATATCGTAATCGAGTGATCGCATGACCAAGATGACCGACGCGGAGCTGGTGTCCTACCTCGAAGACGAGGCGCGGCAGGCTCACCTGTTCAATGACGGTGAGCTGCAGGAAGAGCGCGTCAAGGCAATGCGCGCGTATACCCGCGAGCCATACGGCAACGAGGAGGAAGGCCGCTCGGCTGTCGTGGCGTCTGACGTGTTCGACGCTGTCGAGGGCATGCTGCCGGACCTGATCGAGGTGTTCACCAGCTCAGAAAAGGCCGTGGTCTTCGAGCCTGTAGGCCCTGAAGATGAGGACGGCGCCGAGCAGGTCACCAACGCCTGCAACTACGTGTTCTACAAGCAGAACAACGGGTTCATGATCCTTTACACGGCCTTGAAAGATGCGCTGCTGCTCAAGACAGGCTCCGTGAAGTGGTACTACGACAAGAAGCGCGTGCCTACCTTCACCCGATACAACGCCGTCGATGAAATGCAGATCGCGCTGTTCATGCAAGAGAACCCAGAGGCTGATATCGTCGAGCAGGAGGAGGCCGAGCTTTCCCAAGAGGAGGCTCAGCAGTTCCAGCAGATGGCCGCTGAACAGTATCAGATGACTGGCGCCATGCCAGAGATGCCGCGACGCTTCAACGTCAAGGTCAAGACCATTCAGGAAAAGGGATACTGCTGCGTTGTGGCGATCCCTCCTGAAGAACTGCAGGTTTCCCGCCGGCACGACTCGCCACTACTGAAGGACTGCCCTTACGTCTGTCATGTGACCCGCCGCAGCGTCTCTGAGCTGCGCGAGATGGGCTATGACGTTGAACCATCGGAAGTCCGCGCCGCCACCTCTGACAACGTGACCGATTACCGCGAGAACAATGGCGGCCGCTTCGATGACCGGGAGGATGAAGACCCGGCCGACGAAACCATGGCGCGCGGATACTTGCGTGATGAGTATGTGCTGGTCGACTACGACGGCGACGGTATCGCTGAGCGCCGCAACATCGTGCGCCTCGGCGATCGCATCCTGGCCAACCGCGAGTGCAGCCATGTGCCGATTGCTGCCTGGACACCGTACATCATGACCCACTCGTTCAACGGCATGTCCGTTGCTGATCTGGTCGAGGACTTCCAGCGCATCCACACCACGATCATGCGTCAGCAGCTCGACAACCTGTATCTGGCGAACAATCAGGAAACCATCGTCACGATGGACGCCCAAGGCAACCCGATGGCAGACATTGACAGCCTGCTTAATCGTCGCCCGGGCGGCATCATCATGGAGAAGGGGCAGGGTAACGTGCGCCCGTACATGGAGCGCTGGCAGGGCATCGAGGCCATGCCGATGCTCGAGCAGTTGCAGGGCGAGAAGGAAAACCGCACCGGCTGGACGCGTTACAGCCAGGGCCTTGACGGCGACAGCCTGAACAAGACCGCCACAGGCGCCCAGATGATCATGAACGCCAGCCAGAAGCGCATGAAGCTGATGGCTCGCATCGCCGCCGAATGCCTTGTTGCGCCGATGTTCCAAGGCATCTTCAAGGTGCTGACCGATAACGGCATGGAGGCGCTGAGCTACCGCTTGAATGGAAAGTACGTCAAGAGCGACCCGCAAGAGTGGCGCGACCAGTACGACATGACGATCAACGTCGGCATCGGCACCGGTGACGTGCAGCAACAGAACGTGTTCCTGCAGCAGATTGCGCAGACCCAGGCCATGGTGGCTCAGTCACCGTTCGCCAAGTCGCTGATGAGCCCCGACAAGTTCTTCAATGTACAGGCGCGACTGGCCGAGAACGCCGGGTTTAAAAACCCCGAGGAGTTCTGGGTCGATCCCGCATCGGTGCCGCCAGAGGCTGACCAACCACCACCGCCAGACCCGAAAGTTGTGTTGGAACAGGAAAAGCTCAAGAACGACCAGATGAAGACCCAGGCCGAGATGCAGCAGAAGTCGGTCGAGGCCGACAAGGATCGCCAGTTCAAGGCCGCCGAGGCTGATAAAGATCGCCAGTTCAAGCTGGAGATGGAGCTGCTGCGCCTCGATCACGCTGCCGCACATGCCCACCGCGACGAGGTTTACCCGAATGGCCAGTGATTCCGACCTGCTAGACCAACAAGGCCGTGGACAGGTAGCACTCCAGTTGCTGGAGAACGAGCTGCTGAAAGAGGCGCTGGACGCTATTGATCGCGAAGTCATGGAGCAGTGGATTGGCTGCCCGGCTCGCGACAAAGAGGGCAAAGAAGCCCTGTGGCAGCTCATCAAGACCAGCCGCAAGTTCCGCGAGGTGCTGACCGGGTACATCGATACCGGCAAGTTGGCCACGCACAGGCTCAAACAGTACGAAGAGCAGGGCCGAATCGCTCGCCTCTTCACCAAATAACAAAGAATTCAACTACAGCCCGCCATTGAGCGGGCTTTTTTATGCCCGTTACGCGGGCGAACTGGAGTGAGTGATGGACACCAACCAAGAAAGTGGAGTGTCGCTGGATGATGTATCCGAGCTTCTGGACGAAGCGCCCGAGCAGGTCGAAGAAGGCGAAGAAGCCGTAGCCGAAGCACTCCCCGAAAAGGAAGAGCAAGTCGAGGCCGCGGAAGAAGACGACGGCGAACTGGTCGAGATAGAGGGCAAGTCCTACCGGGTTCCGAAAGAGCTCAAGGGCATGGTCCTCATGCACAAGGATTACACCCAGAAAACCCAAGAGGTCGCCGATCTGCGTCGTGAGGTTGAGGGGCGTGCGCAAGCCCTCCAGCAGCATGAACAAGTGTTGGGCGCCTCCTTTGAGAAGGCAGTCGAATTCCGCCAAGTGCAAGATCGACTTGCCCAATTCGAGGCTCTGGACTGGAACGCGTTGGTTGATGCGGACCCGGCACAGGCCCAAAAGCTGACCATTGCGTTTCAACAGCTTCAGCGAGAGGCGCAAACCAAGTTCTCAGAAATGCAACAGGCCCAGGCCCAGGCCCAGCAACTGACGGCAACTCAGCGTCAGCAAATGCTCGCCCAGGCTGAACAGGATCTGAAGGCACGACTGCCGAACTTTGGGCCGCAGACCGCCCAGCAGATCCGCAAGACAGCCGAAGAGCATTACGGCATCAAAAGTGAGGAGCTTGAAGGCCTCGCAGACGCCCGTTACGTGCATGTCCTGCATGACGCCATGAAGTGGCGTGAGCTTCAGGCTAAACAGCCTCAAGCCATGCGAAAAGTCGCTGACGCGGCCCCGGCCATCAAGCCGCAGCCGGCACAGCAAAAGCCCCGAACCAATCAAGCCGCCTTTGACCGACTCAAGAAAAATGGTCGCGCCGAAGACCTGGCTGCTTTGCTCTGAGGAGAGTAAGCCATGACCCAACCTACCAACACCTTCGATTCCTACACCGCTGTAGGTAACCGCGAAGACCTGCAAGACAAAATTTACATGGTGTCGCCGGAGAAGACCCCGATCGTCTCCTCGATCCGCCGCTTCAAGGCTGAGCAACGTCTGCACGAATGGCAGCGCGACAACCTGGCCACGCCGAACAAGGACAACGCCGTTATTGAAGGCGATGACCGCACCGGCACCGCGCTGACCCCTACCGGGCGCGTGGCCAACACCGTGCAACTGTTCGACAAGGTTGCCATCGTATCCACCACGCAGGAAAAGACCAAGTCTGCCGGCCGCTCTTCGGAGATGAAGTATCAGGTCGCGAAGAAAATGGTCGAGCTGAAGCGCGATCTGGAAGCCATGGTGCTGTCCGATAACGTCGCAGTAGCTGGCAACAGCACCACTGCACGTAAATCGGCCGGCCTCGGCGCCATGATCTATAGCAACGTGAGTCACGGCGGCGCGGGTGCCACACCAGCACACACCTCCGGCCTGGCGACTACCGCGCAGACCGCCGGCACCAACCGTGCGTTCACTGAAGCACTGCTGAAGACCGTACTGCAAAGCATCTTCACCAACAGCGGCGAAATGCCTTCGATCATCAGCCTGACTCCGAGCCACAAAGGCACGTTCTCCGGTTTTGCTGGTATCGCGGTCAACCGCTTCAACGTGAGCAAGGGCAAACAGGGCGTCATCGTCGGTGGTGCGGACGTGTACATGTCCGACTTCGGCGAACTGACTGTCGTGCCGAACTACATCCAGGGCACCGCCAACGCCAACACCGCGTTCATCTTGAACCCGGAGTACGCAGGCATTGGCTACCTGGGAGGCTTCAAGTCGGAAGAGCTGGCAAAAACCGGTCACACCCAGAAGGAACTCGTTTCCGTCGAGGCTTGCCTCGTTGTTACCTCGGAAACCGCTCACGGCAAGGTCGCCAACCTGACGCCGTAATGGGGGCAGTGGCATGGGACGGGGGCTTCGGCCCCTTTTCTTTCGCCTGCCGGAAATGCTCGGGAGTGGAACATGACCAAGATCACCGAACACGATGCGCAGACCGGGATTACCACGTCGGTGCACTACCTCGATAACAAGACCGTCATCGAGAAGACTTATGACGCGCAGCCATTGATCGAAGCCGCTGCGAGCATGCGCGCCGCTACCGAAGGTGAGAGCTGGGGCGAGATGCGCCACGTAGGCTTTATCCCGATGGCTGAGCTTGGGAAGATGATGCGCCAGGATGGTGGTTTTGACCGTGCACGGCTGATCGCATGGCTCAAGGCCAACCCAATGCTGGCAACCTTCAGCAAGGTCCTCAAATGAATTACTCCGAGATCAGCGAACGCGTGGCGGACTGGATAAACCGCAGCGACCTGTCAGCGCGCATCCCGTATTTCATTGAGTTGGCAGAGGAGCGCATGAATCGGGCGCTCCGCGTTCGTCAGATGGAGCTGTCGATGCCTGCCACTGCAATCACAGACAATATCATTGCGCCGGCCGCCGACGTGATCGACGTTAAGGCTCTCTGGGTGCCGAACTATGAGCGCACGCCCCTGAGCCCGCAAACACTGGAATCGGTGATCGCTGGCGGCTACCAGGGCACGCCGACCATGTGGGCATGGGATGGAGCGAGCCTGAGATTCGATGGCGCTGGTGATGTGCAGGGCGTGGTGTATGTGCGAATCCCTGCACTCGCATCGTCCACCACCAACTGGGTGAGCGATGGGCCTTGGAGTCTGTACCTATGGGGGGCTCTCATGGAAGCGTCGTTGTTCGTCAAGAACGCCGCCGATGCTTCTACGTGGGAGGCTCGATTCCTGCAGGTGCTCGATGAACTCCAGGGTAATGAACGTCGCCGTTCCGGGCCAATGGTTGCGAGGGCGCGCTGATGATTCCGCTGCTTGGATTTGCCCCTGATGCTGACGTGACAACCCCAGGCGTCCTACTCGCCTGCACCAACCTTATCCCCTATCTGAACGGGATGGAGGGTGCGCCAGCACCTTCGACGCCGAGCGCCACGCCTGCACTGGCAGCCGCGTGCATTGGTGCAGCCGTGGTTTCCAAGCTCGATGACACTCGCCGGATCATCGCCGGCACCACGACCAAGTTGTACGAGCTTACCGCTGGTGCGTGGGTCGATATCGGCCGCGCTGCGGCATATAACGGCGGGATTGACACACGCTGGTCCATCACTCAGTTCGGTGATGCCACCCTATGCGCGAACAGGGCTGACGTGATTCAGCGCTCCACCGGGGCGGCGTTTTCCGACGTGGCCACTGCGCCAAAGGCCGAGATCCTGTTCACTGTCGGGGCTTTCGTTATGGCCCTGAACACCAATGACGGCGCCGAAAAGCCTGATGGCTGGCACTGCTGCGCAGCCTTCGACGACACGTCATGGACGCCCAGTCTTGCCACGCAAGCCACGTCCGGGCGCCTGGTAGCCACTGCTGGCCGTCTGACTGCCGGAATGCGCCTGGGCGAATACGCCATTGCCTACAAGCAACGGTCCATCTACCTCGGACAATACGTTGGAGCGCCGACCGTTTGGAATTGGATTCAAGTCCCTGGCGGGGACGCTGGCTGCGTAGGCAAGGAGGCGATCTGCGACATCGGCGGGGCTCATTTCTTTGTCGGCGATGACAATCTTTGGATCTTCGATGGAACTCGGCCAGTCCCGATTGCGGATGGCTACGTGCGTCAATTCTTCTTTGACAATTCGAACCCGTCCTATCGATACAAGACGATCTGCGTGTTTGATCGCCAAAAGAATCTGGTGTGGATTTTTTACCCATCGCTCGGTGCTACTGCCCCTGATTCTGCGCTGGTTTACCACGTTGCCGCCAAGAAGTGGGGCGTAGCGAATCGCAGTATCGAGGCCGCGCTCAACTATGTTTCTGGCGGAATCACGATCGATGGGCTGTCGGCTATTTCCGCAACGATTGACGGGCTGTCGTCATACTCGTTCGACTCGCAGTTTTGGCTTGCGGGCGGCAAGTCGCTGTCCGTCTTCAACACCTCGCACCAGCTTCAGTCAATGACCGGCGCTTCGGTTTCAAGCTCCATGACTACCGGTGATGTTGGAGATGATGAGGCCGTGTCCGCGCTGAACAAGATTCGCCTACGGTATGCCGTTTCGCCGACGTCCGCTTCGGCGCAGGCGCTTATCCAACAAAACTCTGGTACGGGGTTTGTCGTGTCCGCCACCGGATCGGTACTGGATGGGAAATTCGACCTAAGGCAGTCAGCCCGCTGGCACAAGGCAGTATTCACGTTCATGGGGCCTGTACGAGTCACCCATATGGATGCCGATCTCGTGCCTGCAGGTAGCCGCTGATGAAGCTCAGGACAACCCCGACAGTTGCCACAAATGACCCGGTGCTGCAACGAGAACTTCGCGAGCATGCCACCCAGGTCAATTTGCTTTCAGAGTGCCGGATCGCTGGATATTACACGGCGTTTACCGCCGCCCCTACGAGCGGCGCATGGATGCAGGGCGATTCAGTGAAGAACTCTGCACCGTCCGAACTGGGCTCTGCCGGCTCAAAATACGTAATTGAGGGCTGGATCTGCACGGTATCGGGTACGCCCGGGACATGGCTTCAGAAACGCTGCCCGACAGGTAACTGATGAACAAGATACTGGTTGTTCCAACGACCCACATTGATCAGGCGTGGAAAGAAGGCGCGAGCCATTTGGGGGTGGCCTGCGCAACCTCCGGCGGCGAGATCACTGGTGATCAACTGAAAATGATGCTGAGCCGTGGCGAGCGCACGCTTTTGCGGCTTGACCAAGACGGTGAGATTGCTGGGTGGGGGGTTATCGGGTTTGAGCAACTGCCGAACTTTCGCGTCCTGTACGTCTACGAACTGTATGCCCCTCACGGTCATTTCGAGTCGTTTTTCGATGAACTGGGCGGCCTTGCAAAATCATCCGGCTGTTTGCGCATGAGATGCGCGGCCGGCCCCGCTCAAGCCCGCCTTTATCGCCAGCGTTGCGGATTCGCGCCTGTCTACCAAGTCCTGGAGGTTGAACTGTGAATATTGAAGACCTGAATGAACAGCTCAGCGTCGAGTTTGGCGGGCCTGCTCTTTCTGCGCTCCCGAGTTTCTCTGGTGATCGCGTTCGTCCGCACAAAGGCGGCGGGTCCACCAGCTCAACCACTCAATCAATCCCGAACGAACTGAAGCCGCTGGCAGCGGCCTATAGCGATAAAGCCATGGATCTGGCGAATCAGCCTTATCAGGGCTATTACGGCCAGCAGGTTGCAGACAAAAACTGGTGGCAGGCACAGGGCGAGCAGGGGATTACCGATCGTGCGCTGGGCGGCGATGCGCTGATGAATCAAGGCAGCGCAACGATGAAAAACGCGCTGGCGTCTGGCGACGCTGCCACATCGCTCGGCAGACTTGGGACCAACCAATATGCAGGATCGAACCCGTACCTGCAGCAGAACATCGATGCTGCGATGGGTGATATCACCAGAAACTACAATGATGCGATCGCTCCGGGGCTGACTACCCAAATGGTCGGCTCTGGCTCTTTCGGTAACTCTGGCGCCCAAGCAGCAAGCCAGAACTCCCTGAACGATCTCACCAAAAACCTGAGCAACACCGCATCAGGTATGCGCATGCAGGACTACACGGCGCAGCAAGGCCTGGCCGAGAACCAGCTAAATCGCAATCTCACCGCTGCGCAGGATTATGCCGGGCGCAACGATCAGATGAAGTCGCAATACCTCAACCTTGCTCCGACGTATGCCAATCAGGCTTATACGGATGCCGGTCAGCTCATGAACATCGGCAATGCCAATCAGGATAACCAGCAGCAGAAGCTGGACGCCGTGTATCAGAACTGGAGTGACGCGCAAAACGACCCATACAAAAAGTTGGCCGCGATGTCTGGCGTTTTTGGGTCTGGCTTGGGCAATACCGCAACGACCAAACAATCTGGCGGGGGTGGTAAATGAGCTTCTTTGGTGATGTCGGCAGCTTTGAGATGTTCAACTTGGGCGCCATGGGCAATCAGGTCAAGGACAACCCGGCGCGGCTGTTTTACGGCTCAGCAGACCCGTTTTCTACCAGCATGTGGAACAAGGTGCTTGGCACCGACGACAAGCCGCTGGTTGATCAGTGGGGAGGCGCGGCGCCGCAGCGCTATGAAGAAGCGCAAGAAGCCGGCATCAATACTGGCCCCGGCAAGACGATGCATAACATCGCCAAAACAATTGCCTCGATCTATGCCGGCGGCGCGGCTGGCGGCGCGGCTGGCGGACTTCTTGGCGGTGGGTCCGGTACGGCTGGCGGGGCCGCTGCCAGTACAGCCCCTACAGCGGGATATGGGCTTGGCCAGCCACTTGTGACTGGTCAAGCAGGCAACGCCGCCATCGCTGGGGGCTCTAGCCCGGGGCTATTGGGCTCAATGGGCAGCAGCCTTTCCAACTTCAACACACAGGCCAAGCCTTATATGGACGCAGCCAGTTACGGCCAGAAAGCCTACGGCCTGCTGAATCAGGGCCAGCAGCAGCCTATGGCGAGCGGGCCCATGCAGCAAAACACCAGCGGCCCGCAGACGCTTGCACAGATTGCGCAAGGTCAGCCAAACCCGCTGATCGCCCAGCGACAACAGTACGCACAACAGCGCCGCGCCGGCATGGGGAGAGTCTGAAATGGTCGATGGCATGAATGGACTGCTGGATTTCGTCAAGACCCCAGCAGGGCAGGGCTTGCTCGCGGCTGCATTCGGCGGCCTGGCAAGCGCGCGTTCTGATCGCGGCCCACTGAACACGATTGGCGCCGCAGGCCTGTCTGGTATTGCGGGGTACTCGGCCGCCAACTCCAATGCGCTGAAACAGCAGAAGGCTGATTTGCAACAGCGTCAAAGAGAAGCAATCCCGACGCTTTACGGTAAAGACGCGCAAGGGAAAACAACGTTCGACTGGCAGACCGCTGCATCTCTTCTTCCGCCCGACGACGTCCTTAAATACGCCCAATTACCAAATGCAACCAGGAGCAAGGTTGCTCGCACCCTTGATGTTCCGGGCGCGAATGGTAATAAGCAGACGATGCAGTACGACGAGTATGGCGACCCGATTGGTCAGGCGATCGACTCCTACGTGGCCCCGCAATTGGTTGATACGGGTGGCGCCAAGCAGTTTGCCATCCCGAATGCAGGCCAAAGCTTCGCCATGAGCATGTCGCCGGGCGAGCAGGCCGCCAACGCTCGCGGCTGGGCCGGGATCGCCAACCAGCGCCAGCAGAACGGAATCATGCAGGATGCGAACAACATCAACCGCATGGCTCAACGCACGGAAATCGTGCCCGGCGCCGACGGCCAGAACTATCTTATCGACAGGGGCACAGGTCAGGCCAAACTTGCGACTACCGAGAGCGGCGCCCCTGTCATGTCTGGGAAAGCGGCGGAAGACGCAAGAAAACGCACCCGTGACGCGAACGATTCCGTCGAACTCATCGGGATTGCACGCAAAACGCTTCCGGGAGCTACTGGGAGCGGTGTTGGCGCCGCAGCAGACACCACTGGCCGGTTCTTTGGGGTGTCGTCTGAAGGCGCGCAGAAGGCTGCGCAGCTTGAGGCGCTTGGCGGTGCGTTGGTCATGAAGATGCCCCGCATGGAGGGGCCTCAGTCCAACATGGACCAGATGCTGTATCGCGAAATGGCTGGCAAGGTTGGAGACCGTACAGTCCCCATCCCTGAGCGACAGGCTGCGCTTGAAACAGTCGAAAAGCTTTTGGGTAAGTACGCCACCAGCCCGCAACAAGCATCACCTGCTCTGGCGCCTCCCCAGTCTCAATCCGCTGGGGCATTTGCCGACCCAGATAAAGAGGCCCGTTATCAAGAGTTCAAGCGCCGTCAGGGGCAATAACCATGAACGAACAGGAAGAATTTGAATTCCGTATGCGACTGGAGCAGGAGCAGGCGGCGCCTTCGGTAGAGATGCCGTCGACAGTGGCGCCTCAGGCTCAGCAAGAACAGGGCACAGCCGCTGGCCCCGCACCCCAAGCTGGACGATTCGGCAACCTGCTCAATCGCCTGCCGCAAAACGCCGGCAGCGATCTCATGCAGGACGCCGGCAACCTACTCGGCGGCGCGGTACGTGGTGCAGGATCGATTGGCGCGACGATTGTCGCCCCTTACGACATTGTTCAAGACCTGCGCGCCGGCAAAGGCCTGTCGCTTGAGTCGAACCGCCAGCGTCGTGCCGATATGGACTGGGCGCTTCAGGATCTCGGCGCGCAACCTGACTCCATGGCGTTCAAGGGCGGCAAGCTCGGCACGGAAATCGCCGGGACTGCTGGATCTGGCGGACTGCTGGCCAAAGGCGCCGCGATGCTGCCGGGTGCCGCCAAGATCGCCCCGCTCATTGAATCGATTGGCTCCGGCGGGTTCCGCAATGGCGGGCTGCAAGGGCTGACGGGGCTGGCGACTCGCGGCGCGGGCGGGGCAATTACTGGCGGTGCATCGGCTGGAATCATTGACCCCGATTCCACGGGAGCTGGCGCTGCACTTGGCGCGGCATTTCCAGTTGGCACCAAAGCGCTTGGAGGCCTTGGTGTGATGATCGGGAATGGTGCAAAAAGTGTTGTTGAGCCGTTATATGATGCTGGCAGGGAGCGAATTATCGGAAGGGCGCTTAAAGAGTTTTCCGGTGGACGGGCAGATGAAGCGGCGAGAAATATGCTTTCTGCGCGGGAGCTTGTTCCGGGGTCAATTCCAACTACCGCAGAAGCCGCCGGGATTCCTAGTCTATCTGCGCTGCAGCGTGCGAGTGTCAACGTATCGCCAGAGGCGGCGAACTCTCTTGAAGCGCGCTTATTGGCTAACAATCAGGCACGCGTTGATGCGTTGAGCGACCTTGCGGGTACTTCAGGTGGTCGTGCAGCGGCGGAATCGGCCAGGGACGATGCCGCATCTGTGGCTTACAAGACAGCTCGTCAAAGTGACCTCATGAAGCGAGAGATTGCTACTCAGGAACAGGTCGCCAAAGACGCAAAAAATGTTGGTTTTGAGTTTTTGGGGAACGTTCCGAAGAGAACCGTAGCTCAATCGGAGGCGCTTGCAATAAGGCCGTCGCAGACGCTCATGGATCTGGCTAAGCGACCGGCAATGCAAGGGTATATAAAGGAAGCCAAAAATCTTGCTGCGAATCATGGCTTTGTAGTTGACAACCCATTAACTTCCATTGATGGCCTGCATTATCTGAAGCTGGCAATGGATGACGCTCTAAAGGGCACTCCAACTACATCGCTAGGCAGAAACGCTAAAAGCGCAGTGGCGGGGATGAAAGACATCTTGACCCAGGAAATGGACAAGATATCACCAGTGTATGGGATGGCGCGGACTGCCTATCAGGAAGCATCGAAACCGCTAAATCAAATGTCTATCGCTGATGAGCTGATGAAGTCCGTAAGCCCATTGACTGGGAAAATCCGGGCCAATCAGTACGCCAGTAAACTGACAGATAAAACTGCGCAGCAGGCCACTGGCTTTAATGGCTCCACGCTGGAAAACACCTTGACTCCGGCACAGCTCGGGCTACTCACGAACATCAGAGATGATCTTGCCCGCGCCGAATTTGGCGCAAATGCTGGTCGCCCGGTAGGCACGAACACAGTTCAAAACCTAGCCTATGGGAACATGATGAACCAGTTTGGCGTGCCCAACATGCTCCGCAACAGTCCGCTTGGGCAAGTTGCCGGTGGATTGCTTGGGAAGGCGGGCGACTTGGTATATGGGAAGGCGAATAAGGAAATTGCTGAACGACTAGCGCGTGTCATGCTAGATCCAAAAGAGGCAGCAAAGATTATGCTTGCCAAGAAGCCTCAGCACCCGTTGCTGATGAAGGCGGCAGAGCAGGGCCTACTCTCAACATCCAAAGCGCTCCCCGCTCTTATGGCGCAGTGAACCCGATGTAAAGGCCATAGATCAGCGCGCCGCCCATCAGGGCCAAGCCTTTCCAGATCATAAAGTCAGTAAACGCGAACTCCACCAACACCTCCAAGCCCGCCATGTGCGGGCTTTTTATTGGGATGACCAAAAATGCCGATCCCTGCTTCGATCAATGACCTTTCCACCACCGCCGGCAGCAACAGTCCGGCCGGCTCGGAATCGCCATCGCTTATCGACGATTACCTGCGCACATATGCATCATACATCGCGCTCCTGCGCGATCAAGCAGCCAGCATTGTGGGTAGTTCCAGTAACGCTTCTATGCTCGTCAGCGCGGCATCGGTATCCGCGACTTTCACCGCAGATCAAGTGATCGTTGGTACGGCACTCAGTGGTTCACGCTATCTGCTGACGAGCTTCAGCAAGGTTATTAACCTTTCCACGACTGGTGCAGGTGGAATGGACACTGGGGCGGCACCAAACAATGGATTCGTGGCCGTCTATGCGATTTACAACCCCACGACCCAAGTCTCGGCTCTGTTGGCAGTTAATGCCACCGCGACGGCAGCGGCTGAGATTTACGCAGGCGGCAACATGCCGGCCGGGTATACGGCATCGGCCTTGGTTGCAGTGGTAGCCACAAATGGAAGCGGTCAGTTTTTGCCTGTGACCGTTCAGGGGCGGCGTGTATATATCATCGAAACTCTTGTGCTGAACACTACGACGCAGACCGGATCTCCTATTTTGTTCTCCATTGCCGGCGCAGCTCCGAAAAATGCAAAATCTTGGCGCGGGCAACTGCAAGTTACGTCAAACACCGCTGGCGTTCTTGTTATCGGCGCCATTTATGGGTCATCGACATCTCTCGGAAGTTCAAGGGTTAATACATCAAACACGATCAGTGGTGGCGGCATCAACTTGCCTGTCACGGACCTTCCAATCACGGTTTCTCAGTCATCACATTACACTGGCACTGTATCGTCTGGAATTATGACAATGCTTGCCTATCTTACTTCATATAAATTTTAATGGAGTGAATATGCCTAAACAATATGTGCAGTTTGCCGATGCCTTACAGGAAGTTGTTGTGTCTTGGTTTGGTCGCGCCCAAGACCCTGACGAATGGATAGAGCAGATTGAAAATCAAGGGATTGTAGATGATGACGATCAAAGGCTTGTTGAATTTCTAAGAAAGTCACCATCAAACGCTGACAGCATCGCATCGCGTGAAGCCGTAAAGGTTGACCTGCTCAACAGCGCTTCTATATCCATGAATCCATACATACTGGCAATCCAGATTGGCGATGCATCAGATAGCGACATCGCCATGGCTAAAAAATGGAGAGATTACTTCATGGCCGTTAAGTCGGTAGATGTTACAGGTGATTCCGTTGAGTGGCCTGCCAGTGTGGATGGCAATTAAATTGATTCATCCATTATTTTGGCATGACGCCTGAAGTTCTGCCATTCGCTTTCGGTTTTCTGGTGTATATATTCACCGGTTGACGCTCTGGTTAAAAATGACTTATTCGTTACGCTGTTTTCGAAGTCGGCGCGGTAATCGACATCGTTGGAGCTTTCGATAAGAAAGCGCTTTATTGCGCAGAACAATCTACCAAACATTTAAGCTCCCCTTAATTTCCATTGACAGCGATGAAGTATACACGGAGTCGGCCATGCCAATCACCGCGCAGCAACTGCTGCAGATCCTCCCCGGCGCCGGGAAGCAAGCCGGCGTTTTTGCGTCTGCACTGAGCCTGGCCATGGAACGCTACCAGATCAACACGCCGCTGCGCATGGCGGCGTTCATTGCGCAGGTCGGCCATGAGAGTGGTCAGTTCCGATATGTCCGGGAGCTGGGCGGCGATCAGTACCTGAGCAAGTACGATACCGGCACGCCGGCCAAGCGGCTTGGCAACACGCCAGAGGCTGATGGTGACGGGAAAAAGTACCGTGGGCGCGGCTTGATCATGATAACCGGGCACACCAACTACCTCGCGTGCAGCAAGGCTCTGTTCGGCGACGACCGCCTGCTGCGCACGCCTGAACTGCTCGAGCAAGCCGAGTGGGCGTGCAAGTCGGCGGCGTGGTTCTGGAACTCGCGCAACCTGAATGCACTGGCAGATGCCGGGGACATGAAAGAAATCACCCGGCGCATCAATGGCGGCTTCAACGGGCTGGAGGAGCGGATGGAGTTCTACGAGCGCGCGCTGAAGGTGCTGGCATGACCATCTGGCTGCGAATCCTTCCTTATATAGCTGCGGTGCTTCTGGTGCTCGGCGCACTGTTCGGTGCCTATCATCACGGCGTGAGTGTCACAGACGCAACATGGCAGTCTCAATGGGCCGCACGCGACACGCGGGACGCGACTGCCAGGGCCGAAAACGAGTCAGCCGCCCGAGCACGCGAGCAGTCCTACCAACAGGCAATCAACAAGGCGGTGCAAGATGGCCAGCGCACGATCGATCAACTCACTGCTGACGCTGCTGCTGAGCGCGCTTCTCGTAACGGGGTGCAGCTCGAAGCAGACAAGCTTGCCGCTCGACTCGCAGCCAGTCAGGCCGGCGGCAATTCCTGCACTGCCGCCACAAGCGCGGCAGCTACCCGTGCCGTCATGGTGCTTGCCGACCTGTTCAAGCGCGCTGATGAAAGAGCGGGCGACCTGGCAGGATATGCTCAGGACAGCCATGCCCGAGGAGTGACGTGTACGCAGGCGTATGACGGAATTTCGAAGGGAGATGTGCAGTAGGCAGAACGCCGGAGAGGGATGTTGCTGAAAAGCTGCTGAAGGTGGCGCGAATCGACATCAATCCACAACAACCCTCAGCAACATTCCATTATGCGGAGCGCGCAAACTCTCCATGGTGGAGCGCGGCGGCCTTTGCATAAGCCGAAGCCGCCTCTTCTTCAGTTGCAAAGCTGCCCAGGTTGAGTCGCCTGCCATCGACGGTGATCTGCGCCTTGAACCGACCTCCCGCATGGTATACCCCTTTGCGACCGGTGCCCGAGTCGCGCCGCGTCACGCGATTGCGCAAGTTCTCGGCATAAGTGGCTTCGCGCAGGTTGCGCCAGCGGTTGTCGGTCTTCACCATGTTCCTGTGGTCTATGCATGCTGCCGGCATTTCTCCGTTGACATACAGCCAGGCCAGCCGATGAGCCTGATAGCTGACGCCATCAATCCGGATTTCGATATAGCCTGAATTTTTATGAGTTCCAGCTACCGCGCCGGCCTTGATGTGCTGCCGCTGCTCGCGCCATGTGAATAGACCAGTCAACTTGTTGTACTTGAGCAGCTGCAGAAGACGTTCGTGAGTAATCATGGTTCGCCTTTTGGTAGGTTGGGTCGAGCAGGGGCAAGCCGCCAAGAGGTGGCAGCCGACGGCGGGGGATTTTTGGGGGAATCATTGCACCAAAACATGTAGGGCCATGTTTGGACTTTATGACTCAGAAGTGAGGCCCTGAAGGGGGCCGCAGGAAATGCTGTCAACGATCATTGGGGGGGAGAAAACGGATTCGAAATCCGTTGTACCTTCACCGGTACCTAGGGTTCGAATCCCTATCTCTCCGCCATTACATAGAAAAAGCCCCGTAGATGAAAATCTACGGGGCTTTTTCGTTTCTGGGATTTCATGAGTTTTTAGAGTTCGAAAGGCATGTGCCAGCCAGCCATCTCGATCCTGACCTGACACAAGCAAAAGCCCCACGGGCCTTTAGCCGTGGGGCTTCTTCATTTGCGCAAGGCTACATCACCCCGCGCCCTAGCCATTCACGGCTGCGAGTGCCCCAACTTCAGTTTGATCAATTCATACACATCCTTATGTGTCGAGTCATGCAGCGACTTGTCCATGCAAGCGGTAGCCAGGAAGTTTTTCACTTCGTCCTTGGCGTGCGGGTAGAGGCTGGCGACATAATCAGCTTCGTGTTCTTGCGTGCAGTTGAAGTGCTTGTCGTCTTTCGCTTTGTCTCTCGCCATTTCTGTGGCTCCTTTTTAGTTCAATTGATGCGGCGAAACAGGGCTGAATCACCCCATACGTCGATGAGCGTAGGCGCGCAGAAATGGCTCGTCAGTCGTTCGCTGAAAAAAAGGACGCGGCTGTAGGACGCAGCTCCGCATCGGCTCACGCGATTAAATTTCCTTCACCGGGGTATCGCCGTGCACGGCTCTGATCAACTCGATCACATGCATGCAATCCGCCTTGTTCACATATGACTCGCCACTGGCGATGGTCTCGTGATTGCCCGCGCGCAGCCTCCAGCGCCATTGCCCCTTGCCAGTGCTGGGGGTGCCTCTGGATTGCCTGTAAATCTCGAAATACATTCAGTTCGCTCCATGCGATTTATTAGTGCGACCGCCTGTTTGGCGCATCGACGCAAGCCTAGCGCAGGCGGTTTTTTTGGCTATCGGACATTTGTATCCAATCGTTGGCAATTGTTTCCGAGAGCCGCGAGCTAGAGCGCAGCAATAGGCCTCTGGATTGGCCAATATGACGCCGCCTGACGCTTGCAACACCGGCGACGCTACTGCTTAATACGGGACGGCTCATGGCATCGGAAATAGTTCGATGACCGAACAAACACTATAAAAAGAGCACTCCTTTGACTGAGCACGGAACGCAACAGGCCGGGCAGGTGACGTTATCGCTGGTGGTCCCCGTTTTTAACGAAGAAGACAGCCTGAAAACGTTTCTGCTGCGCATCGATGAAGTCTTTCGAAAGCAGACGCTGATCGGTCTTGAGCTGGTATTCGTCAACGACGGCAGCACCGATGCCACGCTTGAGCTTTTGCTTGAGCATCAGCAGCAGGATGCGCGCCTGCGTATCGTCGATCTGAGCCGCAATTTCGGTAAAGAGGCGGCGCTCTCCGCCGGTTTGCAGATGGCGACCGGGCAGATCGTCGTGCCGATCGATGCGGATCTGCAGGATCCGCCGGAAGTCATCCTGCAGATGATCGACCGCTGGCGCGAAGGCTATGAAGTCGTACTCGGCCACCGCGTCAGCCGCCGCAGCGACACCTGGGCCAAACAGAAGTCCGCCCACTGGTTCTATCGCCTGCACAACAGAATTGCCGAACAGCCTCTGCCGGAAAATGTCGGCGACTTCCGCCTGATGGATCGCTGCGTGGTCGATGCGTTGCTGACCTTGCCCGAATCCCGGCGCTTCATGAAAGGCCTGTTTGCCTGGGTCGGCTTTCGCACCACTCATGTCGATTACGAGCGCCCCGAGCGCGTGGCCGGGCAGAGCAAATTCAACGGCTGGCGGCTGTGGAACTTCGCTTTGGAAGGCATCACTAGTTTCAGTACTGAACCGCTGCGAGTCTGGACGTATGTGGGCGCGCTGGTCTCGCTGGTGTCGTTTGCCTTTGCGATTTTCATTGTCGTGCGCACGTTGGTCTCGGGCATCGATTTGCCCGGTTACGCCTCACTGATGGTCGCCGTGACGTTTCTCGGAGGTTTGCAATTGATCGGCATTGGCGTGCTCGGTGAATATCTGGGCCGTACTTACATTGAAGCGAAACGCCGACCGGTTTTTCTGGTACGTCGCGTCTACGACCCGAAGGACTGAAACATGGATCTCAAGGAAACCGACATCCTCGGCGACAGCATCAACGAGCATTGGTATTACTGCTCCAAAGCGGCGGCAACCACGCGTCTGCTGGGGAGTGTGCCGATCAGGCGAATTCTCGACGTGGGTGCCGGCTCCGGGTTTTTCTCCCACCATCTGCTGACTCATACCGACGCGCAGGAGGCATGGTGCGTCGATATCAGCTATCCGGCCGATTCAAGCGCGACAACCGCTGGCAAACCGGTGCACTACCGCCGCGGGATAGAAACAATAGATGCCGATCTGGTGCTGCTGATGGACGTGCTGGAGCATGTTGACGATGACCTCGGCCTACTCAAGATGTACGTCGATAAAGTGCCTTCCGGCAGCCGTTTTCTGATGACGGTGCCGGCGTTCCAGTTCCTCTGGAGCGGGCATGACGACTTCCTTGAACACAAGCGCCGCTACACCTTGGCGCAATTCGAAACACTGGCCCGCGCTGCCGGTCTGACGGTGCAACGCGGCGCTTATTATTTTGGTGCGGTGTTCCCGATCGCAGCGGCGTTACGGTTGTTGCCACAGGGCTCGCAAACGCAAGCGCCGCGCTCGCAACTCAAGCGTCATCACCCGCTGGTGAACCGCACACTGAAAACCTTGTGCCGCCTTGAACTGCCGTTGATGGGCAGGAACCGTCTGGCCGGTTTGAGTGTGTTCGTGCTGGCGCAAAAACCGTGACCTCAACCGAAAAATCAGTGCTGATCCAGCGCGGTTTGCGCTTTGCCGTGACCGGTTTGTTCGTCACGGCTTTGCACGCGCTGGTCGCGGTGCTGTTCATCAACTTCATCAGTCCGCAGCCACCGATTGCCAACGGCGTGGCGTTCGCCGTGGCGACCGTCGTGTCCTATCTGATCAATACCACCTGGAGTTTCTCGGCTCGGTTGCATGGCAAAACCTTGCTGCGTTTTCTGCTGGTGTCGACGTGCGGCTTTCTATTGGCAATGTTTGTTGCCTGGGCGGCGCAGATGGCCGGATTGAATTACCTGTTGGGGATTGTCGCGGTGGCACTGACTATCCCGGCCTTCACCTTTGTCTTGCATAATTTCTGGACGTATCGATGAAGGATTTCACAAGGCGCCTGGCTGTCACTCTTTTGCCGTTGATGATCGGCGTATTGGCTTTCTTTATCGTCGTTGGCCCTCGAGCGCTCGACCCGCAGAACATTGCCTGGCTGGGGCAGGGCGATCCGGCGACGCACTATCTGGGATGGGCGTTTTTCCGTCAGGCGCCGTGGACGTTTCCGGTCGGCCTGAACCCGACATACGGACTTGAACTGAGCAACGGCCTGATCTTTTCCGACTCCAATCCGCTGCTGGCATTGTTGTTCAAGCCACTTGCTGGGTTGCTTCCGCAGACATTTCAGTATTTCGGAATCTGGTTCCTCGCCTGTTTTGTCCTGCAAGCGTGGTTTGGCTGGAAATTATTGGGGCTTATCACCTCCAACGTCGCTTTGCGGGCATTGGGTTGTGCACTTTTCCTGTTTGCTCCGCCGATGATCATCCGCATGCCGACACATTTGTCGCTGGCCGGACACTTCCTGATTCTGGCCGCCTTATACCTGGCCTTGCGCCCTGAGGACCAGCGGCGACGGTTGGCCTGGGGGGCTTTGCTGGCGTGCACCGCGTTGATTCATGCGTATTTCCTGGCCATGGTCGCGCTGCTTTGGCTGGCCGATCTGATCACCCGTCATTTCAAAGCCAGAATCAGCTTGCGCGAAGCAGGCGTTGAACTGATTTTGTTGTTTGCTCTGGTGAGTTTTTGCTGCTGGCAAGCGGGGTATTTTTCCGTCAATGGCTCCGATGCGATCTCCGACGGATTCGGCTTGTACCGAGCCAATGTGTTGACACTGTTCAGCCCCAATCATTGGTCATACATCCTCAAGGATCTACCCGGCGGTCTGGGGGATACGGAAGGGTTCAGTTATCTCGGACTGGGGCTGTTATTGCTGGCCGTCTGTGGGTGGGTCGGGTGGCTGCAGGGGCAAACCGGGTTGGAGCGGTCATTGCGTCGACACTGGCTACTGCTGATCGCGCTTGCCGGGCTGACGGTATTTGCGGTTTCCAACAACATTGCCTTTGCTGGCGCGAATTTCAGCTATCCCTTACCGGAAAAGATAATAGCCATCGCCAATATCTTTCGAGCCTCGGGACGAATGTTCTGGCCGGTTTATTATGCGTTCATTCTGTTGATCATTTTTCTGGTGGTACGCGCCAATAAACCGCGTGTGGCAACCTTGCTGATGGCTGTGGCGCTGACGGTTCAAGTCGCGGATACGCACAGCGGCTGGTCTTTGGTGCGCAAGCAGTTGATGGTCGAGTCAAGCACCCAATGGAAGACACCTTTTGTCGACCCGTTCTGGAAAAATGCTGCGGCGCATTATCAGAAGATCCGTTGGATCCTTCCTCAGAACCTGTCGCCGGAGTGGATGAATGTCGCCGCATTCGCTGCAACACATGGGCTGGCGACCGATGCTGTCTATCTGGGACGGATGGGCAAGGATCAGTGGGAGATTGCTGATGAGCACAGCCGCACGATGTTGGCTTCGGGTCAATATGATGCGGATTCGTTGTACCTGCTCGGTGATCGGGCGTTGCTGCAGGCGGTTTCGACCGTCAATACCGAAGCGGATCTGTTCACCCGTATCGACGGATTCACAGTGCTGGCGCCGGGCTGGAAAAATTGCCGTGAATGCGTGCAGGTGCCCGTCGACCAGACGCCACAACAGCTGGTGCCTGAGTTCGTCTCTGGAGAAACAGCGCAGTTCAGCTATGGCGCTGTGGGCAAGGACTATCTCGCGCGAGGCTGGTCGGATGCTGAAACCTGGGGCGTCTGGTCCAGCGGTGCCGAAGCGGAAATGGCCATGCGAGTGAACGATTCGGCCCGCACCCTGCATCTTGAGACCACGGCGTTCCTGGCGCCGGGGCATTTGCGTCAGCGCGTGGTGATCAAGCTCAACGGCATCGAAGCGCTGGCGACCACTCTGGACAAGCCGGAAGGTAACAGCCTTGAATTGCAGCTCACTCCGGCTGTCCGCCAACGCATCACGCAAGAGGGTTTGCTGCGTGTGCAACTGCAGTTCGCCGATGCGATCAGCCCTGAGCAGTTGGGCGTCGGCCAGGATCGCCGGCAACTCGCGATCGGCCTGAAGGCAATGTCGATCAACTGAGCCGTGTCCGCATAGACGTTGTCGGCGGACCTTTCTACACTGCCCTTCAGTCAGGGGATCGGGGGGGCAATGGATGAACCGCAATGAACTACGCAAGGCCGACATCAACCTGATGGTGGTGTTCGAGACCTTGATGCTAGAGCGCAACGTGACCCGGGCGGCGGAGAAGTTGTTTCTCGGCCAGCCGACCATCAGTTCGGCGCTCAATCGCTTGCGCACCATGCTCAACGATCCGCTGTTCATCCGCGTCGGCCATCGCATGGAGCCGACCGCCCGGGCCGAAGATATCTTCCGCCACCTCAAGCCCGCGCTGGACTCCCTGTCAGTGGCGCTGAGCCTGACCCGCGATTTCGATCCGGCCGTCAGCACCATGACTTTTCGCATCGGTCTGTCCGATGACGTCGAATTCGGTTTGCTGCCGCCGCTGTTGCGCGCGTTGCGCCAGGAAGCGCCAAACGTGGTGTTTGTGGTGCAGCATGTCGATTACTGGCGGATTCCCGATTTGCTCGCCGCTGGTGACATTACTGTCGGCATCAGCCAGACCCGTGGCCTGCCGGCCAATGCCAAACGCAAACTGCTGCGGCACATTCAGCCGAGCATCCTGCGCGCGGATGCGTCCGATACACCGTTGACCCTTGATGAATATTGCGCACGGCCACACGTGCTGGTTTCGCACACGGCGAATGTCAGCGGTTTCGCTGACGAGTGGCTGGCGGAGTTGGGGCGCACGCGCCAGGTTGTTCTGTCAGTCCCGCAATACAGCGCATTGCCGGCGCTGCTGGCTGGCACTGACCTGATCGCCAGCCTGCCGGACTACACCGCAGCGGCCATGGCGACTTCCGGGTTGCTGTTCAAGGAACCGTTTCCGTTCAAGACGCCGACGCTGGACTTGTCGATGGTCTGGCTCAGTCATGTCGATAGCGATCCGGCCGAGCGTTGGTTGCGCTCAAGGCTGGAGCAGTTCATGAGCGAACGACCGGTGACCCCGTCCTGATCAACACCCCCTGTAGGAGCTGCGGCACGCTGCGATCTTTTGATCTTTGAATCTCAAGATCAAAAGATCGCAGCCTCGTTTCACTCGACAGCTCCTACGGGGATATGCGCTGAGCCGCTTGTGGTATATGTACGAACTTTCCGCTGACTGACTGGAGCCTCCCGATGCCACACCTGCACATGGAATACACCGCCAACCTGCCGCAGTTGAACGCCGATGTTGCGTTGATCCGGCTCAACAATACATTGGTGGGATCCGGTCAGTTTGCAGCGGAGTTCGATATCAAAAGCCGCGCAGTCAAGGTCGAGACCTTCAAGGTTGGCACCGCCATGAGCGAACGCGCCTTCATTTACGTGAAGCTGGCGCTGCTCAGCGGGCGTTCGCCGGAGATCAAGAAGCAGCTGTCGCAAAGCTTGCTGGCGGTGTTGCAGGATCTGTGCGAGTGGCCGGCCGGGGTGGAAGTGCAGTTGTGTGTCGAATTGGTCGACATTGATCGCGAGTCCTACAGCAAAGCCGCTATCAGCGTGTAGGACTCAGGCGTCTTGCAGTTCGCTGCACACCTTGATCACTTGCTCGCGCAGCCAGACGTTGGCGCTGTCCTGATCGGCGTTCTGGCTCCATTGCATGTCGAGTGTGAACCCCGGCAAGCCGTTCGGCGCCTCACAATGGTTAAACACCGCTTCGTTGGTCAGTAGACGCTGGATGCGCCGGGGGAGGGTGAGGATGAAGTCGGTGCCGGTGATCATTTTCAACGCCGCGCTGTAGCTGTTCGAACGCGCGACGATCTGGCGCTTCTGCGCCTGTCGCGCCAACCAGCCATCGACCATGTTGGTGGTCGATGTCCACGGCGTCGGGAACACATGTCGGCGTTCGGTGAACGCCTGCAGGCTCAGGCGCGGCTCCAGTGGGGTGGCGCGCTTGTCGAACACACAGACCAGATCGTCCTCAAGCAGCATGCGTGACTTGAGATCGGTGTGATTGCGATGGAAGTTCGGCCCGAAGCTGATCACCAGATCAAGGCTGCCATCGCGCAACTCGTCGGCCGGCACGTCGGTTTCAAACTTGTGCATGTTGACCATCACCGGCAAATCGTCGAAGTCGAAACGTTTCAACAGACGCGGCAGGATCAATTGCTCGAAGTATTCCGGCGCACAGATATTGAACGTGACAGCTTGTAGCGTCGGATCGAAGGCCGGCGCGCCGGCGTGGCACAGGTTGATGCTCTCGAGGATCTTCTGAACATGGCCATACATGCTGCTGGCCTTGTAGGTGGGGCGCATGCCTGTACGCGTATTGATGAACAACTCGTCTTCAAAACTGGTGCGCAGTTTCTTCAGGCAGTAACTGACGGTCGACTGGCTGACAAATAGCGTTTCCGACACATCGGTGACGCTGCTTTGTTCATACACGGCGATAAACACCATGAGATCCTGCATGTCGAGCTTTCGTAGCAAGTTACTGTTCAGCATCCGTTCTGTCTCGCTGTGCTCCTTGCGCCGAATCCGCGCAAACGTGTGCGAATGATCCTAACGGAACGATGGTGCCAGGACAAAGCCCTGTAGGACATTTCACGGACAGTTGTGGGACAGAAAGTTTTAGCAACACGACGTCTGCCTTCAAAGCGCTAAAACATGGCCAGAAGCCTCCAGTCAGATCAGCCAAAGTGTCGCGCGTAATGTCGGGGATCGAAGCGCCTCACCATCAGTAGCATGATCACCATCACCGCCGTCAGCGACCACCACGCCCATTCGAAACTGCCCAGTTGGTCGCGAACAATCCCGGCCATCAACGGCGAGAGGCCGGCAATCATATAGCCGATGCCTTGCACGAAAGCCGTCAGGCCCCCGGCACGCTGCGGGTTATCGAGATGATCGAGCGAGACGATCAGGCTCATTGGAAACAGCCCGCCAATGCCTAGACCCAACAAGCATGGCCAGAAGAGGCTGAGGTGTTGCGGGCTCAGAATCAGCCCACAGAAACCGGCGATGATCAGGCCGAGTAGCACCGTCAGTACGGAGCGCCGGTCGCGGCTGCGACTGGCGATGACGGGCACCACCAGACCGGAAATCACCTCCATGGCAGTCAGAAATCCTAACAACAGCCCGGCGCTTTGTTCGCTCCAGCCTTTTTCCACGTAGTACGGCGCGAGCCAGGCGAGCACACAGGTGTAGGACGCCGTGCCCAATCCGAAGAAGATCGCGAGTAACCAGGCGCGGGAATTGTTGTAGAACGAATCTTTTCTTGTCGTTGTTGCAGCAGTTGCTGACAGACTGCGGCGTTGCGACCACCAGAACACCAGCGCAAGCGACGCGAGCACCGCCCAGATGGCCAGACCGCTGCGCCAATTTCCGGTTACCCCCATCACCATCGGAGCGAACGACGCGGCAAGCGCTGCGCCGCCCATGATCGACGTGACATACAGCCCCATGCACACCGCCATGTGATTCGGGAAACGCGATTTGATCAGCGCCGGCATCAACGCCTGAATCAGCGCGATGCCTATTCCGGCCAGCACCGCGCTGACAATCAGCTCGGCAGCAGAGTCGATGAACAGCCGCGATAACGTCGCCAATCCAATGATCAGCAGCGACAGCAGGACGGTTCTCTGCTCGCCCAGTCGCCGACCGATAGCGATGCCGTAAAACATCGCCAGTCCCATTGCCATCACCGGCAGCATCGTCAGCAATGACGCGAGACTAAAACTCAATGGGATATCGCCGCGAATCGCCGACAGCAGCGGCCCGACTGCCGCCATCGAAGGGCGCAGGTTGAGTGCGACTAGAACGATGGCAAGCATCAGCCAGACGGCAGGGCGGGCGGTGGCGCGGGAGTTTTCCATCTTCAGACCTTTGAGCGAGGGGCTGGAGATTAGGCGCGGATCTACTTGTGGCGGGCAAACCGGAAAATCCAGAGCAGTATTTAAAAACTCGATAACCCAACAAGACACCTGTGGGAGCGAGCCTGCTCGCGAAAGCGGCGTATCAGCCACCGCAAATATCGACTGACCTGACGCTTTCGCGAGCAGGCTCGCTCCCACAGAGGAAATTTTCTGAATAAAAGCTGAACCATTCTCAAATACTTCCAAAGTTTCACGGAGTTCCCGCAAGCCAACTAATCGTTGGCGTCTTTTTCACAAAAAATTGATGATTGCCTGCCTAAAGTTTGTCATGCCTTAGTTAATGATTTTTTCACAAACGAAATTTTCATAATTACCCAAGGTTGTTCTCTTCAGGAATTGCCCTTCTCTATGTTGAAGTTAAAAGCCGTGCGCCCGGAATGGGTGACGTTGATTGCCAGTGCTTTTCTTTTGACCGGCTTCAATGCCGTGCTCTGGCAGCACCTGCTTGACATCACCGCAGCCGATGGCAACGGCGTCGCCATGCGCGTGGCTTTTGGGGTGATGATCTTCGCGGCTTTTAACATTGTGCTGACGTTTCTGGCGTTCCGTCCGCTGCTTAAACCGGTCTTGATGCTGATATTCATGATCAGCGCCGGCGTGGCTTATTTCATGAGCCAATATGGCGTGATGATTGATGCGGGCATGTTTCGTAACTTTGCCGAAACCAATGCGACGGAAGTCCGCGATCTGCTGTCGTTAAAGTTGTTTGCTTATATTTTATTGTTAGGTGTTTTGCCGTCGTTGTTGCTTTGGAAGATGCCGGTCAACTACCGTCGCTGGCACCGCGAGTTGTTCAGTAAAGTTATCGTGAGTGTGGCGTCGGCAGCGGTGATGGGTGGCGTGGCATTGGCTAACTATCAGGGCCTGTCTTCATTGTTTCGCAATCACCACGAAATTCGTTTGATGTTGGTGCCGAGCAATTACATCGGCGCCTCGGTCGGTTATCTGCGTGAGCAGGTGGTCTCGGCGCAGCAACCCTTCGTCAAGATCGGTGAAGACGCACAGCGCAATGCCGCTGTGAAACTTCAGCCGCGCAAATCCCTGACTGTATTGGTGGTGGGCGAAAGTGCCCGTGCCGAGAACTTCGGCATCCTCGGTTACGACCGCGATACCACGCCCAAACTCGACAAGGAAGCCGGGCTGATTGCCTTTACCGATGTGCACTCCTGCGGCACTGAAACGGCCGTATCGGTGCCGTGCATGTTTTCCAACATGGGCCGCAAGGATTACGACGCCAGCAAGGCGAAGAACGAAGAAGGCCTGCTGGATGTGCTCAAACGTGCGGGTATTGACGTGATCTGGCGTGACAACCAGTCCGGCTGTAAAGGCACCTGTGATCGTGTGACGGTTCAGGATGTCAGCAACTTGAAGGATCCGACACTGTGCGCCAACAGCGAATGCCGCGACGAGATCCTCTTGCAGGGCCTGCAAAGCTTTATCGATCACCTGGACAAGGACACCGTTCTGGTTCTGCACCAGATGGGCAGTCACGGCCCGGAATACTTCAAGCGCTATCCCAAGGAGTACGAGCACTTCACGCCGGTTTGTGAAAGTAATGCACTGAATAATTGCAGCCGCGAAAGTATCGTCAACGGTTACGACAACACGCTGGTCTATACCGACCAAGTGCTGTCGAGCCTGATCGATGTCTTGCGCAGCAATCAGGACAAAGTCGATACCGCCATGCTGTACCTGTCGGATCACGGCGAATCGCTGGGTGAGTACAACCTGTTCCTGCATGGCACGCCTTATATGCTGGCGCCGGAGCAACAGAAACACGTAGCGATGCTGGCATGGTTCTCTGACAACTATCAAAAGGCTTACTCAGTCGATACCCATTGCCTGCAAATGAGTCGCGACAAGCCGCTGAGTCAGGACAACCTGTTCCACTCGATGCTCGGTCTGCTGGAAGTGAAGAGCTCGGTGTATCAGCCGGGTCTGGACATGTTCGCCGGCTGCCGTGGCGCCGTGATCGACGGCGTCCTGGCCAAAGACTGACCGTCACCCTCCCACAGATGACGGGCACATCTGTTTGCTTTGTCAGACTATTCTTGCCAATTGGCAGGACATTTCGTTACAGCTCTTGCCCTTCGCAGGCGCGTAAATCGCCAACGGCGATATATACTGCGCGCCATTCTTCAAGGGAGAGCCGTGTGGCCATCGATATTCACTGGATTCGCGACAACGATAGCCTCGCGCAGTTTTGCGCCGAGTGGCAGCAGTTG
>Ga0160467_100334_pt1 | contig 51284 bp, 44 predicted proteins | sample HID1972I_E11MG_FD_108221 | JGI IMG/M metagenome (GOLD analysis project Ga0160467, IMG submission 108221) | Enriched pill bug-associated microbial communities from UW Madison campus, WI, USA - HID1972I_E11 MG | ecosystem: Host-associated > Arthropoda: Insects > Digestive system > Unclassified ... | reverse complement strand
TTCCTCGATTTCACCGAACCTGCTTTCTGGAGCAAGAATGCGGGTTCCGGCAATGCAGGCCTGACCGCTGTTGCGGAACCCTGCCACCAGCACCTGCGGGATGGCGACCTCAAGATCGGCATCGTCCAGAATGATGCTGGGGCTTTTGCCGCCAAGTTCCATTGTGACGCGCTTCATAGTGGCCGCGGCCGCCTGAACAATGCCGCGACCTGTGGCAGTGGAACCGGTGAAGGTGATCTTGGACACGTCGCGGTGAGCCGTCAGTGCCGCACCAACGACGCCTCCATACCCGGTGACGATATTGAAAATGCCATCGGGAAGACCGGCCGCGTGCAGACATTCAGTGATCACCTGCGTCTGTAGGGCGCTCATCTCCGAAGGTTTGATCACCATCGTTGCTCCGGCTGCAATGGCGGCGGAGAGCTTGCCGCAGATAAAACTGTAATTGCTGTTCCAGGGCGTGATCGCCACGGCAACACCCGACGGTCGCATCTCGACATCGGCGCTGCCCATGCGGCGTTGGAACTCGTAGTCCTTCAGCGTTCTTGCCATGTCGAGAAAGACGCTACCTGCGCGTGACGCTGAAAAGCCGATGAAGCCCGATGGCGCACCGTATTCTTCACGCATGGCGGACGCCAGATCGTCGGTTCGGGCGGACACCGCGGCATGCAGCCGGTTCAGCATGTCGATCCGCTCTTTTCTGGTCGTATTCGAAAAGGCTGGGAAAGCGCGTTTGGCGGCAGCAACTGCGCGGTCGGCGTCCCGCTCATCTGCGAGCCGCACGCTGCCGATCTGGTCCTCGGTTGCCGGATTGAAAAGCGGCGCCCATTGATCGCCGTGCGGCGTGACAAACGCCCCGTTGATATAGATCCGATCGATGATGTGCATGTTTCTTCTCCTGTGATGGCTTCACAGCAAAAATGGCATGCGGTAAGTGTTGCGTGTAGTAGGACAAAATCGGACAGCCTGATGAACTGGATTGCGCAATGAGGGCAAGCCTGATCGAGCTTGAAGCGGTTGCCGGCGTCGCGCGTCACGGTGGATTCCGGGCTGCCGCGCGCGAACTCGGTATGTCGTCATCGGCTTTGAGCCATGCGATCGCCGCACTTGAGGAGCGCCTTGCCGTCAGGCTTTTCAACCGCACCACGCGTAGCGTGTCCTTGTCTGCAGCCGGTGAGCAATTCCTATCTGAAATCGCACCTGCCCTGCAGACGCTCGAGAAGGCGATCGAAAATGTCGGTGAACATTCAGATCGGCCCTCCGGGAGACTCCGGCTGAATATGGCGCCGGGCGCGGCGCGCATTCTGCTGCAGCCGCTCATCCTCGAGTACAGCCGTCGATACCCGGATGTCGACATCGAGATCGTGACCGAAAATGCGCTCGTGGATGTGATCGGCAAAGGTTTCGATGCGGGCATTCGTCTCGCCGAGGCTATCTCGCCCGACATGGTGGCCGTACCGATCATTCCGAAAATGCGGTCTTTCGTCGTCGGCTCGCCGCGCTACTTCGACGGCCGTTCAAAGCTTGTCGTCCCAGCCGATCTCGCCCGGCACGTCTGTATCCAGATGCGCATGACAAGCGGGAGACTCTATCGCTGGGAGTTTGAGAAGCACGGGGAAACACACTTGATCGATGTCAGCGGCCATCTGACATTTGATGGGTCTGACCTTATTCTGGAGGCCGCTCTTGCCGGATTTGGGCTCGCCTATCTGGGTGAACATGCACTTGCGCCCCATATTGCCTCAGGCGATCTCATTCCTGTTTTGGAAGACTGGTCTCCCGAATATCCGGGACTTAGCCTTTATTTCTCGCAACGGCGACACATGCCAGCCAAGCTGCGTGCCTTCATCGAGCTGATCCGAGAGCGTTCGACTGGCGACGATTGATAACGAGGATGCCTATCTTTGTCGTAAGCCTGGTCGTTGGTGCATATTTTGTCGATACCGGTCTTCTTGCAAGCTTGCGAGAAGGCAGTCTGAACAGTCTTCGACGCGACAAGATTCGGCGTGGTGCGCCACTGGAGAGGCGCGATGTTTCCAGCGAGCCCTTTTTGGTATCGGCGCGCCGATCCCCCGGCCTCGGCATCCCCTGTATTGTAGGGCGAACAGAGACCGACTTCACGTTTTGAAATGAACGGTCACCGAAAATGAGTTCCCATTCCGTGCCAATGCGGTCATGTCTTTGCAAAACTTGCACGAGCCAGTGTTCGATGACAAACTTTAAAGAGTTGACAGCATGGAAAATCCGGTTGCATTGAATCGCCTTTCTGAAAACACGGTCTTCCGTAAAGGCGACGTTTTCGTACTCTTCGGCGAACTGTTCGGCCGCGGATACGCCACCGGCTTGCTCGACGAAGCGAGACGGGCTGGAATGGAGATTGTGGGAATCACCGTCGGGCGGCGTGACGAGAACAACACGCTGCGGCCGCTCGACGCCAATGAACTGTCTTCGGCGGAGGCCCAGCTTGGCGGCAGGATCATCAACATACCTCTTATGGCGGGTTTCGATCGCGATGCGCCCGCAGACGGGCCGACCCCCACCGATCTCCTGGCAAAAATGACGCTTGAGAGCTGGGAGCACGACAAGCTCGACTGGGACTATGTCAGGCAATGCCGCGACATTGCCAATGCGCGTTTTACGGAATCGCTTTCGAAAGTCATGACCGTTCTCGATGGTATGATCGCCGATGGCCGCAATGTTTTCTTCGCCCACACAATGGCAGGCGGCATCCCGAAGGCGAAGGTGTTCCTGGTCATCGCCAATCGGATCTACAAGGGAACTGGAACCCGCCACATGTCCTCGCAGACCCTGCTCGACAGTGACATGGGAAAACTCATCCTGCAGAATTTTGACGACGTCTCCGCAAACACCTTTCGCCATCTCATCGATTTCAGTGCGGCGATCCGCGAGCGCGTTGAAGCTTCAGGCGGTCAAGTGCGATATACGGCCTATGGTTATCACGGATCGGCGGTCCTCATCGACGGAACTTATCGTTGGCAGACCTACACCAACTATACCCAGGGTTACGCGAAGATGCGGCTCGAAGGCATTGCAGAGGAAGCCTGGGCTAAAGGGATCAAGGCAACAGTTTATAATTGCCCCGAAATCCGGACCAATTCGTCCGACGTGTTCACCGGTATCGAGCTGCCCCTGATACCGCTGCTGCTTGCGTTGAAGAAAGAAAACGGCGGCCAATGGGCAGATGACCAGTGGCAGGCCTGCCAGCAGCTGCTGGTAGATGGCCTAACGATGGAAGACGTCTTCGGCAAGATCGCCGCCATGCAGGCCAGCGATGTCATGCGTCCGTTCTATGACTTTTCGGCATGGCCCATGGCAAACAGCCAGGCGCAGGCTGATCTCACCATCGGCACGTCCAACGAAATCACCCAGATGCATCGGGATAGCAAGGTGATGATCAGCGATCTGTTGAGCAGTCTCGTTGTGACGGCAACAGGGCAGCTAATCTTCGGTGAATCTTCCGAACCCTCCGGTCCAGTTCTGTGGCTCAACCATGACATTGTGGCTCGGCGACTTAATGCTTCCCACCCGCATTCAAAGTCTTCCGCGCCGCTTATCGCGCCGGGAATGGGATCCGCGCAGCCTGAGATGGCGTGAAGGCTTCCCAGCCTGGCCTGGAGACCGGGTGCTTTAGCCATGAACGATCCAGAACCACATGGGTGGACTGGTCCCTGGTGGTAAGAAACAACTACCCCGATGCCGAGCTTTATGTTGATCGTCTCTCTCGGGCCTTGGTCGGATCGTCGCTGATCGCGGCGAAATGCGTTGGCAAGTTGCAGGCTAGGGCTGGCAGGACTAACGTCTACGCCAGATCTGAAGGATATAGCATCGCAAAAAAATCGGGCTTGCTATAAGACAACTTATGCTCACACCGGGACACAGCGGTGTGAGCCTGCGTTAACAGGGGATTGAGACATGCCATATCATTTCCTTGAAGTCGCCGTGACGCCAAGCGTCAGAGCCGCTCAGTCTGCCATGGGCGTGGACCAGATCTGGTTGGGTAATGATAGCCGTCCCTCCGATACCCTCACAGAAGACGAGATCGCTTTCATCGCTGCACGTGACAGCTTCTATATGGCATCGGTCTCGGAAACGGGCTGGCCCTACGTTCAACATCGTGGAGGCAATGCCGGTTTTCTCAAAGTCGTTGATCAACGAACTCTGGCCTTTGCCGATTATCGCGGTAACCGACAGTACATCAGCACCGGCAATCTGGCTGCCAATGACCGGGCCTGTCTTTTTCTGATGGATTACGCGCGAAGGGCGAGGCTCAAAATCTATGTCCATGTAGATCGGCTCACACTTGATGCCGACCCGACGCTCAACGATCTGGTATCCGACCCCACATATAAAGGCCGTGCGGAGGGGATTTTCAGGCTTCGGCTTGAAGCGTACGACTGGAACTGCCCCCAGCATATTACTCCGCGCTACACCCAACAGCAGGTCGAGCAGGCAGTCGCTCCTCTTCGTGAAAAACTGCTGCAATTAGAAACCGAAAACGCAGCCTTGCAAGCACAGTTGGGAGGACTTCAAACATGAATGAAGTTCTACGACCACCATGTCCCCCGTTCAGTGCGGTGGAGAAAGTCCTGCTTGCCGTCTGTCAGGATATCTGGCAGGCGCGTTCTTGGCCGCTCCTTTGAGCACGCGCAACACCTGCAGTGATCAGCCTCATGGGGTACTCACGGTCTACCGGAAATAATTGTCAGCTTTCGGGCGTCGAGTTTGCGGTGAGGCCGTCACAACGCTTCCGACCGCCTTGTGTCGATTGCGGTAATTGTGGAAGAACGGCCAAGAGTGTTCGCCGAGCCGCTGCCTTGAGGCTTGTGCCAATGCGTATCGGAGCAAGCCATTAGGCAAGCCCAAAAAGTGAGAGAAAATGTTCCGTTTTTCAGTGATAGTGGCTGCGTGCTTGAGTATCAGCGGATGCGGACTAACCAAGGTACCTGATTTTGTGCATGATCGCGACGTGAGCAAGCTGGATGCAGTAGGTGTCAGCCTGGAAGCCGCAAGAGCGATGGCGACGCGAAACGGCTTCCGATGCAACCAAAGCCTTGATCGAAACCGCACTGTCGTGACCAAAGACAACGTCCAACGCAAGACCGATATCCTTGAGTGCCATAAAACCTCCTTTGACCTGGTCTGCCCGCAGCGCAGATACGTGGTTTTCAATGCCGATCCGCAGAGCGGCATAGTTTACAGCGTAGGCCGGCGTATAACCCAACATTCCTGTTTCTAAACCGATGAACTTAAAATGCTCCGGCGTTGAACCTGCCGACGAATGTTCTTTCACGGCAAAGATCACCGCTGCAACATTGAACCTGTCGATGAAATGTTAGGCCAAGTGCTGTGATCGCGCGTGATACCAAGAGTGTTGGCATAAGTGCTTAACGAAGCAGTCCGTCCACGTCGAACTCCTCCCAGCCGCCGAGCTTCGCGGCCGGATCATCGGAAGACGTCGTTGGCCGCTTCGCAACCTTCTTCTTGAGCGACCGCGTCAGCTTCGCCTGATATGCCGCGCGCTGCCTCTTTTCGGCTTTCGCCTCTGCATCCTCCACCCGCCATTCGTCGACAACGCCACGGTCGAGAAGGTCTTCGACCACCTTGGGGTCAAAGACATGGAACGTGATCTGACGGGCGCGGCCGTTCAGTCTGACCGTTCGCGTCCCCGCGCTCGGCAGGCGACCGTCTGCAAGCCAACGATGCCGCTCGCTCGTCTTGATAGTCAGGATGTCCTCGATTTCGCGCGGGATTACCGGCAGTGCAGCGGCCTCCGTCACCACTTTTGTGACGATGGTCGCTGCTGCATTGAACGCGGTCTTTTCACTGGCCGTCATCGCCAGGGTGAGATCGACTCCTTCGAGCGAGATCAACTTTTTTGCATGAGCGGGCAGCCTTGCCCGTATTTCTTGAAGGACGCCTTTGGCGCGAACGGCCGACCCCATTGTCACGGTAGCCGGCAGGGTCCATGTTCTGATCAGTTCGATGTGATGTTTTTCATGCTTCGGCATGTCGCACAGATGGTGTTTGAGCGCGTTCAAGTCAAACAGCTAATTGATGGCACTCGTTCACTCGGCCAACTTGCTACGAGGCATGAAAGACAAGTCTGATGAACATCAGCCGATCTTTCCTCTCCCTTCGTATTGCTGAAATCTTCCATCAAGATACGCAGAAGTGGTGTAGCAGCAGGGGCGTTCTGCCGGCTTTCTGGCCGGACTGCGGTGATGTTCGCCCTTTTGGGGCGAAAGATATCGCTGAGCTCTCTCTCCCGAGGCTTATTTGGGAGCCCTCGTTGTCGGTTTGTCTCAAGCCCAGGGTGAAGGCTGATCTGCAATAACTGAGTTGAAGTCGCCTATGGCAGCGTAGCGCGCGGCTCGCACCTTTCTGAATTTGCTGCTGTCCACCACCAGATGCTTTTGAACCGAACGTTGCATAACCATCTGCTTGATCGGCACTTCATGAAAATGTGAGCAGGTGACGCCATGCTGTTCGTCCACGCCACCGGCAGACAAAAATGCCTTGTTGATATTGATGCGCTTCAGCACCTCGATACCCTCATCACCCGAAAACGAAGCCGCTTCCGGATGATAGACCCCCCCGAGCATGATCAGGCGGACATCGGTTCTGCTCGCCAGCTCCTCTGCAACATTGAGGGAATAGCAGATGACCGTGACATGGGCGTTTGCCGGAATTTGCCGCGCCAGATGCGGCATCGTTGTTCCGCAATCGATGAATACAGTGTCATATGGTTCGATTAGAGCTGCCGCCTGCGTGCAGGCGCGCGCCTTGGCAGTTGCATGGCTGTCCTTCTCCTGCTCGAGCACATAGTCGCTGCTGATGGCTCCATCCTGAACCGGAATAATGTAGCCGCCAAGACAGCTAAGCCGCTGACCGTCGGCGGCAATGTCGCGGCGAATGGTAATTTCGGATACGCCAAGCCGGGACGCTGCGTCCCGCAGCCTCAGGACACCCGTTTCCTGAACCAGCCCAGCCAGCGCGTCCAACCTGGCATTGTGTGCACTTATTCTGCTCACCTTATCTCCGCTTTCGGTTTGTCCCTGCGCTTCATATTTCGGTGTTAGTTTCCTTGCAATCGCCCTCTCTACGCTTGACAGAAGAACAACAAACATGAAACGATCGAAACATAATGATCGGATTGTATCATAATAGTTCGCATTATCGGGAGAGGAAGACAACAGGTTTCTGGGTCACATCGTGGTCCATCTACCGGGGCGTGGGAAGCCTTTTCCGGGAGAATGAGGAGGCGTCGGACGCGTGAGGAGCGGATACCGGCGTTAGGGATCGACCATTGTCGGGTGCTGCGACTGGAATAGGTCCGGCACAGTGCAGTTTCAAAGGGAGGAGTTATCCGTGAACAAGATTTTCGCAACCATCGCGCTTGCTGCCACGCTTTCGGCGTCGGCTGTCTTTGCGCAGAGCGCCGTCGATACATCGAAGGTCAACAAGGAATTGATCACCGCGGCGAGTGGCAAGAAATACACCATTGCGACCGTCGTGAAGGTGGATGGCATCGCGTGGTTTGACCGCATGCGCGATGGCGTCGAGCAGTTCAAGGGCGATACCGGAAACGATGTCTGGATGGTTGGCCCAAGTCAGGCTGATGCCGCCGCCCAGGTACAGATTGTTGAAAATCTCATCGCGCAGGGCGTTGACGCCATCGCCATCGTGCCGTTCTCGGTGGAAGCGGTGGAACCGGTGCTCAAGAAAGCCCGCGATCGCGGCATTGTCGTCATCAGCCATGAGGCTTCCAATATCCAGAACGTCGATTTCGACATCGAAGCCTTCGACAACAAGGCCTATGGCGCGAACCTGATGAAGGAGCTCGGCAAATCCATGGGCGGCAAGGGCAAATATGTCGCCACCGTTGGCAGTCTGACGTCCAAGTCGCAGATGGAATGGATCGATGGCGCCGTCGAGTACCAGAAGGCCAACTTCCCGGAAATGTCGCAGGCGACCGAGCGGCTGGAAACCTATGACGACGCCAATACCGACTATACCAAACTCAAGGAAGCGATGACCGCCTATCCTGATATCACCGGTATTCTCGGCGCGCCGATGCCGACATCGGCAGGCGCGGGTCGCCTGATCGCCGAAGGCGGTCTGTCGGGCAAGGTCTTCTTCTCGGGCACGGGCCTGGTTTCCGTTGCCGGCGAATACATCAAGAACGATAACATCCAGTACATTCAGTTCTGGGATCCGGCCGTTGCCGGTTATGCCATGAACATGCTAGCTGTCGCGGTTCTCGAGAAGAAGAACGAGCAGATCAAGGCCGGCCTGAATATGGGCCTGCCCGGTTACGAAAGCCTGCTGGTTCCTGACGCCTCCAAGCCACATCTGCTCTATGGCGCAGGTTGGGTCGGCGTGACCAAAGAAAACATGGACAAGTACGACTTCTGATCCGAACCACGGAGGGAGGGGCAACCCTCTCTCCTTACACCCCGTGTTTTCCAGCCTTGCACGAGGCCATTATGACTGAAAATCTGATCGAGCTGCGCCATATCGGCAAGCGGTTTGGCGGCGTGAAGGCGCTCGACGACGTGTCGCTGAGCATTCGCCCGGGAGAAATCCATTGCCTTGCCGGTGAGAACGGTTCCGGTAAATCCACCGTCATCAAAATCATGTCCGGGGTTTACACGCCCGAGGACGGCGAGATTCTGATCGACGGGAAGCCTGTTGGCAAACTCGATCCGGTAAAATCCGTTCACCACGGTATTCAGGTGATCTATCAGGATTTTTCGCTGTTCGGTAACCTGACGGTGGCCGAAAACCTAGCGATCAATACCTTCCTGATGGAAGGCCGCAAGACGGTCGACTGGCGACAGGTTCGTCAGCTGGCTCAAAAGGCGTTGGACCGCCTCGGCGTGAGCATCGATCTTGATGCGGATGTCGAAAGCCTGCCCACGTCGGGTAAGCAGATCGTGGCGATCGCCCGCGCTCTCATGGCCGATGCGCGCCTGATCATCATGGATGAGCCGACGACGGCGCTAACGCGCCACGAGGTCGATGCCCTGTTCAAGATCGTGCGCGATATTCAGGCGCAGGGCATTGCCGTTCTCTTTGTCAGCCACAAGATGCGCGAGATGCTCGAAATCAGCGAGCGCCTGACCGTTTTCCGCAACGGCAAGAAGGTTGCCGAAGGACCGATTGCCGAATTCGACGAGCCGGCAATCACACGCGCGATGACGGGGCAGGAACTGACCGCCCACAGCTACCAGTGGGCTCCTCGGGAGGGCGCCGACATGCCGGTGCTGGAAGTGCGCAATCTCTCGGTTCCGGGTTCGGTGGAAAATGCCGACCTGACGCTGAGGCCGGGCGAAATCGTCGGTATTTCGGGCTTGATCGGTTCGGGTCGTACCGAACTTGCACTGGCGCTGTTTGGCATGCGCCCTGACTTTACAGGTTCAGTGCGCCTTGCAGGCCGCGAGGTTCACCCGAGGACCGTTCAGGAAGGTATTGCCTGCGGTGTCGCCTATGTTCCGGAGGACCGCCTGACCGAGGGGCTATTCCTGACACAATCGATCGAGCGCAATATCATTGTCACGTCGATTGAGAAATTTGTCCGCGGTCTTTTCATCAATCGTAAAAAGGCCGACGAAACGACCCGCGATATGTTCTCGGCCATGCAGATCGTGGCGCCGGGACCGCACACGCCGGTCAACCATCTGTCCGGCGGCAACGCACAGCGCGTGGTTCTGGCCCGCTGGCTGCTGACGGGCGCCAAAGTGCTGATCCTGAACGGCCCGACCGTCGGTGTCGATGTTGGTTCCAAAGCACAGATTCATAACATCATCCGCAAACTGGCCGAAAAGGAAAGCCTGTCCGTGCTGATGATTTCCGACGATGTCCCGGAACTGGTGCAGAACTGCAATCGCGTGGTGGTTATGCACCGCGGCCGTTTCGTTGACGAATTGTCCGGAGAAGGCATGACCGAAGACGCCGTTAATGACCGGCTCAAGACGCTGAATTGAGGGGCCGCAAAACATGAAATTCTTCAGAAGCACAGAGTTTATTATCGCGGGCGTCTTGCTGGCGGCCATGGTCATTATTGGTACTATCAACCCGGCATTCTGGTCGCTGGACAACATTTTCGGGCTGCTGCGTTCCAATGTCGTGATCGGCATTATGGCGCTCGGCGTCCTGCTGGTAATGATTTCGGGCGGTATCGATGTTTCGTTCACGGCCTTTGCCATTGCAGCGATGTATCTGACTGTGCGCGCCATGGTCTATCTCGGTTATGACGGCGTGCTCGTTCCCTTCGTTGCGGCAACGCTGATTGGGCTGGCTCTTGGTGCGTTCAACGGTTTCATTATCCACCGTTTTAGGATGATCCCGCTGATCGTGACGCTTGGAACCGGATCGATCGTGCGCGGTCTGGTTCTCGGCCTCGTCGGCACCAGCATCGTCAACATCAACAAGATGCCAAAGGAACTGATCGGATTCGGCAAAACCGACGTCATCTCGCTGACGTCGGCCACGGGATCGACTTTCGGCCTGACCGCGATGTTTGTGGTCTATATGGGTCTGGCATTGGTTATCCACCTCGTCCTCACCTACACCATGATCGGGCGCAGTGTTTATGCCTATGGCGGCTCGCCCGAAGCGGCCAAGCGCGTTGGCTTCAATACGGGCGCGACGATCTTCTTTGTCTATTGCGTTGCCGGTGCGCTGGCAGGTTTCTCAGGGCTGCTGCACTCATCGATGATCTGGCTTGCCAACCCACGTGACTTTGTCGGTCTCGAACTCGACGTGATAGCGGCCGTGGTTCTGGGCGGGGCATCGATCTTTGGCGGACGCGGCACGGTTCTCGGCACCTTGATGGGCGTGTTCATGCTGGTGATGGTCAAAAACTCACTGATCATCATGAAGGTGGACACCACCTGGCAGCGCGTCGTTGTCGGCCTGATCATCATCGTCGCCACCGCCATCACCGCATGGCGCGATCGCAAAAGCATAGCGTAACGGGAGAGCGCATCATGAGAAATTCGTTCGACATGCGCCGGCTTCTCGGCAACGACAACAACATCCTTCAGCTCCTTGTGATCACCGTCATCGTCTTCGCGCTGATGACCTGGATGAACCCCGGCAAGTTCCTGAATTATTACAACTTCGAGTCCATCAGTTATATCATGCCCGAACTGGGGATCCTCTCCATCGCCATGATGATTGCCATGCTGACCGGCGGCATCGATCTTTCCGTGGTGGGGATTGCCAATCTGGCGGGTATCATCGCCGGCGTCTATTTCCATTCCACCATGGTTCAGGCAGGGCAGTCCTCTACGTCGGGCATGGTGTTCTACACCGGTCTTGGCATCCTGCTCGCCATGGCAGTCGGCTTGCTGGCCGGTTTGGTCAACGGCCTGCTGGTCGCGAAACTGCGCATTACACCGATCCTTGCGACGCTTGGCACAGGCCAGGTCTTGATGGGACTGGCACTGGTGATGACCGGCGGGCCGGCAATCGTCGGTTTTCCCGATGCATGGAACTGGATCGGTAACGGTAAAATCTTCGGCATCGCGACTCCGTTCCTGCTGTTCGTCGCCGTGTGCATTATCGTGGCTATCCTGCTGACGCGCTCGACGCTTGGCATCAACCTGATGCTGATCGGGACCAATCCGCGGGCAGCAGTGTTTGCCGGCATCCGCAAAGATCGCATGATGCTGTATTCCTACATGCTGACCGGTGTTCTGGCGTCACTGGCGGGGATCATTCTGTCCGGCCGAACCAACGCAGCGAAATCCGACTACGGTGCGTCCTATCTGTTGCAGGCGGTGCTGATCGCGGTACTTGGCGGCACCAATCCCGCAGGCGGGAAGGGGCGGGTTCTTGGCATCGCCATCGCGCTGATCGCCCTCATGCTGCTTTCCTCCGGCTTCCAGATGATGCGGTTCTCCAACCACCTTATCGACTTCATCTGGGGGGCATTCCTCATTCTCGTCATCGCCATCAATGCGTGGCGCAACCCCGGCAGGTGACCCCATGCAGGCGACGGAATTTCATCTCCGCAGGCAGGACTTTACCGACGTCCCGCATCTTCTGGCCGCAACCGATGGGCTGAAGGTCACCGCCTTCCGCTATGCCACCGGCATTGAGGCACTGCAATTGGACAACCGCCTCGGCCGGATCGTCATCTTGCCTTTCATGGGGCAGATGATCTGGAGCGTCGAGTTCAACGGCGTCGACCTGACCATGGGAAGCCGCTTTTCAATGCCGCGGCCGGCCGGTTCAATCGTCGAGACCTATGGGTGTTTTGCGTTCCACAGCGGCATGCTGCGCAACGGCTGCCCGTCGCCGCAGGACAATCACGGCCTGCATGGCGAAATGCCCTGTGCCGCCATGGACAAGGCCGGTTTTGTCATCGGTCACGACGCGCGCGGCGCCTATGTTCGGGTAACAGGCGAAGTTGAATATGTCATGGGCTTCGGCGCCAATTATCTCGCCCGCCCCAGCGTGACTTTGCACGCTGAAGACACGCTTTTTGACATGGTCATGGATATCCAGAACCTGTCATCAGCGCCCATGGACCTCATGTATATGTGCCATGTGAACTTTGCTTATGCCGAGGGTGCACGCATCGTTCAGCCCGTGCCGTATACGCCGGAGCAGGTGAAGGTGCGCACGGCCGTGCCCGGCCATGTGACGCCAAACCCCGATTATCTTTCCCTGCTGGAGACGCTGGCAAAGCAGCCTTCAGCCATGGAAGTGCTTAACGAGCCGCAACGTTACGACCCCGAACAGGTGTTTTACATTAACGGCCTGCCGACGGACGGCGAGGGACTTACGCATCTGATGATGCAGCGGCGTGAGGGCGATGGCTTTGCCATCTCCTATCCGCTTGCCGCCTTCCCGAAGACGGTGCGCTGGATCCTGGTCAATGGGGATTCGCACGTTGCCGCATTTGCCCTCCCGTCGACCTGCGAGCCGGAGGGCTATCTGGCGGAGAAGGCCAAGAACAACGTGCAGAGCCTGGCACCGGGCGAACGCAGGGCGTTTCCGGTACGGCTCGGCTATCTCGATTGCGCTGCCGCCGATCAGTTCGGCGCCAGGATCAGCGCCCTTTGAAACAGGATATCCAGGGAATTTCGGCATGAGCAAGAAAATCGGGGTCGTAGGCTCCAACATGGTCGACCTTATCACCTATGTGAACCGTATGCCCGGACCGGGCGAGACGCTTGAGGCTCCCGCCTTCGAAATGGGTTGCGGCGGCAAGGGCGCCAATCAGGCGGTGGCTGCGGCGCGTCTTGGCGCTGACGTCATGATGGTCACCCGGGTCGGTGACGATGTCTTCGGCGACAATACCATTCGCAATCTCGAGAGCTTCGGCGTGGATACGCGTCACGTGGTGAAGGTTGCCGGCAAGTCCAGTGGCGTCGCGCCGATTTTCGTCGAGCATTCGGGCGAGAATTCGATCCTCATCGTCAAGGGCGCCAATGCCGATCTTCTGCCGGCAGAGGTCGACAAGGCGGCCGCCGATCTGAAACAGTGCGGTCTGATCCTCATGCAGATGGAAGTGCCGGTTGAGACAGTGTATCACACCATCGAACTTGCGGCCCAAAACGGTATCGAGACGATCCTCAATCCTGCGCCCGCCGCTGCCAATCTCGATCCGGAGCGTATTCGCCAGGTAACGTTCCTCGTTCCGAACGAGAGCGAGCTGGCATTACTGTCCGGCTTGCCGACCGAGACCGACGAAGCAATCATCACTGCCGCCCGTTCCCTGATCGCACGCGGTATCCGTACCGTCATCGTGACGCTGGGCGGACGTGGCGCGCGCATGATTACGTCAGATGAGATCGTCAATATCGAGCCCGTCAAGGTAAAGCCGAAAGACACCACCGGCGCTGGCGACGCCTTTATTGGCTCCTTTGCCCGCTTTTATGCCGAAACGGGAGAGGTCGTGTCCTCACTGAAGAAGGCATCTCTCTATGCGGCGCATTCCATCACCCGTCCCGGAACACAGAAGGCCTATGCCAGCATCGAAGAGTTCGAGGCATTCTGCCGCGAACATGCCAATGCCGCAGCCTGACCAGAAGAATGGACAGAAAATGAGCGAAGCATTCCCCAGAAACAACGGCACGGCTCTCAAACCGGAGTGGTTTGAAGATGTATCGGTCAATCGCAGTGCCTCTGAACGGCGGGCAGCAACAATCACCACCCGGCGCTCGGTCAAGAAGGAATATCAGGTTGCCTGGCAGATCAAGGCCATTACCTGCATGGATCTGACAACGCTGTCCGGCGACGACACGCCCGGTCGTGTGCGCCGCTTGTGTGCGAAAGCGCGACGCCCGGTTCGGGACGACATTCTTGAGGCACTCGGCCTTGCTGACGCCGGTATCACAACCGGTGCCGTCTGCGTCTATCCGACCATGGTGCCCCATGCCGTCAAGGCGCTGGAAGGCACGACTATTCCGGTCGCATCGGTTGCGACAGGCTTTCCCTCCGGCCTAACTCCGCTACCGCAGCGGCTGGCAGAAATCCGCTATGCCGTCGAGCAGGGCGCTAAGGAAATCGATATCGTCATTACTCGCGAGTTCGTTCTGACGCAGAACTGGCCAGCACTTTATGATGAGATCGCCGCGATGCGTGAAGCCTGTGGCGACGCCCATATGAAGGCTATCCTGGCGACGGGTGATCTCAATACGCTTACCAATGTCTATCGCGCCTCGATGGTGGCGATGCAGGCGGGTTCGGACTTCATCAAGACCTCGACCGGCAAAGAAGAAGTCAACGCCACTCTGCCGGTCAGTCTGACCATGGTGCGTGCGCTGCGCGACTACGGCGAACTGACTGGCCAGATGGTCGGCTTCAAGCCTGCAGGCGGGTTGAAGACAGCGAAGGACGCGTTGTCATGGCTGACGCTGATGAAGGAGGAGCTGGGCAATCGCTGGTTGGAACCGGACCTGTTCCGCATCGGCGCCAGCTCGATGCTTGGCGATATCGAGCGCCAGCTCGAACATTTCGTAACCGGTCGCTATTCCAGCGCTCACCATCACGCTGCCGCGTAAGGACTGAAAAAATGCGACCCATCAAGGACAATTTGGAAACCATGGAATATGGACCTTCCCCCGAAGCCAATGGTGATGTGAAACAGTGGCTCGACGCGCATGGACGCTCGTTTGGACATTATATCAACGGCCGGTTCGTTTCTCCGGAGGGCCGCGAGACCATTTCCGTGTCAAACCCCGCAAACGGGGATAAGCTGGCGGAAATCATTCGCGGCAATGAGGAAGACGTCGATCAGGCGGTCAAGGCCGCCCGCACGGCCTTCGCAAAATGGTCGAAGCTGTCGGGTCACGAGCGCGCTCGTTACCTCTATGCCATTGCCCGACATGTACAGAAGCGCGAGCGCTTCCTGTCCGTTCTGGAAACGATGGATAACGGCAAGCCGGTTCGCGAAACACGCGATATCGACATCCCACTCGTCGCCCGCCATTTTTACCATCACGCCGGATGGGCCGAAATGGTGGAAGACGAGTTCCGTGGTTTCTCGCCGGTCGGTGTTTGCGGTCAGGTGATCCCGTGGAATTTCCCTCTGCTGATGTTGGCCTGGAAGATTGCGCCGGCGCTTGCTGCCGGCAATACCGTGGTACTTAAGCCTGCCGACCTGACACCGCTGACCGCTGTCGCCTTTGCGGAAATCTGCCACGAGGTCGGCCTTCCCGCCGGTGTCGTCAACATCGTGCAGGGCGATGGCTCGACAGGCGCTGCAATCTGCGGCCATGACGGCATCGACAAGGTTGCCTTCACCGGCTCCACCAAGGTCGGTCGCGTTATTCGCGAGCAGATTGCCGGCTCCGGCAAAAAGCTGTCGCTGGAACTGGGTGGCAAGTCACCATTCATCGTTTTCGAGGATGCGGATCTCGATGCGGCGGTTGAAGGTGTTGTTGACGCGATCTGGTTCAATCAGGGCGAAGTCTGCTGCGCCGGTTCCCGCCTGCTGGTGCAGGAAGGTATTGCCGATAAATTTTATGCACGGCTGAAAAAGCGGTTGGAAACCCTGCGGGTCGGCGATCCGCTCGACAAGTCGACCGATGTCGGCGCGATTGTTTCGGCCACGCAGGTGAAACGCATTACGGATCTGGTACGCAAGGGCGTGGAAGAGGGCGGTGAACTCTGGCAGAGTTCTAACCCGTTGCCGGCCACCGGCAATTACGTCGCTCCCGGCTTCTTCACCGAAGTCGATCAGGCATCGACGGTTTGCCAGGTGGAAATCTTTGGCCCGATCGCTGCGGCGACCACCTTCCGCACGCCGGATGAAGCCGTTTCGCTGGCCAACAATACCCGTTACGGCCTCGCCGCCTCCATCTGGTCGGAAAACATCAACGTAGCGCTTGATCTGGCCGCCCGCGTCAAGGCAGGTGTGGTCTGGATCAACTGCACCAACATGCTCGATGCCGGTGCAGGTTTTGGCGGCTACCGCGAAAGCGGTTTTGGTCGCGAAGGTGCGCGCGAGGGGCTTTACGAATATCTGGCGGCAGACTGGGAAAAGAGCCTGCCGGTCACAAAGCCCGCTGAAGCCTTCACGCCATCTGCATTGCCGAACGCTGACAGCAAGATGGCGATCGATGGCCTTGATCGAACCATGAAGAACTATATCGGCGGCAAGCAAGCCCGCCCCGACGGTGGCTACAGTTATTCGGTGACCGGCAAGGGCAACACCGTGATTGGCATGGCCGGAATAGGCAGCCGCAAGGACATCCGCAATGCTGTGGAAGCAGCGTCCAAGGCAGGCAGCTGGGGTTCCGCAACCGCCCATAACCGTGCTCAAGTGCTCTATTATCTTGCAGAGAACCTCGATGCACGGCGTGACGAATTTGTCGCCCGCATCATCGATAGCACCGGTGTCAGCGAAAAGAAGGCGAAGGACGAAGTCGACGCATCTCTGCGCCGTATTTCCTATTATGCCGCCCAGGCAGACAAGTTCGATGGCGCCGTGCACTCCACCAAGTCACGTCACGTCACGCTTGCCATGAACGAGCCCTGGGGCATCGTCGGGATCGTTTGCCCCGATGAGGCACCCCTCCTGTCGCTGGTGTCGCTGGTGCTGCCTGCAATCGCCATGGGCAATCGCGTTGTGGTGGTCCCGTCGTCTCGCCATCCATTGATTGCCGGTGATTTCTACCAGGTGCTGGACACGTCGGATATGCCCGGCGGGGTCATCAACATTGTGACCGGCGAAAGCGATCTGCTTGCAAAGACACTGGCCGAGCATGATGACGTTGCAGCTGTCTGGTATTTCGGCTCGACCGAGGGAAGCGCGATGGTCGAGCGGGCTTCTGCGGGCAACCTGAAGGCCACCTGGGTCAATAATGGCCGTCACCCCGATTGGCTAAATCGCACCGAAGCGCAGGGTCGTGATTATCTGCGCAGGGCGATCCAGGTGAAGAACATTTGGGTGCCATACGGAGCCTGACCGGCATTGTGCACGGGCGACAACTGACAAAATGGCTTACGGAGGCCAACGGTCTCCGTAGGTTTTTTGAGTTATACTAATTGCTGCAACCGCATCTTTGCCCTGTTGGTCAACCTGGGAACGTCATTGGCGCAACTTCTGGGTTTCGAGCGGAACGAGGGACTGCGCTGCAGCCACTTGCCGGTTTCCGGCGGATCGGCGATGACGCCAGTGAAAATTGATGTTCCAGCGCCAGTCTGAACGAGGCTGGCGAGGGGCGGCTGATCAAGTCCCGCCTTGACGACCCCACCGTCGGAAATCACCAGGACACGCGCTCCGAGCTTGGACTTGAGCTTTGAAAGCCTTGCGCTGCAGCCCGTCCCGCAATTATCTGCGGGACGGGCGTGAACGTGAATGTCAACATTGTGCCGACTTTTACTGATGCCATTTGACGAGAGGCTGATAGTGATGCGGCTGACGCATGACGACAAGGTCTTTTCGCCGGACGATGTTCGTCGGATATGGCGTGTCGAGATTGGTGGTATCGACAGCCGCAGCGGCAATCCCCTCCTCATCCAGGATCGCCGATTCCTGACGTGGAAAAGCAAAGGAATCCGGCCCGAATACCGCACTCTTGCCCAGATAACCCTTTTCCTGGTCCAGCACATTGGCGAAGGCGAAATAGACGTTGTTCTCGCCGCCGCGAACGCGAAGCGCATGCCAGTGGTAGGGATCGGCGCCCTTTGGGATCGGATAGTTGTGCGGGATTTTCGTACCGCCATGGCTGCCGGTGAAGGTGCCGGCGATCGCCGAAGGGCAGGCAACAAGATCGCATCCCATGAGTGAAAGCGAACGGATGGCTTCCGGATAAAGCGCGTCGTGGCCAATCGCCAGGCCCACCCGGCCAATGGCAAGGTCGTAGATTTTCCATTCGTCGCCGGCCGTTGCCCAACTGTCGGCGACGCCCAGATGCGTCTTGCGATAGCTGCCCACCAGCCCCTCGGGCCCTGCAAGCACCACGCTGTTATAGATCCTGTCTTCGTCCGCTTCGGCAAATCCGGCGACGAGATAAAAGCCGAGCTTCATGGCCAGACGAACGAAGGCGGATACGGTGGGACCAGACAGCGGCTCCGCCCGCGTTTGCGGGGCCTCAAGTCCGGTCAGCGACAGTTCCGGGAACACCAGAATGTCCGGCGCCGTTGTCGCCTTAGCCTCGTTTGCGAGCCTTGTTATGTGGGCAATATTGTCTGCAATGACCGAGGTTGGCGCGAACTGGGCAACGGCTGCACGCGATCTGCGTCCGCGCGGGATTGGCTGATAGCCATAGAGGCGGAAATAATCGCCAGGGTTCCAGGTGAAACTGTTGGTCATCATGTTCATGTAGAGCTCGGGCCGGCGCGTCTTGAAGACCGGTTCGCTTAAGACCTCGCGGCGACGGGCACGGGCAAGATCGACCTTGCCATAGGCAATTCCGTCGCCTGTGTCGATGGATGCGGCAACCGTTCCGTCGGGCTCGATCAGGCAACTTCCCCCGGAAAACTGCACGGTTCTTTCCAGACCCCACCGATTACTTTCAATGACATAGCAGGCATTTTCGAAGGCGCGGTTGATCCAGTAGGGAGCGGGCGCGCGCTCCTGCAGCCAGTTAGAGATGTGGCATATGATGTCGGCACCGGCCAGAGCCTCCAGCCGCGCCGTCTCGAAGAAGTGCAGATCCATGCACACCAGCATTGAAATACGTCCGATCTCCGTTTCGAAGACCTCGTGCACGATGTCGCCATTTGCGGCCCATTTTGGCTCGGCGATATAGGGATGCGACTTGCGGTGCCGACCAACGATGCCATCCGGACCGATCAGAACTGCCGTATTGTAATAGAGATCGCTCGCCGGATCGACTTCCGGCATGCCGACGACGATGTAGCAGCGGTGTTTGCGGGCAATCGCCTGGAAAACATCGGTGGTCGGTCCGGGGATCGCCTCGACGAAGGGCTTCACTTCGGCCCTGTCGAACCAGCAATAGCCTGTCGTCCCCATTTCGGGGGTGACGATCAGGCGGGCGCCGGCCTGCGCCGCTTCCTCGCAAAGGGCGCTCAGCCGGCTGATATTGCGCGCCTTTTCGAACATGGTCGGTTCGAACTGGATAGCGGCGGCGGTGTAGCTCTGTGTCGGTGTCATGATTGTTCCCATTGTCTTATGAAAGGATGCGTCTTTTCAAACAGCCATATGCCTATGAACCAGCGCGTCGGAGAGCGCGTCGATGGCGCCGGCCGCGACCACACCTCCCTTCTCCAGCATGGCGAAGTGGTGAGAGGCATGCCGCGCAAATGCAACGTTCTGCTCGACGAGGATGATCGTCATGCCGATCTCGCGATTGAGCCGGATGATGATCTTTTCAATCTCCTCGACGATCGAGGGCTGGATGCCTTCATTGGGTTCATCGAGAAGCAGTACCTTCGGATCCGCGGCCAGTGCGCGGGCGATGGCGAGCTGCTGTTGCTGGCCGCCCGAAAGCACACCGCCGGGCCGATCGAGGTTGGCCATCAGATATGGAAAAAGCTCCGGCACCAGTGCCGGAATTTCGCGTTTGCGATCGGTGCGCGCAAAGGCGCCCATCAGGATGTTCTCGCGGATGGTGAAATCGGGAATGATCTCCCGGCCCTGGGGGACGTAGGCGATCCCGGCCCGTGCCCTCATATGCGTCGAAGATGAGCCTATGTCCTTCCCCTGCAGATGCATCTCGCCCGTCATACGGTCGGTCAGCGCCATCAGGGTTTTCAACAGGGTCGTCTTGCCGGTACCGTTGCGGCCAAGAATGCTGGTTACCTTTCCCGCCGGGATATCAAGCGTGACGCCGTGCAGGATATGGCTGCGGCCGTAGTAGCTGTGTACGTTTTTCAATGTCAGCATCAGGATATTCCTTTCGAACCGAGATAGGCCTCGCGGACCTTCGGATTGCTCTCGATATCCCCGACGCTTCCTTCGGCGAGAACCTCTCCCAGATGCAGAACGGTGATGCGTTCGGCGATTTCACGGACGAACCCCATGTCGTGCTCGACGACGAGGATGGTGTGGCGGCCTTTGAGATTTTTGATGATCTGGGCCGTCTTGCGCGTTTCGGCTTGGGTCATGCCCGCCGTCGGCTCGTCCAGCAGAACAACCTTGGGATCCTGGACGATGAGCATGCCCAGTTCCAGCCATTGCGTCTGGCCATGACTGAGATAAGCCGCAGTCACATTCTCCTCCGCTTCGAGGCCGGTGAGGGCGAGTACCTCATCGACGCGTTTGGCTTCGGCGCGCGAAAATCCAAACCGGAGATTGGCAAACACCGATGGATTGCGGCAATTGGCGACCTCCAGATTCTGCCGCACGCTGAGATCGCGAAAAACGCTGGGGATCTGGAATTTTCGACCGATCCCGGCGCGGGCGATCTTGTGTTCCGGCCAGTTGGTGATGTCTGTGTCGTAGACGAAGACCCTTCCTTTTGTGCTGCGGGTCTTGCCGCTGACCAGGTCCATCAAAGTTGTCTTTCCGGCGCCATTTGCGCCGAGCAACACACGCAACTCGCCATCGCGAACGGTAATGCTGACATTGTTGACGGCTCTGAATCCGCCAAAATCGACGCTGAGACCGTCGATGGTCAATGCGATTGCACTCATATTACAATGCCTCGCTTTGTTGCTGTAACGATGAGGATGCCGGGCCTGGTTTGACACGGCGGATAAACTGCCGCAGCACATCGTGCGCGACGCCGCCAAGGCCCCGCGGCATGAACAGGACGACAAGGACGAAGATGAGGCCGATGATCGCTTTCCAGGCCTCGACCAGCGCTTCGGTCTCGCTGACCTCGGCCTCGATCATGTTGATCAGGATCGCGCCGATGCAGGCGCCGAGCAGGGAGGAACGGCCGCCGACGGCAGCCCAGACGACCATCGTCACCGAGAAAGACAGGTCCATGAAGGTCGGCGAGGCGAACTCCGCGACGACCACATAGAGCATGCCGGCAACGCCGGCGATGCCTGCAGAAATGACAAAGAAGAACACCTGGTAAAGAGAGACGTCGAAGCCAAGATAGCGAGCGCGAAGCTGATCGTCACGGATCGCCTGCAGGATCATGCCTGCACGGGTCTCCACGATGAGACGCGCGCCGATGAGCGTCAGGGACAGGCATGCGGCGCACAGATAATAGGTTGCCCGGCTGTAGGGGTCGAATTCGATGCCGCCGATCGTCAGCCAGCCAAGATCGGTCAGGCCGTTGAAACCGTTCGTCACCGGTTGCGCATCGACCATGACGAGACGCACAAGCAGAACAAGCGCCAGGGTGATGATCGAGACAAAGACACCGGAAATACGCTTGCGGAAAACCAGCATGCCGAGTGCCCCGGCGATCACGACGGGAAGCACGATGCCAAGCACGAGACCCACGGACTGGCTCTGAAACGGAAGCCAGAGGAAGGAGCCCTTGTTGATACAGCAAAGTTCCGTCGGCGCGCCGGGCTCGGCATTCCACAGCATGAAATCCGGAACCGGCCTGTCGGAGCCCTGTTGCAGACTGGTCAGGCTCGACAGTTTCAGCGACATGGCGAGCATGTAGGCGCCCAGGCCAAAAAACAGCCCTTGGCCGAGATTGAGAATGCCGGCATATCCCCATGTGAGCGCAATGGCGACGCCGAGCATGCCGTAGACCAGATATTTCGAAATGCGGTTCAGCCAGAATTCGTCACCGAAAACCGGCGCTGCAAAAATCACCGCGATGAAAAGCACATAGGCGGCGATCTGGAATTTTCGTTCGATGCTCATGTTAGCGCCCCTTGAACGAGAATAGCCCGCTGGGCTTGACGAGAATGACGAGGATGACGACCCCGAAGACGACGGCGCGCGCCAGAATGTCGTTCGTTCCAATCGCCACCAGCGCATTGATTTCGCCCAGAAGCCCTGACGACAGGGCCGTGCCGAAAAGGCTGCCGACCCCGCCCGTTACCACGACCATGAAACCGTCAACGACCATCGTCGTGCCCATGTCGGGGAAAACGGTCTTGAAGCCGGACATCATTACGCCGGCGACGCCCGCAAGGCCGGAACCGAAGGCGAAAGTCAGGGCATTGATGCGTTTCACATCGATGCCGCAAGCGGCAGCCATTTTTGGATTACGGATGATGGCGCGCACCTGCATGCCCGCTGTCGTTCGGTAGAGAATGAACCATGTCGCCAGCGTCAACGAGGCCGTCACCGCGATGATGAAGGTGCGATACGCGTTGATGTCGGCGCCGGCGAACCTGAAGGTGCCCTGCAGATACGAAGGCACGGCGACGTTTTGCAGTCCGGCTCCCAGGCCCTCGATATGAATGCCGAAAAAGCTGAGGCCGAATTCGAGCCTTACGGCCTGCTGCAAAAGGATGGCAATGCCCCAGGTGGCAAGAAGCGTGTCGAGCAGGCGGCCGTAAAGCCTGCGCACCACCACCCGCTCGATCACCAGGCCGAGCAGGGCGGTCACGACAAAAGCCAGGGGAATTGCGAACAGAAGGCCTGTTTTCAGCCAGATGCCCGAGAGGACGGCGACGTAGGCACCGATCATGACCATTTCGCCGTGGGCCATGTTGATGACGCCCATGGCGCCGTAGGTGATGGCAAGACCGAGTGCCACCAGAAGAAGGATTGAGCCGAGACTGAGGCCGATAAAGAGAATGTCGAGCATAACGCCACCGTTCGTGAGAAGGGCGGACCAGACTTTGTCCTGCTCCTTGCCTGTCCCGAAATCGGGTTGGCACCGAGCAGAGGAAAAAACGCAGATCCGCCTTGCCGAGACATGGTCCCGCCAGGCATGGCTGGCGGGAGGACGCGGAAAGAGGGGTCAGCCCTTGAGCTTTGCTGCGTCGAGACCGTTGCTGGTGCAGAAAAGATTGCTTTCCGTCTCGCCATAGGCCGAATAGGGCAGCGGCTTGATCGGTGCCGGGTAGGCGTTGACGACCTTGCTTTGTCCATCCGGCTGCCATTGGCCGATACGCGGCGTCAGCCAGCAATGCAGGTTGTCGGGGTCGGTGGTCACCTTGCCGCCGGGCGCGTCATAGGTTTGGCCACGAATGCCGGCCCGGATAGCATCGGCGGACAGATCGCCGGATTTCTCCACTGCCTGCTTCCACAGGAATACCTGGAAATAGGCGGCCTCGAGCGAATGGTATGTCACTGCCTTCGGATCGTTGACGAAGGTCCTGAAGCGTTCGATGAAGCTCTTGTTGGCCGGCGTTTCGATCGACATAAAATATGGAAATGATGTGTAGCTGCCCGCCGCATATTCGGCGCCCATGGCGGCGATCTCGATTTCGGAGGTCACTGTCGCGCAGATCGGGATAACCTCCTGCGAGAGGCCCTGGTTCTTGAACTCGCGGTAGAAGGCGATGATCGAGTCGCCAACCACGTTGGAAAGAACCACGTCGGCGCCCGATTCCTTGATCTTGCTGACCATGACAGCCCATTCCGAGTGTCCAAGTTCCAGATATTCGTCCGCCACCCATTCTGCGCCCGCCGCCTCGATCAGTTTCTTGGAAACCTTGGCCATCTCGCGCGGATAGACATAGTTGGAGCCAACGATGAAGAACTTCTTCTTGCCCAGTTTCTCGACAATCCAGGGAATGTAGTTGGAGAGCTGCTGGTTTGGAACGGCGCCGGAATAGACGACGTTGCGCGAGCACTCAAAGCCCTCATAGTGCGTCTGGTAGAACAGCATCGCGCCGCGCCGTTCGAAGATCGGCAGCACGGCCTTGCGGCTGGCAGAGGTGTGGCAGCCGAAGATGGTGGAAATCTTGTCCTTGAGGATCAGTTTCGATGCTTTTTCGCTGAAGGTCTTCGGATCGGAAGCGCCGTCTTCGACGACGACTTCCACTTGGCGGCCAAGAACGCCGCCGGCTGCGTTGATTTCGGCCACGGCCATCATGACACCGTTGGCGAGAAGCTTCTCGGCGACAGAAAGCCCGCCCGTCTGGGAGTAGAGCGCACCGACCTTGATAGCATCGGCTGCAAATGCCCGGCCGCCCAGCGCCGGCAAGGCGAGTGCGGCGGAAGCTGTGGCTGCGGTTTTCAGAAAGTCACGTCTGTTGAACACCATCTTGGTTCCCCTTTTTTTGATTGGCGCACGCGACGGCACTGCCCGGCTCTACGGCGAGGCTTTCATGCCGAAAAAATACTGGAAGGCCGACGTCACTGTCAGCAGATAACAAAAAACCCGCGAGGCTTTTCACAGCCTGCGGGCACCCTTGCCATCATCGCATCACGGCTGCGCCGCGTGCAACAGCGGCACATGGCTTCGCGAAACGAAGGGATGTGCCGGAGGTGTTCATCTGGAACACATCAAAAACTAATCATGTTTTTGGGAAGGGCGCAAGAGCTGTTCGGCGTTGATAATCGAATTGGCGATTTCATCGATTGGGACGCGCCGAGCCATCGCTTGCTCGCGCATTTCACGATACGCCTCATTCTCGCTCGTGCCGCGATTGGCCATGAGAATGGCCTTTGCCCGGGCAAGCTTCTGGTCTCCCAAGACCTTGCGCTTATATTTACGGGCTTCCTTGACGAGCCTTTGGCGCTCAAGCCAGAGACTGCGCGCTATGGCGAGATTTGTCAGCAGGCCGAACGGTTTGATCGGTCTCTCGACAATGGCAAGCGCGCCGCTTTCAAGAACGATCTGCAATGTGGAGGGATTTTCGTAACCGACGATGGCGAGCATGGTCGGAGCGGGATTGGGGAGGCACTTCAGCAGGCGTTCGATTTCCGGTCGCGCCTCGTCTTCCATGGCAAGAAAGACGACATCCGTGCCGTGTGGCAACTCGGCAGGGACCGGCCAGAGGCAACTCACCGTACAACCGATACGGCGCAGGTGATCGACGAGAAACTCTCCTTCGGATGTCCGGGGATGAATCACCAGAACCTTGAGGTCCCGCAAATCTCTAAGAAGGGCGAAAGACATCGTCGCTCCTTCTCAGACCTGAACACGATGTGGGAACGGCTGCGTCAGGTCCGGGCGATATTCTCGCATGAACGGATCTGGCGCCACGCGCAGCGACGGGTCATGGACGATGTCATAGCTGCCTTGCGCATTTACCTTTGCAACCCTTGGCCACAGATGGGTGTGGTTCGTCAGCCGGTCTATCTTCACAGCGCCCTGCGGAGCGTCGTACTCGACCTCGTAAAGGGCTGGAAGAAGCTGCTCCAGCCCGTCGCCACCGGCCCGCTGCAAAGCTCCCGCATAGAGATAGACCTGGAAATAGGCCGCTTCGGCCGGCGCGGTCGGCAGCATCTGCTGGCCGTATCGCTGTTGGTAAGCCAAGACGAAGGCACGCGCGCGAGGCGTATCCAGGGAGGCGAAAAACGGGGCCGCGGTGATATGCCCCTCGGCCACTTCCGGCCGCATCCGGATCACGTCGGCCTCGCTTGTCGACTGACTGGCGATTGGCATCGTCGCTGAATCAAAACCCGCCTCTTTGAACGCCGTGTAGAAGGGAATGATACCGTCGCCGACGATGGTCGAATAGATGACATCCGGCCGTGCCGCGCGAATATGCCGGATGATTTTGGCGACATCTTCGGGCTTTAGGTTGAGAGGAACATATATTTCGTCCAGCACCTGACCGCCCAGCTGAAGAAAGAGATCGCTGATCGTCCGGTTGGATTCGTAAGGGTAGACGTAGTTCGAACCCACAAGGAAAACCCGCTTTCCATAATGCTTGGTGAGGAAGTCGACCAGCTGCACGGAGTTTTGGTTGGGTGCGGCCCCGGTGTAGATACAGTGCCGAGAGTATTCAAACCCCTCATACAGTGTCGGATAGAATAGCAGGGCATCTCGAGCTTCGATGACGGGCAGTACGGCTTTGCGGGTGCTAGACATATGGCAACCGAAAACGACCCGGACCCGATCCTCGTCGCAAAGCTTGACCGCAAGTTCCTTATAGAGATTGGGCGTCGATTTAGGGTCATAGGCGACAGGCGCGATCATCCGGCCAAGGACGCCGCCAGCCGCATTGATTTCGTCAATCGCAAGCAAGGTCGCAAACCTCTGGGTTTTTTCGACGGCTCCGGTCACACCCGTCTCAGAGAACAACACACCGACCCGCCAGCTTTCTGAATGCATCATCGCCCACCAAAAAATAAAAAAGCTCCCGCCCGTTTCCGGTCGAGAGCTACCCTGCTCATGGAATATCAGCGGCCCGTTGAAGCCTGCAAAACGATGATGTCAGTTTCCGTGTCCCGTGGCAACACAGAGGAGAGCTGAAAACACTCGCAAATCTAAAATCATGGGATCAAAATTCTTCCGCGTGTTCGCCTGAGCATCGAGAATACGCACACACCCTCTTTCTCCAGGGAGCGATGTCTAACTTCCCTCTATCCGCGTGGCGCTATTCGGTAACCTGGATGGAACGCGATATGGACATCGGTTCCACCGCCAAGTCGGCTTCGACAGCGGCGGCCAACACCACATCGCTGAACTGTAACCGGAGGCAATTTATGTCTCAGCTGGATCTTCGATCGCCTTCGCAAGGCGTTCAAGTTCGACGGAGTAGCAAAAAAAACTGAACAGTACCAACAGGATCAAAGCCCCCTGCAGAACCGTGTGACCAAGCGGAGGCAGCGTGTTGGATTCCGGCAAGTGTCGAAAGAAGATCGTTGAGAACAGGACGCCTCCGAACAGGAAGGCCAGGCGTGCAGCGAACGATAAGAGGTGAGATACGAATATGGAGTGGAACGGTGCGCGGACCTCGACCCAACGCATTCTTGTCCAGTAGCTTGCCTGTAAAAGCAGCGCAACCGCAAGGATTGTGAGCAATGTCGACACGGGCACTTGTTGGCGTTCGCCAAGATGGGTGACGACGGCGTAAAAGATCGGGAAGATAACCCGGAGCAGGAATGCGACCGCCAGGGACTGGAGCACGATGAGTGATCCGTAAGCGAGAGCATTTTTCCTTCGATCAGTCATCATGCGCATTCCCTTCGAGCCGCCTGGAGAGGCTGCGCCCTATGGGTCAATGGCCCACCGCCGGCGCAATGATCCCTAGACGCCCTAGCCCACTGACAATCAGCTGGACTGCAACAGCGGTCAGCAAAATCCCGAACACGACCTCTGAGACGACCATGCTCGCTGGCTTCATGTGTTTGGACAGCTTGTCGGTATTGGTAAAGACGACATAGTCGAAAGCAGCGACAATCAGGATTAGAACAGCGACAACTACCGCGCTGGCGACTGAGACAACTTCGCCAGACGCCAGGATTATGACGGTTATGCCGACGGGGTTGAGCAAATAGGGAACCGCAAGCGGGAACACTGCGAGTTTGTCCGGATCGATTGGATCGGCAAGCTCGTCATGCGGCTTTTCCGTCGGTCCGGATGCCATCTTGATCGCTATGAGCGCAAGGATGATGCCACCTGCCACAGCGACGGCGCCGCCGGTTATGTGGAGAAGTCGCATCAGAAGCGCGCCGGTCGCAAAGAGGATCAGTGCTGTGACGAGTGCTGTCAGTACCATCTGGCGGCCGATGCGCACTTTGGTCGCGGTGTCGAAACTATGGGTTTTCTCAAGAAACGGCACGAGGGCAATTTTTGGACCCATGCCGATCAAAAGCAAAAGAAGAAGCTTTCCGACAAGCGTGGCGTCGATGGTGTTGAAGTCCATGGAAGATCCCCTTCGTTGATGATCTGCGCGTGCGCGAGCAGCATGATTGTCCCAGCCAAGCAGTTTCAGTGCGGGCAAACGTCCCAGAAGCCGGTCGTTTTGGCCGGAGACGTGTAATACCAGCACTGGCCGGGCTGCGGCGGTGTACCAGCCAGTGCGACAGCTGCTGCACCGGTGACGACGCCAATGGCTGCGCCTGCAGCTATCGCGGCGCCCGGCCGCCAGTACCGGCGGGGAGCAACAACGACAACGCCGCGCCGCGCTGGCCGGTAGGCCGGGGCCGCAGGCCGATGGGCAGGGCGATATGCGGGTGCATCACGACGTCCGGCAGCAGCGCAACCGCGCGGTCCGCACGCCGCCACACCGCAGCCTCGGGGCCCACAGGCTGCAGCCCCACGACGGGCTTCAGCGGTCGAGGGTAAAAGAACCGGTATGCTGATTAGCATCAGCACGGCGATCAGGCTGAGTAGGTGTGATACGATTTTTGAGGTTTTCATTTCATATCCTCCTTGTGATCTTTGATGGCGTTTCGCCTGGTTCACTTCGTGATCAAGCTGGCCCGGGCACAGTCACGGCGTTGTGTTTTGCCAGCGCCTGCTGGGCAGCGGCAGCAAGACCCTCTTCCTTTCCGCCTGCGACTTGCACGGTCGGAACGGCGATCTTGATGCCTTGGGCGTTGAATGCTTCCCGCAGCATTGCATAAGCTCTGCGACGGATGGCCGATTGCAGTTGGGTAGGTTTCAACGTCATCCCAAAGCTCAATTTTATTCCAATGTCTGTGATCTCTTCGACGCCTTTCATTTTGAGGTTCTCAATAATGAACGGCTGGAATTCGGGGTCATCGTACAGGGCTTTGCCCACGGCTTTGGTGATTGCCTTGACCTGGGCGACGTCGGATTCGTAGGACACGGACAGCAGGAATTTGACCACTGACCAGTCGCGGCTCATGTTCTGGACGGCACCCAGTTCACTGAATGGGACGATGAATATCGGGCCCCTGTGGTGCCTAAGCTTGACCGAGCGGAGACTGAACGCCTCGACGGTTCCTTTGTAACTGCCGCTCTGAATGTATTCACCAATCCGGAATGCATCGTCGAGTAGATAGAACATGCCGCTGATGATGTCCTTGACGACGGTCTGCGCACCAAAGCCAATGGCGACGCCTACGACGCCAGCACCGGCGATCAATGGTCCGATCTCGATTCCGAGTGAAGACAGGGCCATCATGATCGCAATCGCTGCAAAAAGGATCATGACGAAGTTGCGCAGGATCGGTAGAAGAGTTCTCAAACGGGTACGCCGCCGCTCCCGCTCGCTTCCAATCTCAAGCGCGGCCTCCGTGTCTCCCATTTTCCGATCGATCAGCACTTTAACGACATTCCATGCCAGATCGACGACGAGGAGAATGATGCCGGCGCTTAGCACTCCACGTAAGAGCCGTAGCGCGGGTGAATCCTGCATCGTCATCTCGGTCAGTCGAACGTCCATGACATCGGCGAGGAAGAGGATGGCTGCAACGATCAGGGCTGCCCTTATCCCACGCTCGACGACAACCGAAACCACTGTGACACGTTTATGACCATCCTCTTCAGCGCCGGAGCGGCGCAGAATGTTGTTTATCGATGCTTTGGTAAGAACGATCGCGCCTGGCAATGCGGCGCAGACGACCATAATCCAGAAAAGCGTCGTCGCGCCCGCCACCCAGAGCAACCAGATACCGGTTAAATAGGCAGTCCAAAGCCAGTTGCGACCATTCAATCCAATCCGGCTGCCCTGTAACGTGGAGGAATGAGGCGGGCGTCGCCATATGGCCTCGATAGCAATGCCGAGAAGAATGAAACCCAGGAAGTAGGCCGCGAGCTGCCGCGCCGGGATCGATAGGCCAAGCGTACCGAGAAGCCGAATGGTCACCCAGCCAAAGGCGTACCAACCCACGAGATAGCTCAGTCGTTTTGCCCAGTGACCTGCCGTCTCGTCAGAGATCGGAACCACGCGGAAATGGCCTTTCTCGTTCGAGCGTGGCGCCAAAAACACATCCAGTACTGCGCTGGCGAGGCGGTAAATGACGACAGCGAACAGGAAGCCGACGACGATTTCCCTAACGATCGGTGGCCACTCAAAAAGCAGGAAGAAACCGATGCTGCCCAGCCCGAACGACAGCACGTAAAAAGCCGCCCAGAGCAGCCGGGCGGTTATGGCAATAATCCTGTGCCAAACGGTCGTGAACGAGGCTTCCGCCATCCATGACCGCCAGCCAGCACTGATCCACCAAAATACCCATTGAGCGGCAAGTCCTGCGACAACAAACGCGACCACCAGCACGATGGGCCGGGTCCCGCCAATCGTCTTGATGTCCTGCTCAAGTAAAGCGGCGCCACGCATTGCTTCGGACGGAAAAGAATGTGCAGCGTCGACCATTGCGGCGGCATGGGCGCGGAAACGCATTGTCGATGCGGCAAACGAGGGACCCGCCTCTGCGCTGGTCGAAGGCGGCGCTTCAGGATTCGCTCCACGAGCAACGTGCTGCAACCATTTCTGAACATCGGGATCCGACATTAGGGTGATGAAGTGCTGGACATTGGGTGGTTGTTCCGCCGGAGCGGGCGCGTCAGGCATTTGCGCTGCTACGGCTGAGATGCCAACGAAAAGGATGAGCATCGCCGCAATAGACGTGCGAGATATTTTCATCAGCAAAAATTTCAGGCGCATTACCATTGTCTGTCCCTGTTGTGGTACCTCGGCGCCCTTCCGAAGGACGCTCGACCCGCTAGTGATGACATGCTTCAGTCGAAGTGTTCGGTGTGTTGCAGTGCGATGATTTCCGTGTCGTGCCACCTGAACCAAGAAGGGACTGAACGCCCCCGGCATAATTGTCTCTGGTGTCGGTATCGACGACGGCAACCGGAGCGGCAAGGATCAGCCCTGCGGTACTGCCCACTGCCGCTGCCGTGCCGGTTGTTGCTGCAAGGATCGTATCTCCAAGGCCAATCTTGCTGTCCGTCAAAGTCTGTCCATCAGAAATCCGGGCTCCAATCAGCCGAACGATCTCTGGCGACTCCGCGAACTTCCCGTGGTTGAGGCTGTCCCCGGCTTTGATCATGGTGAGGTCGATTACCGAGATCTGGCTTTCGGCCAATTCACTCTTGTAGGGAGGCTGCTCAGGGTCGATAGCGCCAAGCCTCGCGACGTTGCCCCACACTCGGCGGGACAGGGCCAATGCCCGATCATCCAGGGAGACAAATAAAGTGAATTTCGGATGCTTTTTGCCCATGTCGGCGATCTGTTGCCGGAAGACGTCGACGTCGACGTCGGGAGATGCGAGCATCACATTCTTGAACTTGGCCGGAAGGCTTCCATTGCGAATGGCCATTTGACGAAGCGCCTCGAGCGCGAGCCAGTTACCCATGGAATGAGCAAGGATCGAAACTTCCTTCACCTGCTTATCCCTGGCCAGATATTGAAAAAGCAACTCCAGGGCATTGCGCGTATAGTTGGTGCTCTCGCGGTCGTAGCCGTACGCAAGTAGGCTTCCGCGCGACGGCCAGGTGACCAGTACGGGAGCGCTCGCTACGCCGGAATCCTGGACGATTTGGGCAAAGCGATAGACCGAGTCTTCAAATCGATTGTTGAAGCCGTGAATGAAGACCAGCACGCTGCCGTCACGGCTCTTTCTGACGGAAGCGCTCAGCCATTTCCGGGCATCGTCGCGGCTGATTTCCTGTGCCTTTAACGTCGCAAAATCAGTGGCTGGATTGGGAGGAATCCTTTTCGGCCAGGCAACATTACCAATCTTGCGGACATTTCCCGGAGGGATGGACACGGTGATCTCCGCGAAGGCCGCATCCCTTGCGCGTTCACCCGTAAACATCTCGCCTTTGTTCGCGGAGCGACTACGCGTTGTTGTGATCAGCATGTCCACCTTGGTGGATGTGGGGGCGCTATCGGCAACAGGGACAAGAACGTTTTTCGCGTGGCCGCCGCAACCAACGAGAGCTGCGAACATCACACAAAAAGGGAGCCTTCCCATTCGATATGGAAAGCGTCCGTTACGGAGGTCCCTTGTATCGTTGCCGTTCACCAGATCGCCCGCCGCCATTTGTCACAGCTTTGTCCTCGCCACGTCGGCGCACAAAAAACCTATGCGAATGACGGGCTGTTTTCCCGTAACATCGGGTATGTTACGGGCATCCGGCGGACGATGCCGTCATCTGAATGCGTGAAAGTGTGGAAGTTGCCAGAGACAATCACACGCGGCCCCGTAACCGTCGTCTTTCTCGCCCGCTCGCTAGCGTGTTAAAACATGCGAGACCTTGACGGTGCTGCAATCCGACCCCGGTAAGCTGACCGCACCAGCGTATATTACGGTAACATACTGCACGAGCCGCGCTTCATCAAAGAATATGCCATCGAGACATTCGGCGTCGCCGTGACGCTGTGAGGGTGGGAGAGGACAATGGATGAAGGTGTGGCTGCGGTCAGGCTGCGGTTTCCCACAAGAGTTCAGGCCATCAACGAGCTTGCGTCGCGCGACGTCATATTCTGTGAAATCTGCCAGGATTTTGCCGAAGCCCAGACGGAGTTGGCAAGATGGGAGGCGGCTTCTTCCGATCCAGTCCGAGATGACCGTGTGGCCGAATACAGGGAATTGTTGGCGGCCCTTGGCAGAGAGATTGAAGATGCTCTCGCCCGAGCCACCGTTGTCTCTCTTCATCGCTCACCTGGTCCGCGCCCGGTGTAATTCCGCCGGATGGGCAGTTAACTTCGAAGGAACGAGATCGTGGCTTCCGAGATATCACACGAGCCTGTAACTACCCCGCCACCCCGCAATCCCCTGCGGAGGATCGCTTTCGCTGTCGTTTGTCTGGCGCTGGTCCTGTTCGTGCTGTCAATCTTCATGGAGCGGCGGACACCATCAACATCTCAAGCGCAGGTCCAGGCGTATGTCGTTGGTATAGCGCCTGAAGTCACAGGTCGCGTCGTGGAAGTGGGCGTTAACGACAATACGCGGGTGGAGGCCGACCAGATCCTGTTCCGAATTGATCCCCAGCGCTACCAACTCGCCGTGAACGAGGCGGAGGCCGGTCTGGCCAGTGTCGGCCAGTCAATCGGCGCATCGACCGCTGCGGTGGATGCCGCCCAAGCAAAGCTTGTCCAGATCCGTGCCGACAGGGACAACCTTCGCGACCAATATGCCAGGGCCTCCGAACTCCTCAAAAACGGCGTGTTTTCAAAAGCCCGTTTCGACGCCGCCAAATCTGCCTTCGATCAGGCAGAGGCCTCGGTTTCCGGTGCGCAGGCTGATCTCACCAAGGCCCGCGAGCAGCTCGGCCCTTCCGGAAACGACAATCCGCAACTGCGCGCAGCTCTTGCTGGATTGGAGAAGGCCAGGCTGGACCTGATGCATACCACAGTGCGGGCGCCTTCGTCCGGGGTCGTGACAAACCTTCAGCTCACCAGTGGCAAGGTCTTGCCAGCCGGCCAACCGGCCATGACCTTTATCGATGTGGGCACCATCTGGATCAATGCCGCGTTCAAGGAGAACAGCCTCGAAAATGTCGTCGTCGGCAACAGGGCGGAAATCCTTTTTGATGCCCTTCCAGGCCGACTGTTCCCTGCCACGGTAGAAAGCGTCGGCTTCGGTGTCTCGCAAGGGAGCACGGATCCGAGCACCGGGTTGCCAACCATGCGCAGTGACAGCGGCTGGGTCAAGGAAGCGCAGCGGTTTCCGGTCCGCCTCAATATCGATGAAGCTCAAAGGCCCAAGGGCGGCGTGCGCTACGGTTCGCAGGCGACCGTCATCATCTATACCGGTAACAATCCGGTCACCAATGCTTGGGGATCACTCTGGATCCGTATCATGTCGGTGCTCACCTATGGCAACTGACAGCACCGCCGCCGAGCAGAAACGAAAAGGATTGCGGGTCGCTCTTGCGGTTTCGATCGGCTTTGTGCTGGCGGTGTATTGGGGGGCCTTTGTTCCGTTCCTCGGGCCGCTTTTCGCCGCGCAATTTCTGCTGGGAAGCTCTCGACCGATGCCGCTTGCCAAGACACTTGGCGCGGCGCTCGTCATTCTGGTCTCGGGAATGGCGATGATGATCTTGACCAGCAGCCTCGGCAATCGTCCTGTTCCCTTTCTCCTGCTTCTGGGGCTAACCTATTTCCTGTGTTTTGCCTTACAGACGTCGGGAAAGGGCGGGCCTGCGGTCTTTCTGGTGTTGGTGGTCGCGATCATCGTTCCGCTGCTCGGTATTTTGAACGATGAGTTGGCCAGTTCCATCCTCTCGATTCTTGTTGGTGGCGTGTTGTCGGGCACGCTTTTGACGTGGCTCGCCCATGCGATCTTTCCCGAACCGGTAGTTCTGGACGGAAGTGCTGCGCCATCCTTCGACCAGCCGCCGGCTCTGCTGAGAGCATTGGCAAATACGCTGATCCTGCTGGCATCTGTCGTGATCTGCCTGACGAGCGACAATCTGACGGCCGCGGCGGTCATTCCGATCACCGTTGCATCCTTACTCGGCCAGCTCGACGTCGCCGCAAGCACGCGGGCAGCTGTTGGGCTTATAATGGTCAATCTATTCGGCGGCGTCCTCGCATCTTTAGCTTATGCGATCCTCACGCTTCGCCCCAGCCTGTTCTCGATCTTTCTGATTGTCCTTGTCGTTGCCCTCTTTCTGGGAGGTCGGGCAGCAGCTCGTACCAGGGAGGCGCCGATGTTTGCCGGTGCTCTGACGATTTTCCTTATCCTGTTCGGGCTCGGTGTGTCGCCCCTGCCTGGCAGTGCTGCGGAAAGCTTCGCCACCCGCATTGTCTATATCGCGTTAGCTTTGACCTACACTCTGTTGCTCGCCACCATTCTGTGGCCCAGAAGGCCGCACCTGAGAAGGATAAACCCATGAAAACGCAGCTCGTCTGATTTCTACAGCGGTGCGTGGATCTGGAAGTATCCGCGTAAGATGTGGGCGTTCGAAAAAGGCCTGAAAGAAAGAGATATTGGCGTCACCTTCCCTACCTGCCCGTTTGGTACGTCGCAGCGGGCGGCATTTCGATTTTCAGCGCATTAAGCCTCTGCGCTAGCGCGGCTGCAAATCCGAAGCGCTGATCGTTATCGCGGCGGGGTCCTTAACCTTGGGAGGCAGCATTCCGGCTTTGCGAAGTCCCTCTACCAGTCGGTCACGATCACCTGGCTGTACGTTCCGCATCGCCAGTTCTTCAACGACGTTTGGCAGGAAGTCCGGGCGCATACGAACGAAAATCTCTGCCTCGTGCCAGGCTTGATCCATCATTCCGGCATCTGCGTATATGACCGCCGCAACCGCATGAAACAGCGGAAATTTTTGCATATCAGCCTTGGTGATCTCGCGGACGGCGGTTGAATTGTCGTGGAGCATGTAGGCTGCAAGAGCGCGTGTGCCGTTATAATAGCCGCTGCCGCCTGGGTTGAGTGCGATAGCCTGATCAAGCAGGTTGGCTCCCCGTTGCCACTGGCCGCCTAGGGCTAGTCTGGTGCCGAACTCGCCCATCAACTCGGTGTCGTTGGGGTTGGTAGCGAGGGCCACTTCGCCTACTCGCATCGCCTCGGTAAGCTCCCGGTTGAAAAACAGGGCCATCATCAACGCCTGAAGCCCTCGCGTGTTGCTCGCATCAAGCTGGGTCGACCGCCGCGCCGCGCGAAGCGCCCGCTGCAATGGTGTTTCCGGACCTTGGCCCCTATTGAATTTGAAGCGGTCTTCATCGAGATAGATGATTGATAGCATCGCCCAGGCAGTGGAAAAGGTCGGATACCGCGCAACGGATGTTTCCAGGCATTCGCGAACGTGTGCATGCTCTTCGGGGCTGAGCTCGCTACGATATGCGTAAAAGCGCAGGCTGCATTCGTATGCACCAAGATCCTGCGGTGGAGGATTTGCGGTGTCGGCCTGTGCCATCACACCATATGGCTGCGCAATGGCGGTGGCGACTCTTCTGGCCACGTCCGCCTGTATGGAAAACAAATCTTTCGATCCGAGATCGTTGTCATAATCCCGGGACCAGACTATTTCGCCATCGTCGGTGTCCAGAAGACGGGCTGTCACGCGCAGGCTGTTTCCAGCAGTTCGCACACCCCCGGTCAGAAGATAACGGGCCCCCAGCTCTTCCCTAACTTTGGATACATCGACGTCCGACGGCAGCGCTTTGGACGTCTCGCGACCAAAGACCTTGATCTCCTTGAAGCGGGGCAGGGCAGTCAGAAGCTCCTCCGTAAGCCCGAGGCTGTATAACTGGGCGTTTGGTCCATCGCCCAAATTGGCGAAAGGAGCCACAATTAGGGCGGGTCTGTCGGGAGCCGTGCTTTCGGCTAACTCTTCTGTTGGCGCCAATCTTGAGTGACTTGAGAATTGATAGGCAGACGCAGCCGTAAGCAGGGCAAGGCAAGTAAGTGAAAGCCGCCTCACGCTCCACCATCGGACAATCGGCGATAGCTGTGATGTCGGAACGGACCCATTATCGACCTTCTTGGAAACGACCGCAGTATTCAATGAGAACACCGGGGCATATCCGCCCTTCGGTATGTCGATCCTGACCGGGTCCTTGTGACCTTCCACCAGATAATAACGTTCTAGCGAACGCCTTAGACGCGCGGCCTCGATCCGCACGACCGGATCGTCCTGCGTGAAGCTTTCATTGCGGCCGAATACCTCAATTGCGATGGAGTAACCCTTGATGCGGGCGGCCCGCCCGGCGATGGCTTCCTCGACAACATATCGCAGAAATGCGGCACTTCGCCCCAAGCCGGGAAACTCCGCGCTCGCGACGATGCGTTCGAGTTGCGACCGGACTTCCTCTATTCCCGGAGGGTCTCGTGCTGCAGTTGAAGCCGTGGACACCGTCGTCTGCATAGCCGCCTCCCGTCCCCCTCGAGATTCATCGCATGCGTGTAGTGTGTTGTGAGCTTACACCCGAGATATGGGCTCGTCCATTGTTCCATCGAGCCGTCGCCTGTGAAAGCCCGCAGTTTTTGTCTTTATATGCGCATAAGGCTAACGCCTTGAGCAAACGTTTCGTTAGTTGCGGTGCCCGACGATTGCACCCGATCAGGCATTTAAGATCGAGAGCGAGCTGGTTGCCATGTTCTTGGCGTCCCAACAGCATGTTCCCGGTGGTGCTACATTTCCATCATCTATGCCGACTGATACGTCCGCTTTCCGTGGACGGCAACGCCGTAGTTTCGACTGTAACAGAGTTGACTCTGGCAACTGGGCAAAGCGCCTGCATTCCAGTCGTGAATTGCGAGGCGCTATGGCCGGCTGCTAGTCGGGCCTCCTGCAATCTGAGATGCTTGTGGTACTGACTAGGACTGAACGCTGTTATCGCCAGAAAATGGCGATGCAGGCTTGCGCGGCTCATGCCGCTGGCATCGCGATCTTCGAGATGGTCGATGCGGTGTTCGCGCCTCTTTTCCGGTACTTCGGTTTCATCGACCCAGCCATAACGCAGACGATATCTCAGGGTCTCCCGCGCGTCACGCGATGGCGCGAGGCTTTGGCTCTACGAGCGAGTGTCGTCGCAGCGGTCAGTCAGGACTACGGTCAGCGGTTCAAGCAACCTCTGGCCGCGCACCGGGTGCTTTTGGAGGATTGATGCCCCCCAGGCCAGCCTTTGCTCGCTTGGTGTCTTGACCCGGGGGCGCTCCGAAGAGGCGCTTGTACTCACGGCTGAACTGCGAGGCGCTCTCATAGCCGACGGCGAACGCAACTTCGGCTGCACCTGCCTGGTTCGCGATCATGCGTCGGCGGGCCTCGTGGAGCCGGATATATTTCTGATACTGAAGCGGGCTGACGGCGGCGACGGCTTTGAAGCGGTCGTAAAACACGGATACACTCATGCCGGCAAGTGCCGCGACCGCCTTGAAATCGAGGCGCTCGGCGTAGTGGTCGCGCATCCAGGCCATTGCCTTTCGGATGTGCATCAGCCGCGAGTCAGCCCCGGCAATCTGACGCAGCAGGCCGCCATGCGGCCCCATCAGCAGCCGAAACATCAGCTCATGCTCCAGAGACTGAGCCATGACCGGGATTTCGGATGGGCGATCGAGCAGTTCTACCAATCTCCCCCAAGCACCGAGAAGCGACGCGCTCGCGGTGCTGACGCCGTATCCCGATTCCATCGGCAACTCCGGCATCGCCGCCATCTCAAGGACGAGGTCGGACAGCATAGGCGGGTCCAGATATAAACCGATTGCGACAAACGGTCTGTCTGGCGACGCTTCGCAAACTTGGCCCAAGGCGGCAATCTCGGCTGCGACGATCATGCTTTGGCCGGGTCCGTATTCAAACATCTTGTCGCCGATAAACATGCGCTGCGTACCCTGGATCACCAGGGACGCCGCAGGATCGTAGATCAGCGGATCGACCTCGGTCGTATGGTCGAGAGTATACGCGAACAGTCGCGGCAATTTAAGACTGGGACGGCCAGCATGACGCATGGCGATGGCGCGTATTTTGTCGAGTTCGCTCATGGAGTCACCCTAAGTCGATTGCCCAGTTTTATCAAGTATTCCGGAAGATCAGGCAAGAGTGCCGGAAGTTTCGGCATCGTGGCATTGGGGTCGAAATCCTAATATCGCGGCAAGACAGAGGCCAACGGGGCTTCTGATGGCCCAGGAGAAACTGCCATGCCCACCCCAATCGAAACCGTTTCGGCTTTTTGCGCCACGTTCGTTGAAGACGGCGGAAGGCCAGCCGTGCGCCGCTGGTTCACACCCGCCACGCGCTGGGTCAATGAAGGCGTGTCAGTCACGACGGGCGCCGACGAGGCCATTGCGATGATCGACGGACTGGAGACATCGCTGGGAATATCGACAGTCCATATCGATATGCTCGCGATTGCCGCCGATGGATCCCGCGTTCTCACCGAAAGGCTTGACCGGTTCGAGCGCGCCGACGGCAGTGAAATCGGGCGCGTGATGATAATGGGAATTTTCGAGCTCGAAGGCGACAAGATTGTCGAATGGCGGGACTATTTCGACGTAACCGCCGTCCAGAAGTTCTCTGCCGGCTAGCACGGCAGCTTGCGAACGATGATGTTGAGTGCAGGGACTATTGTCTCCGCACTCAACACAAGGCAGTCGACTGGACTTTCGACGACAGGCCGCAATCCTTCCAAAGCAGATGGGCCACGTCCCGAAGGCTTCGCACCGCAAAGACTTCAAATTGTCAGTAGGTCTTTAGCTGGAAGCGAATTGTCATGTCTTTCGAGAAACTCCACCATGGCAGCCTTGAGCGCCACGCCACTGACGCGGGTCCTCATCATATCCCTGGTCAGCGTCGCAATGATCTCGGCAGCTTCGCAGACCGGCAGACCACCATCCCTGATATTGGAGACACAATTTCGGCTGGAATCCAGGTTTCCCGACTTGGGACCGTAAGTGATGTAAGCACCTAGGCTGTCGGCAGCTGAAAGTCCCGGACGTTCGCCGACAAGCACGATCGTCAGTTTTGCACCTAATGCCTCACCGGCAGGATCGCCGAGCGCGACGCGCGCCTGGCTCGCCAGCACAATTGGTGCAGCGGTCAGGTTCAGGATAGCGAGCTTCGGAACAAGCGCCTCGATCAACGGCACGGCATTGAGATCGATCGCGTGGGACGACAGGCCATCCGCGACGATAATTGCGACATCATAGCCATTGATCGTTCTCTCATGTTTCAGCCGTTTTTCAGATTCCGCCGCAAGCCGCCGGCCAAGATCCGGCCGCCGGACATAGGTGCTGCGGTCACTTGCCATGCTATCGACATTGACAGCCGGAAGGCCGAGACGATCGAGCCTGTCTGCCAGCGAGGGCCGGTCGACGCTCGTCCAGACCGCTTCGCGTGCCCGCGCGTGGTCCAGAAGGAAGGCAAGTTGAGCGCGTGTCGGAAGACCCGCGCCATGACGGCCGAGCGAAACACGCGCATCGGTCATATCCTTGATAGTGAGGTTTTTTCCGGCAGCAGTGGGTTCTCGCACCTCTTCCATGTCAGGCTCCGATCAATGCGCTGTTGCGGACATAATTGGAAAGCGCGACAGGCTCGCCGACCAGCGCGCCATCTGGATCGGTCAGGCCGATTTCGAAAAGCCATTTCTCGAACTCTGGTGCGGGTGGCCGCTTCAGCGTCTCGCGGCAATAGACGGCATCGTGATGCGATAACGACTGGTAGTTCAGCATGATATCGTCGGCGCCGGGAACGGTGATGACGAAATTGACATTGGCTGCGCAGAGGAGCGTCAACAGCGTATCCATGTCTTCCTGATCAGCATCGGCATGGTTGGTGTAGCAGACGTCGACGCCCATCGGCAGGCCAAGGAGCTTGCCGCAGAAATGATCCTCGATGCCGGCACGGATGATCTGCTTGCCGTTGAACAAGTATTCCGGCCCGATGAAACCGACGACCGTATTGACGAGCAGTGGATCGAACTCGCGCGCCACGGCATAGGCACGTGCTTCCATCGTCTGCTGGTCGACGCCGAAATGCGCATCGGCCGAAAGCGCCGCGCCCTGCCCAGTCTCGAAATACATGACGTTAGCGCCCGGCATGCCACGACCAAGCGACCGCCCCGCCTCATGTGCCTCCTTCAGAAGCGCCAGATCGATGCCGAAGCCGCGATTGGCCTTTTCCGATCCCGCCACCGACTGGAAGACGAGATCGACCGGCGCACCGCGTTCGATTGCCTGGATCGCCGTCGTTACATGGCCAAGGCAACAGGTCTGTGTCGGGATCGCAAGCTTTTCCCGCAATTCGTCGAGCAAGGAAACGATGCGGATATAGTCATCCGTCGCATCGGTCGCGGGATTGACGCCAATCACGGCATCTCCCGACCCCATCAGCAGCCCGTCGATGGCAGACGCGATGATACCGCGGCTGTCATCGGTCGGGTGGTTGGGCTGGTTGCGGGTGGAAAGCCGCCCGGCGAGCCCGATCGTGTTTCGGAATCGCGTCACGACACGTCGCTTGGCAGAAACAGCTATCATGTCCTGCAGGCGCATGATCTTCGACACGGCCGCGACCATTTCCGGCGTCAGTCCGAAGGTCACCGCCTCCAGCCGCTCATGCGACGTCTCGGGCTTGAGCAGCCATTCGCGCAATTCACCGACAGTAAGCGAGGAAACTGCGGAAAAGGCTGCCGGATCGTGCCGTTGCGCGATCAGTCGGGAAACCTCGTCATCCTCCGACGAAATGAGCTCCTCGCGGAGAAATGCTTTCAAGGGGAGATCGGCCAGCGCCATCTGGGCTGCCAAGCGCTCGACCGGGCCTTGCGCCGCAATGCCGGCCAGCTGGTCGCCGGAGCGCTCCGGGGTTGCTTTCGCCAGCAGCATTTTCAGGTCATCAAAGCGGAAGACAGTCTGCTCGATTGTCGTTGTATAGGGCATTTGTTCACGTCACCGGTTGAGGAGGGCCAGGGCTTCGTCATGAAGTCTCGGGGTGGCCGACGCCAGAACCCGTCCGTCGGAATGGATCGAAAGCGCATTTCCCCGCCAGTCCGTAATGCATCCGCCGGCACCCGTCACAACGGGCACGAGAGCCATGTAGTCGTAAGGTTGAAGTCCCGTCTCGAGAGCGATGTCGCAATGGCCGGAAGCGATCAGACCATAGATGTAGCAGTCTCCACCGAAACGCCGCAGCCTGGCTTTGCGGGAGAGACGCTCGAAGCTTTCAGCTTCGCTGTCCACGAACATATCCGGCGAAGTCGTATAAAAACGGGCGCTTGAGATGTTCTCGCAGCCGCTGGCGTGGGCCGGCTTGCCAGCAAAGAGTGTCTCTCCCGGCCGGCCCTGCCAGCGTTCGCCGGTGGCTGGAATATCGATCAGACCACAGAATGGCTTTTCCTGAAATGTCAGTGAGACAAGCGTACCAAACAGCGGGAAACCGGTGATGAAGCTCTTGGTGCCGTCGATCGGGTCCAGCACCCATGTAAAGGCGTTACCTGCCTTTACGCCAAACTCCTCACCATGGATGCCGTGATCGGGAAAACGCGCCTCGATCATCTCGCGGAGATGTTTTTCGATCGTCCGGTCGGCGATTGTCACCGGGCTATCGTCGAGTTTTGAGATGACGTCGAGCGGGGTCCGGAAATAGGAGAGCGCCAGCGGACGCGCGGCGTCGGCAAGTTCCGCGGCGAAGGTGATATAGGTCGCAGCTTCTTGCGGGCTGATATCGGTGACTGGCATCAAAGGGCTTTCAGGAACAGGGGCCAACGGGGGTCGTGGATGATCGAGCGGGCGCGCATATGCTTCCAGATTCCGTACTTGTAAAAGTCGAAATCGAGGGTCGATATCCGGTTTTGTACCATCGCCCAGGTGCTCCACTTGATGTCGGCGAGTGCCTTGTGGACGATGAAGCGAGCGTGATGCGCCTTGTCGTAACGACCGAAATACTCCTCGATTATCTCGCAGTCGGTCGCCTCGGAATAGAACATCTCGCCACTCCAGATCGCGAGATCGTAGAGCCTCTCATTGTTCGACGCATATTCGAAATCGATCAGCTTGATCGACTTGTCGTCACCGATCAGGAAATTGCCCGGCATCGGGTCGTTGAAACAGGGAACAAGATCGAGCCCGGATGCCTCAAGCGCGGCGCGCGCCTGTCTGTAGTTGCGCAAGAGCCAGTCGTGGTCGAGCGGCCAGTGGCCGTCAAGCTGGCGCACTTGGTCGAAATGTTCCTCGATCATGTCGAAGACGGTTTTTGTCAGCGGCAGGGCAAGGGCATTGTGAAACTGCCGGTAGACGCGCACCGCTTCGTTGCGGATCGCCGGGTCTGCAAAATCCCTATGTGTCGAGGCGCGGCGACCGTCGATGAACTCGGCGATTTCGATGTCGAGGTGATCGAGATAGTCGAATGTCTTCGGGCCGATGCCAATCACCTCTGCCTGCTTGCTGGCGGCAGCCGCAGCCTTGCGGTCGATGAACATCTCGGTGCCGCGGCCGGGAATCTTTAGAAAATAGCCACGCTCTTCGCCTTCGACCTCGATGCGGAAATTGGTGTTGCTGATTCCGCCGGAAACCGGACTGTAGCGCAGCCGCCGTCCTTCCCAAGGTGGTACCTGGATGATTGCAGCCTCAACTGCCCGTTCGGCATCGGATCGTGCCATTCCCAGTTCATTCATAGGCTTGTTCCCGTTATTGTTTCTAGCCCGTTATCGTTATCGTATCCCTAGAGCGCTCTCAGCCTGGCCTCGAAATCCGGCTGGCCGAGCAGCATTCGGCAACGCAGGAACCGCCAGCCGGCATATTTCAGGAATTCGACACCCCGCGGCGGCGAACGAAGCTCCAGTACGAGGCTGCGCAACGCCCAGTAGAGGTCGTCTGCCGCCGCATAGACACGGCAGCGGTTGAAGTTTCTTTCGCTGAAACCTCCATCGTGCATTTCCAGCAACGGCCTCATCTGGCTTTCGAACTGGTAGAGTTCGTTCATCTGAACGCCGAGCTGGTAGTAGGGGTCGATGTCGGCGGCCATGTCGAAGTCCACGAGCTGCATTTTCCCGTCTGGGCCCAGCATGACATTCGAAACCTGCGGATCACCATGGGCCGGTTTCAGGTCCACGCCGGCCGCTGAAACTGCCTCGCGGATCGGCGTCATCCAGGAGAGCATCCATTCGACATCGCCGGGCAGGCTGGCGTCACCGGCACTCACGATCGCCCAGAGCTGATCGATGCCGTCGAAGACTGACCATGTTCGGCCGGTGGAAACACCCCCTGCAATCGTCGTCTGCATCTCGATCAGGCGGGCAACAGTTTGCGGCTGCATCAGATCGTCGATCCTTGCCGCTCGCCAGCCGTCGCCAAGTCGGGCAAACAGCATGCTGGCCGTCCCGGAATCGTAACCAATCGGCTCTGGCGAAAGACCAAGGCTGTGAAAACGGTGTGCCGCAGCATTTGCGGTCTCGGCATCCACGAGATCGGTTACCTCATCGGCACCGAGACGCAGGAAATAGCGTGCCTCCCCGTCTGTCGGCGCGACCACGAAACCGCAGGATTCGACGGCATGATAGGACGGCGATGCGACAGCTGCCGTCCCTCGCGCATAGGAAGGGGTGTCGCCAATCACTGCGGAAAAGACTGAAAGCGCCTTCTCCGCGCGGGCTTCCATCGGTGATTGAGGAGAGCCCGATCTCTTCATTCGGCAGCCTCGCTGAGTTCGACAACTTTCAAACCTTCGCAGGCGATCTTGTAAAGCATGTCCGCCACTATCTGCGTGCCAAGGGCCTGGTCTTCAGGCGAGGTATACTCGGTCGGGTGGTGGATGACGCCGTCACGGCTCTGAACCGCCAGAACCACCGCCGGGCAGACATCAGAGACGGCAACGGCATCATGGCCGCCGATCGTATCGAGGTGACGGGCGCTCTGGCCGAGATGCGCCGCAGCACTTTGCGCAAGCGTCACCAGGCCCGGCGCGAACCTTCCCGCCTTGCGGCGGTCGATGGAGCGGACCTCCGAGGTGACGCCGGCTTTCATCGCCGCTTCCTCGATCTTGATCTTCATCTTGCGTTCCGCCTCCGTCAGGACGTCTGGCGATCCCGAGCGCAGCTCGATGAACAGCACGGCTTCGGCCGGCACGACATTGGGTGAATTGGGGAAGACTTCCAGGCGGCCAACCGACGTATGCAGGTCCAGCCCGTGTTCGGTCGATATCTGCTTGAGATCGGCGATCAGATAGGCAGCAGCAAGCAGCGCATCCTTGCGATCGGCCATCGGGGTTGCGCCGGTATGTGCCTGGCGTCCATGGAAGGCGAGGCGATATTTTGTCGCGCCCCAGAACCGCGTGAAGATACCGAACCGCTCCCCGGCGCGGCTGAGCGTCGTGTCACCTTCTATATGCAGCTCGATCAATGCGTCGGGAATTTCCACCTTTTCCTTGCCAGCATAACCGATCTCTTCCAGCGACTGGCGCACCGTAATGCCATCACCGTCGGCCCGTTCCAGCGCCCATTCCAGGTCAATGGCGCCGGTAAACACGCTGCTGCCGAGCAGGCTCGGCTGGAAACGGGCGCCTTCCTCATTGGTCCAGTTGACGATCTGGAAGTTGCAGGCGGACAACCTGCCTTCCGCCTTGAGACGTTCGCTGACGGACAAAACCGCCTCGCAGGCGGCGATGACACCAAGCGCTCCGTCGAACCGACCGCCGTTCGGCTGGCTGTCGATATGGGAACCGACCATGATGACGGGCGCATTTGCGCCCGCCAAGGTCATCTTGCCGAACTGGTTGCCGATCGAGTCCACGGCCTGCTCGAAGCCGTTTTCGGCAAACCAGTGCCCCAGCCAGTCGCGCGCCATTCCGTCTTCCCTGGAAAGCGTCAGGCGGGTCATCGAGCCATCGGGGCCGCCGCCAAAAGTGGAGAGGGTCTCCATCAGCATCTGGAGCCGCTCGGCATTGATCGGGACAGGGGAGGAGGAGACGTCAGGCATGTATGATTTCCACTTTGGATTGATTGAATTGATCTGAAAATTCCCGCGCGATGACGCCGCTGGTCACCACCGCGTCGATTTCGCTGAGGCCGAATGTGTGGATGGAGCCGAGGCGACCAAACTTGGAACTGTCGGCAACAATGATCGAACGTTTTGCCTGGGCCTTGGCGACGCGGCGCAGGATCGCCTCGTCCTCGCCGAAATCCATGAACCCGCGTTCGGCGTGAATGGCGCTGATGGCGATGATCGCGAGATCGAAGAAATGCTCCTTCAGCGCGGCCACGGTCTCATGGCCGTATGTCGCCTGATAATCTGGGCGCATGCGACCGCCAAGAACGCGCACACTTGCCTGCGGCAGATTGAAGAAGTGGGCTGCGACCGCCAGCGAATTGCTGACAACGGTCAAGTCCTTGCGCGTCTCGATATGTTTCAGGCAGGCAATCGTTGTGGTGCCGGTATCGATGAACACCTTCATGCCGTCCTCGACCAGCGACGCTGCGGCCTCGCCGATCTTGGCTTTCTCGCGTGAGCTGACACGCAGTCGGTCGGTAAACGGCTGATCGCTTTCCTGCTGGTCAAGGACCGCGCCGCCATAGACGCGGCGGGCATAACCGCGCATCTCAAGTTCCTTGAGGTCGCGCCGGATCGACTCCTGGCTGACCTGCAGATAATCGGCAAGCTCCCTCACATTGACGCGCTGGGTTTGCTTCAGCATGTCGAGGATAAGCTTGAGGCGATGTTCGGTGAAACTCATGAATGCACCCTGGATTCTAGTGATCGTTGCGGCCCCGTCTGTGGCGCCGCAACCATGGTCAGGCTAAAGCCATTTGACGGGTTGCGTCATCGAGAGCCAATGGCTGGATGAGATGACAGGCGGCGAAATCCTGGCTGCCACGCGCGGTAAGCGCGGGCTGCAGGCTGCCGCATCTCTCCATCGCACGCGGACAGCGCGACTTGAAGCTGCAACCTGGAGGAATATCGATCGGGCTTGGTGGTTCACCTTCCAGAAGGCAGTCTTCCGCTTTGTAGCGGCGTTCTTCAAGTGTCGGCATCGCGCTGAGCAACGCCATTGTGTACGGATGTCCAGGATCGAAGAACAACCGCTCGTTATCAGCCAGTTCGAAGACCTCGCCGAGATACATTACCGCCACCCGGTTGCAGACCTTGCGGACCATCGCAAGGTCGTGCGAGATGAAGATGTAAGTGAGGTCGTATTCCTTCTGCAGCTTCTGGAAAAGATCGAGAAGCTTGAACTGTTCTGTCTGGTCCAGGGCAGAAAGCGTTTCGTCCATGATCAGTATTTCAGGCTCCAGAACCAGCGCACGGGCAACATTGATGCGCTGGCGCTGGCCGGCACTCAGGCCGATCGGCAATTCCTCGTAGAGATCGGCGGAGAGGCCGACTTCGCCCATGACCTTGAGAACCCGCTCACGAATTTTGGCACTGTCCTTCCATCCGTGCGTGCGAAGCGGGCCCTCCAGCATCTTCCCGACCGATGTGCGTGGCGGCAGGGAGCCAAACGGATCCTGCAGTACCATTTGCAGCTTCTTGCGGAAGGTCAGAAGGTCTTTGCCACCGAGCATGGCGATATCGTCGGCACCGCACAGAACCTGGCCGGAGCTCGGCAGTTCCAGCCTGCTCAGAAGCCGCATCAGCGTCGACTTGCCACAACCGGATTCACCGACGATCGCGAAACTGTCGCCGCGCCGGACATCGAAGGTGACGTTGCGAACCGCACGCACATGGTTGAAGCCACCGAAGCCGGTCTTCTTCTTTACCCTGTAGACCTGTGAGGCATCGCGCAGGCTCAAGACAACGTCGCGTTTGTCGTTGAGACGCGGCATCTCGGTCTTTTCGATCCAGATCTTCGGCGTCTGTTCGACAAGCTCCTTCGTATAGGCATATGCAGGGGCGGCGATCAGCCTTTCGGTTTCCTGTTCCTCGACGATGCGACCTTTCTCCATCACCAAAATCCGGTTGCAGGCTTCGCGGGCAACGGGAAGCGAGGAGGAGACGAACAGCACAGCGGTATTGAAACCGTCGGTCAGTTCCTTCATCAGACGGATGACCTGGGCTGCGACGGTAACGTCGAGAGGCTGGGTGACGTTATCTGCAATCAGCAGCGCCGGGTTCGTCACCAACGCATCAACGATCAGTGCGCGCTGCATCATGCCGCCGGAAAACTGCGACGGGTAGTCGCTGAAACGGCTGCGGGCCGAGGGAATGCGGACGGCCTCCAGAAGCTCGATCGTGCGCTTTTCCGCCTCTTTCCGCGAGGTTCCTGGAACGACCGCACGCAGCTTCTCGACGATCTGGACGCCGACCGGCAGCGTCGGATCGAGTGCACCCATCGGGTTGGCGCCGACATAGGCGACCCGGCGGCGCAGGGTACGCATCTCGTTCTCGGAGATGCCGTAAATATCCTTGCCTTCGAAGAGGACGCTGCCGGAACGCACGGAAAGCGGCGGTTCCAGCCAGTTGACGACTGCCTTGGACAGCACCGTCTTTCCGGCTCCGCTGGCCCCGACCACACCGACGATCTCCCGCGGCGCGAGGCTGAAGGAGATATTGTCCAGAATAATCTTCGCCTTGTCCGAGCGACCGGCATTAACGGTGAGGTTTTTCAGCTCAAGAAGCGGCTTGATCATCACTCGGACCCTCCGTGAATGGTGTTGCGGGCCCGTTCCAGCGAAGCGCCTATGAGATTGATGCTGGTTAAAGTGAGGCCGAGGAAAATGCCGGGCATGGTTGCGATCCACCAGGCGTTCAGAAGATACTTTCGGCCATCGGCAATGATATTGCCGAAGGTCGGGGTCGGCGGCTGGACACCCAGGCCGAGGAAGCCGAGTGTCGATTCAAAGATCATCATGCGCGCCACATCAAGCACGGAGGTGAAGATCACCGGCGGCAGGAGCAGCGGTAGAAGCAGGCTGACGATAATGCGGAAATCGGTCGAGCCCCCAAGTTTGGCAGCGCGCACATATTCCCGTTGCCTTTCCGTCATCACAATGCTGCGCATGATGCGCGCATAGACCGGCCAGCTTGAGAGACCAAGCACCAGGACGATGGCCGGAATTGTCGGGCGCGACACCCCAAGAACGGCGATCGCCAGAATGATCATCGGGATAGACAGCTGCGCATCGGTCAGACGCATGATCAGCATGTCGATACGACCGCCGAAGTAACCGGCGATCGTGCCGAGGGCACAGCCGATGATGAGTGTCACTGCAACCGATGCAATCCCGATCAGGAAGGAGTAACGCAGGCCGACAAGCGACCTCACCAGCATGTCGCGGCCAATCTGATCGGTGCCAAGCGGGTGGCCCCAGCTCCAGTTGTCGCCGAAGAAAAGTGGCGGCAGAAGGCGGGCCTTCACATCCATCTTGGTCGGGTCGACGCCACTGATTTCGGGATAAAGTGCAGCGGCAATCGCAAGCAGCAGGAAGATTGCAAGGCCAATGCGAAAACCGGGCGTCGATGCGGCGCGATCGAATATGCGGCGCGCAATCGAGCGGCTCGCCATTTTAGAAATGATCGGGTTGTCGAGTGCGGATGTGATGGACATCAGTATTCAAGCCTCGGATCGATGGTTGTTGCGACGAGATCGACGAAAATGTTGATCAGTACAAAGATGGCGCTCGTGACGATCGCGATACCCTGGATCAACGGAAAGTCGCGCTGCAGCACGGCGTTGATGGTCAGAAGGCCGAGCCCGGGATAATCGAAGATATATTCGACGATGATGACCCCGCCGAGCAGGCTGGAGAATTGCACACCGAGCAGGTTGAGAAGCGGCACCGAGGCGTTGCGCAGGGCATGGTTGGAGATGATCCGCGAACGGCTCAGGCCACGTACGCGTCCGACTGCCACATAGGGCTCCATCATCTGGCTGGATACGGAACTGACCAGCGTGCGGATCAGCACCGGAGACAATTCGACCGCCAGCACGATTGCCGGCAAGATTGTGTAGGCAAAGCCCTGATAGCCAATGGCAGGAAGCCATCCGAGCTTCACCGAGAAAAGCAATGCCAGAACGATGCCAAGCCAGAAATTTGGCAGCGAGATGAATATCGATGAGATGTAGAAGGCAAGCTTGTCTGGCCATCTGCCGATCGCAAGCCCGCCGGCAATGCCGATGATTGCCGAGAAGATCAGTGCAATCACCAGCGTCACGGCCGCCAGTTGAAGCGTCATTGGAAGTGCATCGAAAATCAGGTCGAAGACTTTCGCTCGTTCGCCTCGAGTTGAGTCGTTGAATGTCGCGCCACCGGTCGAGGCGCCGTTTGCCGGGCGCACGAAGGACTGGCCAAGATCGCCACGAACCACACCGCCCATGTAGCGACCGAATTGCACCAGTATGGGATCGCGAAGGCCCATGTCGGTTGCGATCTTTTCGATCAGTGCTTCGGGCGCCATGCCGCCCGCCATAAGGCGTACCGGGTCACCCGGCACCACCCGCAAGAGGGTAAAGATCAGCAAGGACACAAGGAATATGATGATGGCGCCCTGCATGAGGCGTCGCATCAGGAAGTTCACGGCAAACATTCAGTCACTCCGCTCGAGAAGTCACGGGCAAGTCCACACGCCGCCTGATCGCGGCGTGTGGCTGATCACGGTCAGGCAGCAGGTTTGGCCGCGTCGATCGACCCGTCGGGATAGATGTACATGCCCTCAAAGTCCTTCTGCATTGCGTGGATCATCACGGATGTGAACAGCGAGAGTGCCGGCATCTTGGCGGTGATGAGAGGCATGGTCTCTTCCTGAAGGATCTTCTTGCGCTCTTCCAGCGTCGGTGCCGAACGTTCCTTGTCGAGGCTGGCATCGATCTCCTTGTCCTCGATGCCGCAGATGCGGTGCGAGGTGGAATGGAAATGGGTGCGCAGGACCAGATCCGGTTCCGGAGACGCTGTCGACCAGCCGCAATCGACCATATGGCCCGGGCCGCCGCCGGGGCGATGGTACAGTTGCTCGTTCCAGGCCGCAGGTTCAAGCACGGTCAGGCTGACGTTAAATCCCTGCTCCTGCAGCATGGCGGTCAGCATCTCGCCATATTCCTTGGTCTTTGGATAGAAGCCGACGGACGTGATGTATTCCAGTGGCGGCAGGCCCTTGCCGTTTGGGAAACCGGCTTCGGCAAGCAGGGCCTGGGCCTTCTCGGGGTCGAATTTCGGGTAGTTCGCCAGATCGACATAGCCGAATTTGACCGGCGAGACGAAGTTCGACGAGGCATGGCCGGCCGAGCCCATCAGTTCCATGATCATGTCGCGATCGATCGAATGGCAGGCGGCAAGACGGATACGCGGATCGTCGAAAGGCGGTTTCGAGCAGCGGAACCAAAGATACTTGTTCTCGACGGAAACGACCTTGTTGATGAAAATCGCTGGATTGTCCTTGATCGTGTCAACCTGTTCAGGCTCCAGACGTTCAACGATCGAAGCCTGGCCGTTCATCAGCGACAACATACGGGTGGTGGAGTCGCCGGTGAAGGTGAAGTTGATGCCGGGGATGGCCGGCTTGCCCTTGAAGTAGCCGTCATAGGCCTGCATCACGGTGTCGTTGCCGCGCTGTTCGACGAATTTGAAAGGACCGGTGCCGTTGAGCCGCTGGGAGAGCGGGCCGCCTGGGCCGCCGGCGACGTCCTTGGCCGACATGATCGGCAGGAAGGACGCAAGAAAGATGAAGAGATGGGCCGGATAGCCGCCCTTGGATGTGTCGACGATGACGGTGTAATCGTCAGGTGTTTCGATCGTCAGCGTCTCGGTCGGGCCGGGATACCACTGCGCCGGAC
>Ga0160467_100330_pt1 | contig 51711 bp, 46 predicted proteins | sample HID1972I_E11MG_FD_108221 | JGI IMG/M metagenome (GOLD analysis project Ga0160467, IMG submission 108221) | Enriched pill bug-associated microbial communities from UW Madison campus, WI, USA - HID1972I_E11 MG | ecosystem: Host-associated > Arthropoda: Insects > Digestive system > Unclassified ... | reverse complement strand
TTGGGTGTGGTCGGCCAACCAGCTATGTCTCACTCAGAAATAAGAGCTCGGTACAGACGTTTATGTGGCACGCTAACGATTCCATTCCCGAGTAAGCGTCTCGCAGGGCCTCCTAATTCAAAGCCAACGTTACTTTCCGGCACCAAACGAGCGGTTAAGCATCCTTGTGGAGCGCTTATTCGACTGCGTGCAAGGCTGCGAACGAAACAAGCGTCCCTTGGGGACGCTTCGCTTCAGAGTGCAGAGAACTCTGGCGACTTGTGTCGAGGCATTGGGGTGTGGTCGGCCAACCAGCTATGTCTCACTCAGCAATAAGAGCTCGGTACAGACGTTTATGTGGCACGCTAACGATTCCGTACCCCAGTAAGCGTCTCGCAGGGCCGCCTAATTCAAAGCCAACGTTACTTTCCAGCACCAAACGAGTGAGTAAATGGCCTTGTGGAGCGCTTATTCGACTGCGTGCAAGGCTGCGAACGAAACAAGCGCCTCTAGGGTCTTCTAAGGGACTCTAGACTCTAAGGGACTCTAAGGGGTGCTTATTTCGTTCGCGGGCTGTCGAGCAAAACTCTCTCGACAGTTTGAAGCGTCCCTTGGGGACGCTTATTTCTTTCTCAGGCAGTCGAGACTTTCTCGATTGCCTGCTTGCAGAAAAAAGCACCCGGCGCCGACGAACGAAGCGGAATAGTGCAGCACAAATGTGCGCCAAATACCGGCGGCGAGCGAAGCGGGACAGTGCAGAAAAATCCCCGCTATCCGTCCGCTGCCCCGACGCAACGGACGGCGAAGCCATACACAGCCATAAACAAAGACGCAGCAGAGCCGATCTGCTGCGTCTTTGTTTATGGATTAATCGCAATGATCCCGTATTGCTGCGGAGTAGAGGCCGACGCGCCGAACCACATTTGACCGGCCCCGGCCATAACGCCTTGCGCGTTGACGAACAGTTCGCCGACCTTCTGGTCTCGCATCGCGTTGCGGACGGACGGCGTTATAATGCGATCGTATTGGGCGATGAACTGCTCGGCATCCGTAATCTGAACGGGCGGCTTCTCCGGGTAATTGACGCGAATCGGATATAAGGCAAGAGCGGCTACGGCCGCCCGGTCGTCTTCGGTTATGGCGGTCTGCACTTTCGCGAACATGCGGTCGAACGCCTTCGGGTCGGTAATACCGGCGACTTCGTACCGGTTGCGCTGCGGATCGCTGGTTAGCGATGCCGTGACGGTTGCGTTATCCGCCGTTGTGCCGCTAGCCCGGTTGTTATCCGCATTGCCGCAGCCGGCGATAACCGTCAATAAAAGCGCCAGCAGCAGGGCGGCTGCGAAGCTGCCGACTGCGCCTCCAATTCGATGTATGCTCATAAAGGTCACCCTCTCTTCTGACATGCATAACAGATAGACGCAACGAGCCGAATGGAATGTTGCACGGCCCGGCTTCGGAGCCTGCTGGGAACATAGTTATCTTGTGCCAACGACAGGGTGTTTATAATGCTTTCGGTTTAATTTTTTCATAAAAATTCCTCTATAGGGAAAACTTCTGTCAACAACAAGCCAGCGAGCAATGACGGAAGTGGGGCTGATTTCTATGGAACATAAAAATCCGGTTGAACGGGGTCCGAAGTCGGCGCCGGGGCAATCTCTGTCGGCAAGCCTTAAGGAGAACGTGCAATATATTAAAGATCAGCTTCAATCGCCGGGCGATCTGTTAATCAAGTCGATTATGACGGCTGCGGGAAACAAGGCGGCAGTCGTCTGCATCGAGGGGCTTGTCGACAAGCAGTTTCAGGTTCAGATTCTGCAATCGCTTCTGCAAGAGAAGCTGCACATTAACGAAGAGGCGGATAGCGAGACGACGATGTCTGTCGCGGGAGAACTGCTGCCGATTCAGGACGACCGGAAGTCCAATGAGTGGGATGATATTATGTTGTCCATCTTGTCGGGCGACACGGCCATCTTCATAGAAGGCGTGAAGGAAGCGCTGCTTCTCGGCAGCAAAGGCTGGAAGAGCCGCGCGATCGAAGAGCCGCAGACGGAATCGATTATTCGCGGACCGAGGGACGGATTTACGGAGGATCTTCGGACCAATACGGCGCTTGTACGACGCCGGATTAAAGATGTAAATTTGCGGTTCGAATCGTTCCGGATTGGCAGAAGAGCGCGGAAGGAAGTTGTTCTTGCCTATCTGCACGGCGTTGTGAATCCGCAGTTGGTTGTAGAAGTCAAACGGAGGCTGGAATCGATCGACATCGACGACGCGGAAGGCTCCGGCTATATCGAGCAGTGGATTACAGACCGATATTGGTCGCCCTATCCGCAGATTCTCAATACGGAACGGCCCGACAAGGTGGCGGGCGCCATTATGCAGGGCAGGATTGCGTTGATCGTAGACGGCACGCCGTTCCAGCTTATCATGCCGATTACGCTGTCGTCGTTCATCCAGTCGCCGGAGGACTACTATCAGAACTGGATACTATCCAGTGTGCTGCGCTTGCTGCGCGTTGTCTCGGCATTCATGGCTTTATTTCTTCCGGGCATCTATATCGCTCTGCTGGAATATCATCACGGCATGCTGCCGTCGAAGCTCGCTTTCTCCATCGCCGGAGCCAGGGAGGGGGTTCCGTTCCCGGCAGTTGTCGAAACCTTCTTGATGGAGACGACGCTGGAGCTGCTGCGAGAAGCCGGCATTCGGCTGCCGAAGCCGATCGGACAGACGATTGGCGTCGTCGGCGGTCTGGTCATTGGCGAGGCAGCGGTATCGGCCGGCATCGTAAGTCCGGTCATGGTCGTCGTTGTGGCGGTAACGGCAATCGCCTCGTTCGCTATCCCGGCCTATGGCTTCGCCATTTCCATCCGGCTGCTGCGATTCGGGATTATGATAGCGGCTGCCGTATTCGGATTATATGGCGTCGTTCTGGCTCTAATCGTGAATTGCATTCATCTTGCGAATTTGAAGAGCTTTGGGATGGCTTATACGGGACCGCTTGCTCCGCTCCGGCTCCAAGACTGGCGCGATTTCATCATTCGCGTTTCCGTCATGGATATGAACGATCGACCGTCCATTCTGGAGACGATGGATGACGTTCGGATTAAATCCGACAAACAAGGGGAGAAGAGCAAGTGAAAACCGCCTATTTCGGTGAACGGCCGGTCACTCCGCTGGAGATGAGCATGACGATCGCTTCAATGCTGATTGGGGTCGGCGTATTGACGCTGCCGCGAACATTGGCGTCGGCTACGAAATCGTTCGACGGGTGGATGTGCATCGTCGGGGCGGGCATTGTTGCGATGCTGCTTGGCGTTCTGGTATCCAGAACCGCTATCAAAGCCGGCAATCAGCCATTTCTGGACTACGCGGCCAGCTTAATCAGCCGGCCGCTAGCCTGCTTGCTCGCACTGCTGCAACTGCTGTATTTTATGGGCTTTTCCGCGTATGAGACAAGAGCGATTGCCAATATTTCCAAACAATATTTGTTCGATAAAACACCGGTGGAGTATATTGCGCTCGCCTTCTTTCTGGTAATCGTGTACGGCGTTTCCGGCAGTCGCTCGGGCTTGCTCCGATTGAATGTCATGTTTCTTCCGGCGGTATTGGTTGTCGTGTGTATCGTTGTGTTATTTGGATACCGGTGGGTCGAATTCGGCAATTTGGAGCCTTTCTTCGTAACCGGTCTCCCGAATTTGCTTAAAGGAATGAAAGAGGTTGTGTTTTCGCTGCTCGGCTTCGAGATTATTTTATACTATATCATGTTTATGGGGAGACCGGAGAAGGCGCCCAAGGCTGTCGTAGGCGGCATTGCAATCGCAGTAGCCGTAGACTTAATCATCTATCAGCTTGCCATTGGCATATTCTCGAATGTCGGTGCGATGAACATCGTCTATCCGGCGGTGGAGTTGGCCAAGGAAATTCAATTCCCGGGCAACTTCTTCGAGCGGTTCGAATCGCTGTTCTTCGTGATCTGGATTATGACCATATATAATACGGCTGTAATGGGCTTTGATCTCGCTGGCGAATGCATGGCGTTTGTGTTCAAGCGGATGCCCAAACGAGTGTGTCATCTAATTCTCGCGCCGATCGCCATGATTGTCTGCATGATGCCGCAGAATCTTCCCCAGTTCAATATACTGGGCGATTTAATCAGTTATCTGGCGATTAGCGCAGGCATTCTAGTGCCTTGCGGATTGTTGCTGCTAAACGGGCGGAAGAAGGGGGAGGGCTCCCGTGAGGGCAAGTAGACGGCTCGTCGCGCCGCTCTTGTTGATCGTTTGCTCCATCGCGTTGTCCGGTTGCTGGGATCGGGTGGAGATCGATCAGCGCGGCTTTGTCGTCGGCGTCGGCATTGACGAGGTCAGCAAGAAGGAGTCTGCTTCCGGGGAAGCAGCAGGCGGCAGCGATCGGAAAAGCGAGCAAGCGCAATCGGCTAGCGTTAACACGCAGAACAATAAGAGGCCCAAATATAGGGCGACCTATCAGATCGTCACGCCAGGCGGCATGAAGGCGACGACGAATGGACAAACCGCCGCCGCTTACTTTCATATGACGGTTGAAGGTACGACTTTATCGACGATGGAGGCTAATCTGGCTCAACGTATGAGCCGCGCTCCATTTTTCGAGCATCTGAAGCTGCTGGTTATATCGGAATCCGTAGCCCGGAGGCCGGGCGAATTAGCGGAGACAATCGATTTCTTCTTGAGGGATAACCAAATGCGCCGTTCGACGAGAGTGATGGTAACGCCTGACAAAGCGGCGGATATATTAGACACGCAGACGCCCGGCGAGCGGCTGCCTTCGGCCTATCTGGAGCTTGTCTCCAACAACGTGATGAACAGCTCGAGAATATTGCCGCAGACAAGGATAGGCGATGTGCAGGAATATTTACTCAAGAATAAAAGCTTCGGCCTACAAATGGTATCGAACGGCAATCGCGCTTATTCGACTATAGGCGGCACAGCCGTATTCAGCGCCCGCTCGAATCGGCTTGTCGGCTTTCTCGACGGACGGGAAACGGCGGGGTTGAATTTTTTGCGAAATACGATTAAAGGCGGGCATATTGAATTTCCGTACGGGGACGAAGGCGGGCACGGCGTATTCATTGTGCAGCGAATGACGCGGCGCATTCGTGTAACGTTCGATAAGGGCGGCTTGCCGACCTTCAACATTCATATTGAGGTGCAGGGGGCGCTGAATGAAGCGGCCCGCATACCGGACACGCTAAGCCAAGACACGCTGACCCGAATGGGACAGGACGCTGGCAAAGCCATTCAGCAGTTGACGGAAGGCGCGATCGACAAGCTTCAGAAGCAATATCGCAGCGACGTGATCGATCTTGACGAATATCTTGCCCGGAAGCATCCCCGTTGGTGGAATAAGCATAGAGCGAACTGGGAGCAAGGGGACAACCTATTCTCGCAAGCTCCGATTCGCGTTCGTGTGGCGGCGTATGTTCATCGTACGGGCAATATCAACTTAACCGAGGAGGAGAAATAGGATGCGTACGCTATCGTCGCTTGCCAAGCTGTTGTCGTGGCTGCCGTCGATGAGAGTGTTCTACTCGGCCTTTCTGCTTGTAGTCATTCCGCTGTTGTTCTATAAGGTGTTCGATTTAATGCGGCGCAACGATCCGCCGTGGAAGTCGGATCAGGACGAGACGACGCGAACGAGCGGCCCGACAGGCAATCCGAAGCCGCCGCCGGACCAATCCCCTCAGGACGGTTAACCGCTGCTTAATTCGCTTCCCAAGACAGCGCCTTCACTGCGCCGTACGTCTCGGAATGGTCGTTGCCGGCCAGAACGAGACGGCTGCGGCAAGCAACCATATTCTCATCATGCCAGCCTCCTATTCTATGCAGTTATTGTAGAGATGCTATATAAGCGATTATAATGCCGAATAAGGATGCGTTTACATAAGCTGGATAAACGGCTTCGCGCGTTTGATTTTAACGATTAAAGGAATGGGAGGCCGAGAGAGGCATGAACGCGGGGCTCGATCATATCGATCTGGAAATTATCCGTCGGCTGCAAGACAACTCGCGGGTGCAGTTGAAACAAATTGGCGAGGCCGTTCATATGACGGGGGCTGCGGTGACGAACCGGATTCGCAGGCTGGAGGACAGGGGCGTCATCGAGCGTTATACCGTCAAGGTGAACGAACGGCTGCTCGGCAACGGGCTATGCGTCTTCGTTATCGTGATGATGAAGGATTACGCTCATACGAAGTTTCAGACGTTCATTCAGGAACGGGAAGAAATTAAAGAAGCACACCGCGTCAGCGGAGAGCCTTGCTTCATTCTGAAAGTCGAAGTGCCGAATCACGATACGCTAAGCCGACTGCTCGACGATATTCTGGCTTACGGGTATTACAAGATCAATATTTCAATTGGTCAGATCAAGTAACGCAGAGCCATCGTCTACTTCGCTTCTTCAATCGGCTTAACGGCATTGACCGCGAATTTGACCGGAAGCTGCAGCACGTTGACCGGACTTCCGTCCTTGGCGCTTAATTCGTAGATGATGAGTATGCCGGAAGGGCTGGTTGCCGCCTCGAATGTGACGGTAAAATCGAATTTGCCCCATTCCGGCGCTCCTTGGCCGGCCATAACGCGGCCCTCCGCCAGTATGTTGTGACCGTCTTCAAGCGAGTAGCTGAAAGCGGCCTCGAATACGCGCGCTTCCCCGCGTACGCTGAAAGTGGTGCCGACGACCGCTCCTTCCGCCGGTTCGAATACTCGAAAGGCATCGTTCGCCGCAACAATGTCGGAATGGTCCATGCCGCTATCGACAGGCTTGTCGGGAGCCTTTGCCCCGTCCGTGTCGGAGCTCGCAATACCGGGGGCGCTGCTAGCGCCGGACTTGCCGGAGGCTGTCGCTCCGTCTAGGCCGGCGCTGTCCGCTACGGCCGGCCCCTTCAACTGCGCGTCTTCTCCGGAGCAGCCGCCGATTATGCCAAGCGCGAACGTCAGCGCCAGCGACATCGCCATGAATGACGCGGGCCGCCGTCGGGCCGCCGGTCTTCTTCGAGTCATCATTCTTATCATCCTCCCAATCGAACACGCAAGGGAATGTGTCTTCTGTCGTTAACGACGGACCGGGCATGTCCGTAGTTGCGCCGCCGGTCAACCTGTGCGCTTGACTACCCATGCCGTCTTCCGACCGCTGCCGCCGCATTGCACACTGTATGCCGCCGTCCGCGGAAAAATGCCGTTTTCGTCATCCGTACGGCGCTTCGTTCAAGCGACTGTCGGGACGGAGAAAATTGCTTTACTATCCGCAAAGCATCGGAAACAATGGAAACCCGGCAGTATTCATGAAGTCGAAGGGGGTGGTTTGTCGTAAGCCGGCCGCCGGAAGCTAGCGCCGCGTCGGGACTATCGGCTTGACCATATGGTAGAACGGGGAGCCGTTGATCGCGATCGTCTTGTCCGCCGCGTAGCCGGCCGCGCGATACAGGCTTGCCGCCCGGTCGTTGCCGTATTCGACGTTGAGGGCGATCCGCTCCCAGCCTGAGTCCGCCGCCGCTTGCTCGGCGGCTTCGAGCAGCGCCTTGGCGATGCCCCGGCCGCGGAATTCCGGGAATACGGCGATCGAGTCGATATAATACTCGTCCTCGTCCGTTTCTTTGTCGATCGCCGGGCTCGGGTTGCCCGTCCGTTGTCTTAGCCGTTCCGCAAGGGGCGCATCCAGCTTGTCCGCCTCGCTGCCGTGATAACATAGAATCATACCGGCGACGCGGCCGTCTTCTTCGGCGACCAACACTTGCTTGGCGCTGAATCGGTTGCCGGGTCGGCGGAACAGCTCGGCAAGCGCGGCTATCGCCTGCTCCTCCGTCGTCTCGCCGGTCAATTGATAAGCGATGTCGTGGATCGCTTCATACACGAGACGGGCAACGGGAAGCGCATCCTCGCTTGTAGCTACTCGCAGGTTCATGCAGGTCTCTCCTTTTGCGTGATGGAATGGTATAGTGTTGTCCTATTGTACATTACAATATGAACGAATGTAACCGAGCGCCAGCGGCAAACGCTCGGTTTTTTCATGGATTTCAACAAGGGAGCGCCCTTTCGGCACGGGATAGACGAGGGCGGGAGATATTCTTTTTTGTTTACTATATTGCAATGTAGAATAGCGGTGTCTATAATAAAGTTCAAATAGCTATTGTTTATTAGTGAATAGTGCTTCATGTTGAATAGGCGGTGATGAGGTTGAACGTTCAGTTCAAGAAAGGCGTACTCGATCTGTGCGTATTGGCAATGACAGCGAGGGAAGACCGGTATGGCTATGAGCTGGCGGTTATGATTTCAGGCAAATTCGATATTGCGGTCGGAAGCGTCTATCCGATTCTGAACAGGCTCACGCAGGAGGAGTATTTTACGACTTACCTGCAGGAATCGCCTGGCGGTCCGCCGCGCAAATATTATCGATTGTCCGCGGAAGGAAGGATGAAGCTGGAGATGCTGACGGAGGAATGGCGCACTTTTACGGCGGCCGTCAATGAATGGATTGAGGAGGGACAACGATTATGAGCGCGAGCCGTCAATATTTGGCGACATTGGAGCAGGAGCTCCGGGAAGTGCCCGAGCCGCTGCGGCGGGAGTGGCTGGCGGATTACGCCGAGCATTTTCGTATCGGGATCGAGAACGGGCAGCCGGAGGAGGAGATTTGCAGGGAGCTGGGCGATCCGCTCGTTATCGCGAAAGAGTTGAAGCTTAACGACCGATTCGAGCAGGCGAAGACGAACGGAAGCTTCGTACAGCTCGTCAAGGCGATGCTGGTCGGCACAAGTCTCGGGCTGTTCAATCTGCTGTTCGTGCTGGCTCCGTTCCTTGCCATATCGGCCGTGCTGCTTGCCGTATGGGCGGTTGTGGCCGCTCTGTTCGCAGGCGCGCTTGTCGCGGCTTGGCAAGGCGCATTCGGAGAGCAGTATACGGGAGTCGCCGGATTTTCGATTGCCTTTATTTTGATCGGAGCGGGCATGATCCTATTGTTCGCCGCAAGACTGCTGACCAAAGGCTTCGTGCGCGGCACGGCGCGGTACTTGCAGGCGAATCGCAATTTGCTGCGCGAAGGCAGACGCAAGGCGTAGGGAGCCGCGTGCAGCGGGTTAAGCCTAAGCCGGCGTTCGGCGAATAGTGTGTAGGAAGTGCAACTGCAACGATACGAGGGAAAGTCGAAGGCCGATAGAGCGGGAGAGGCTGCGCGTCGGCCGCACCGTTGACGATTGAAGGAGTGGAAACGATGCGAAAGTGGATTGGAATCGGACTCGTACTTATTGCGATCGGCGTGGCGGGCTTGCTGTCTCCTTGGAGCAACTGGCGCAGCGATTGGGTAGAGCGGGTGGAAGTGAACGAACGGCATCAGGTTGACGCGGACGGCATTAAACGATTGTCCATCGAGACGGATAGCGAGGACGTGCGTGTGGTCGAAGGGACTCAGGGCGACATTATCGTTCGAGTGGAAGGGAAGGTTAGCGCGAGGTACGGCGACAAGAACAAGCTTAACCTTGACGTATCGGACGGTACGCTGAACGTGCGGACGCCGAGAGAGTCGATTCAATTCGGATATATGGTATACCATCTTAAGATCACGATCGAGATGCCTCCCGCGGCATACGAATCTATTGCCGTCGAGACGGACAGCGGCGATATCGAGCTTCAGGGACTGGCATTCGGCGATATGAAGCTGGAGTCCGATTCGGGCGATATGGCTATCGCGCAAATGCGGTCCAATACCATCCACGTTCAAACCGACAGCGGCGATGTGGGAGTGACGGATACGGAAGGCGCGCTTGTCGCGGACAGCGATTCCGGCGATATGGTGTGGAAGGGGCCCCGGCTTGTCTGGGCGGCTGAAGTGAAATCCGATAGCGGCGATGTAGCGTTCAGGGTAGGTGAGAAGCCGGACAATGCAACGATACACTTCACATCGGATAGCGGCGACGGCTTGGTGGAGTGGGGCGGCAGCATGGCCGATAGCGGCAAAACGATCAAGGAAGTGTACGGCGGCGGCTCGCCGCTCATTCGCATCGACACCGATTCGGGCGATTTTGTTATGACGAACGGATAACGCGGTCGTTTGACCGTCATCATGCAGCGGAACACGGAGTGCGGAACGCGTTGCGTTCGATAGTCCGGACCGCAACGGCACGCCAAGAAGCCTGCGCGATGCAGATCGACGAGCAAATGGCAGGAGAGGCTTTAGCTTAAATGGAAATGGAAAAAGAAGAGACGCCCGCAGGATGCGGCTGCGTCTCTTTCTTTGGATTAGGACGGCGTCGCGCGGGCATAGGGCCGGCATGCTGCTTAGAGGGAGTCGAGTCCGGATAAAAAGCTGCCTGCATACAATGGAGTCAGGCTGTCGGGCTGTCGGGCTGTCGGGCTATGTCAGGCTATCAGGAAAGTCTCGACAGCCTGTGAGCGAAGTAAGTGCCCCTGAGAAGCGCTTATTTCGTTCGAAACCTCGCACGCAGTCGTATAAGAGCTTTGCAAGGTCGCTTAGTTGCTCGCTATGTGCTGGAAAGTAACATCGGATCAGGGATTAGGAGTCCATGCGAGACTCTTGACCGGGAATGGAATGGTTAGTGCGTGAAAGAAAGGCCTGTGGCAGGCTCTTCTTTCACGTGAGCATGTGTCGACCGACTCGAGCTGTAGGCGTAATTCCATCCTGCTGCGTTCTCTCCAACCTCACAACAATAGAGGAACCCAGACGCATCTCACTCGGTTTGCTTGGTTCAAGCCCACGCAACCGTCAGCGGTGACAAAGGCTGCACCAAGCGCAGGGATTGGTTGCGGCAGGCGGCTTTCGGCTGAAAAGTCTGCACGAAATGCAGTAGCTTCGCTTGGTTCAAGCCCAAGCAACCGTCAGCGGTGACAAAGGCTGCACCAAGCGCAGGATTGGTTGCGGCAGGCGGCTTTCGGCTGAAAAGTCTGCACGAAATGCAGTAACCTCGCCCTCATTGCCGCATCATTCGCTCCGCGATCCGATCGGCGGCTTCTGCGGTCGTCACTCCGGCCGATTCGGCTTCCGCGTAAGCGGCGGCGAGCGTGCCGGCAATACGCCGAACTCGGCTGCGCGTGCGGAACGGCCCGTCGCCTTCCAATTCAGCGGCCGTTGCGATCAGCCCGCCCGCATTAATGACATAATCCGGCGCGTATACTATACCGCGCTGCCGGAGCGACTCCGCATGCTTCGGGGCCGCAAGCTGATTGTTGGCCGAACCGGCAACGATGCGGCATTGCAGGCGGCCGATTGTGTTGTCGTTCAAAATGCCGCCCATTGCGCACGGGGCCCAAATATCGCAAGGCGCCTCATAGATCCGCTGGGCTGCAACGGGCATCGCTTGATAATCGAAGACGGCCCGCTCGACCAGCCGGGGATTTAAATCCGCTACGATAAGACGGGCGCCTTCCCGGCGCAAGTAGCGGCATAACGCCCAGCCGACTTTGCCGAGTCCCTGTACCGCGACGGCCCGCCCTTGCAGCCGTCCGGTGCCGTAGACGAGCCGCGCTGTCACTTTGATTCCGGCAAGAACGCCATATGCGGTCATGTCGGCCGTCCAATCGCCAGTGCCGCCCATTGAGCCGGTCGTATCGGTCACATAACCGGTCGTACGGGCTACGGCATCCATCTCCATCGGCGTCGTTCCGACGTCGACCCCGGTCAAGTAGCTCCCGTTCAGCCTTTCAATGAACCGTCCGAGCGCTTCGAAGCGGCGGTCGTTGCCGGCATCGCCGGCGCGCCCGATGACGACGGCTTTGCCTCCGCCATAAGGCAGACCCGCCGCCGCAGCCTTATAGGTCATCGACCGGGCCAGCCGCATTGCGTCGCGGGCGGCATCTTCCGGTCTCGCATACGGCCACAGGCGGCAGCCGCCCAGCGCGGGCCCGCGGGCCGTACTGTGTATCGCGATAAAAGCTTCCAGATCGCTCTCGCGGTCGCGGCACCAGACGAATTGCTCGAATCCGCTCTGATCCAACTCAGCCCATAGCGTCATGACCGTTTCTCTCCTTGTTCCCTCCGGCAGCGGTTACGCGGCCATTAGCCGTATATGCCAATCTTGTCCGGATTCCGAATGAAAGGTTATTCCACAGCATATTCGAGCCGGCTGCCGGCTGCTACGGCATGGCAAATAGCCTATCTTCAAGGGATGTCCGATCCCTGAGATAGGCTTGAATTCAACTGCCGACCCTGTTCCTCACGCTAGTCCTCTCCGCCGGCCGGCGACTCAGCGGGCGAACACCGGTCCCGACTCGCTAATCTCCCTCGGACTGCTGGGAGGCTAAAGCTTGAGGCTGGGCCTGCAACTGCTGCTCGGCGAATTTGCGGTAGAGCGGGTGGCTTGCAATCAGCTCTTCATGCGTGCCTCGTCCGGTGATTCGGCCTTTCTCGATAAAAAGCAACTGGTCGGCGTCGATGACGGTGGACAACCGATGAGCAATAACGATCGTCGTGCGTCCTTGCATTAGATTGCGCAGCGCCTGCTGGACGTAATGCTCCGATTCGCTGTCGAGACTCGACGTTGCCTCGTCCAGCATCAGAATAGCCGGATTGCGCAGCAGCGCCCGCGCAATGCCGATCCGCTGACGCTGGCCGCCGGACAGCTTGACGCCGCGCTCGCCGACCTCCGTCTCGTAGCCGGCGGGGAACTGGCCGATGAACCGGTCGGCATAAGCCATCTTCGCCGCGACTCGCACTTCGTCGTCGCTCACCTCCCGCTCGACGCCGTAGGCGATATTGTCGCGGATCGAACCGCTCATCAGCGTGCTTTCCTGCTGGACGTAGCCGATCCTGGCCCGCCATGAACGCAGAGAGAACGACTCGATCGGCGTATCGCCAAGGCGGATGAAGCCGTCCGCCGGCGTGTAGAAGCGTTCGATCAGCGAGAACAGCGTCGTCTTGCCGCCGCCGCTCGGCCCGACGAGCGCGGTCACCTTGCCCGGCGGAATCGTGAAGCCGACCCCGTCGAGAACGGGCTCCGCTCCTTCTTCATACACGAAGCGGACGTTCTCCGCGACAATTGGCTTGTCCGCATCAATCAGCTCGGCGCCCCGGCGAACGTCTTCTTCCGGTCCGGCCAGCGTGTCCGCAATCCGCTCGGTCGCACCGATCGCTTTCTGCATCTGGGTGAAGAACATGGCGATCTGGCTGGCCGGCATAATGATCTGGAACAAATAAAGAATGAAAGCAACCAGATCGCCCGCCGACAGCGCGCCCGACGAGACGCGGAAGCCGCCGTAGCCGATGATGACGACGAGCATCAGCATCAGCACCAGCGAGATCAGCGGGCCGATCAGCGCTTGCACTTTGCCTTCCTTTAATCCGAGGCGGAACATCGCGCCAATGCCGTTCATTCCGCTCGCGAATTCGCGATCCTCCGCGTTCGACGCTTTGACCAGCCGGATTTCCGCCAGCGTCTGGCTGAGCACGCCGGACAGGGCGGCCGTCTCGTCCTGCATGCGCTTCGAGACTTGATGCATCGTGCGGCCTAACGGCACCATGAACAGCATCAGCAGCGGCACGGCGGTCAGCATCACGAGCGTCATGCGCCAATCGAGCGCGATCAGAATGGCGACGGAGCCGACGATGCTAATCATTCCGGTTACGAAGCCGGTCATGTGCTCGGTAATAAGCCCTTTCACGACGCCGGTATCGTTCGTCATGCGGCTGACCGTCTCGCCGGTCTGATGGTTGTCGTAATAAGCGACCGGAAGCGCCAGCAGCTTACGCCACAGACGTTCGCGCAGCCCGGCGACAATCTGTTGTCCGACGCGGGCGAGCATATAGGTCGAGACGGCGGCGGTTACGGCTTGCGCCACAAAAGCGGCCACCAGCATCCCGACCTCCGGCAAGCCGATCGACGACAGCGAGAAGCCGTCGACGACATTTTTGGTGAACAGCGGAACAATCAGCGCCACTACCGTAGAAGAGATGCTAAGCGTAAGCGCGATGGCAATAGCGGAACGGGACGGCTTCGTGTCGCGCACGAGACGCCAGAACGGGCGCCAGCCCCGGAGGGGGCTCCTGCCGGTTGTCGAGGATTTATCCTTCATGGGCGATCCTTGTCCTTCCTTAATCGAGAGTTCGTAATGAAGCTTCAATTTTTATTATGACACAGATCCGACCGGGAGCCATCGCGCGATGGACGGACAGGCGCTCCTTCTGCGGGTGGAACCGGTCATGCATGTCCCCTCAGGTTGAACGGCTACGCGGAGGGTCCGATTGAATGCTTTCCAAAGCGGCCGCCGTCTATCCGGAACGGGACAACGGCCGCCCCGAACGTCGGGCGGCTGCCGCTGTGTCCTCTTCCTCTCCAGCTTCTTGCCGCTATCTAAGAGGGGCAAATGGATGAAAGGCAAACGCCGCTGGGGGGAAGTCCAATCATTCGGTATCGCTTGGCATAGATTATATTACAACTTTAATTCACGTTTAGGGAGGAACAAGACGATGTCCAATTGCCATCATAAGCATTGTCAGGGCAAACTCGATCCGGTGGTGCTTGATCCGGTGCAGGTCTATCAGGACTTCTATTATCCGCAAGAGTACGAGGTCGTTCACGCGGTTGAAATTATCCGTCGTCATCACTGCGTACCGGTTCCTAAGCACGTGCAAGTCGTCTATGAGCGTGACGTCGAGTGCGGTCTCATGACGAGAAACGGCAGAAGCAGAGGCTGCCGTCGCTAAGCTCCCCTCTTCAAGCGCCCCCCGGCCGCAGGCCGGGGGGCGCTTTGCCGTGCCGCGAGCCGGGACGAAGCGTCGCTTTACGCCAGCCCGCTGCGGATGTACGATAGATATAGAGAAAGCGGTAACATGGGCGGGCCGCATCGGCTGCAGCCGACAGTCCGAGCAGAGAGGATGAAGCGGGGCATGGAACGCCATACAGCAGCGCAAGGACAACGCCTTGCGGATGGAATACGCAACATCGGCATTTTCGCTCATGTTGATGCGGGCAAGACGACGACGACGGAGCGATTGTTATATCGGAGCGGACGAATCCGGACGCTCGGCAGCGTGGACGAAGGGACGGCGCAGACCGACTCGCTCGAGGTGGAGCGGGAACGCGGCATAAGCGTCCGCGCAGCCGTAACCCGGCTCGATTGGCGGGGCATATGCATCAATCTGGTCGACACGCCGGGTCACGTCGACTTCTTATCCGAGGTCGAGCGGTCGCTTCGCGTCATGGATGGCGCGATCTTGATCGTATCCGCCGCGGAAGGCGTACAGGCGCAGACCGAGATTATCTGGCAAGCGCTGCGGGAGCTGAACATTCCAACCTTGATCTACGTGAACAAAATGGACCGGGTCGGTGCGGACGCGCAAGCCGCGCTGGCCCAGATCCGCCGGCTGCTGTCGCCTGACGCGGTGCCGGTTCAGGCGCCGGTCGGAGCGGAGGCGTCGTTCGCCGGCTCGCGAAGCTTGCTGAAACCGGAGCCGGACGAGAATGGGCGGCCGGAGCCGTATGGGACGCTGCTGGCCGAGACCGTTGCCGAGCGGGACGAGGAGCTGCTGACCCGTTATTTGGAGACGGGGGAGCTGCCGCCGGACGAGCTGGCGCGCTCGGTCGTTCAGGCGTCCAAGCAGGCGCAGCTATACCCGGTGCTGTTCGGGGCATCGGCGAGAGGCATCGGCATCGAGCCGCTGCTGGACGCGATGGTCGAGCTGCTGCCGGCGCCTGCGGGCGACGCGGCCGGACCTGTATCCGGCGTCGTGTTCAAGCTGGAACGCGATCCGGCTATGGGAAGGGTCGCTTATGTCCGGCTATACGGCGGCACAATCCGGAATCGCGACACGATTATGAATGCAACGCAGAATATAGCCGAGAAGGTGACGCAGATTCGTACGGCGGAGGGCAGGCGCACGGAGGATATCGGACTGCTGGCGGCAGGTGACATTGCGGCGGTATACGGCTGGGGAAGCGTCCGAATCGGCGATATTATCGGCGCGCCGGAGCTTGTCCCGGGCGGCGCTACGCTGGCCGTGCCGCTGCTGACGGTACAGGCGCATTGGCCGAACGACGCGGTCTATCCGGCCGCCGTCGCCGCGCTCCAGCAGCTTGCGGACGAAGATCCGCTGCTCGACCTGCAATGGCTGCAGGAGGAGCGGGAGCTTCATTTGAAGGTAATGGGGCCGATTCAGATCGAGGTGCTGACGCAGCTTGTCCGCTCCCGATTCGGGCTGGACGTAACGTTCGGCGCGCCGTCGGTTATTTATAAGGAAACGCCGGCTGCCGCCGGCGAAGGCTATGTCGCGTATTTGATGCCCAAGCCGTGCTGGGCGATTCTGCGGTTCGCGATCGAGCCCGCCGAGCGCGGAAGCGGGCTGCAATACGCCTCGGTCGCCCGGCGGGAGAAGCTTCTCGAAAGCTATCAGAACGAGGTTGCCCGGCGCGTGCCGGAGGCGCTGCAGCAAGGTCTTCGCGGCTGGGAAGTAACCGATCTGAAGGTGACGCTGCTCGAAGGCGAGCATCATGTATGGCATACGCATCCGCTCGACTTCGTCGTTGCGACGCCGATGGGCATTATGGACGGGCTGAATCGAGTCGGCACGAAGCTGCTGGAGCCGATCGTACGGTTTCGGTTGTCCGTGCCGGAGGAGTTCGGAGGCAAAGTGATGAACGACCTGATCGTCATGCGGGGGCAGTTCGAGCCGCCTGCACTGTATAACGGGCGGATGGAGCTGGAGGGCCTGCTGCCGGTCGCGACCTCGCTTGACTTTCCGGCGCGGCTTGGCGCCATGACCAAGGGGCGGGGCGCGCTGTCGACATTGTTCCACGGGTATGAGGAATGTCCGGCCGACGTACAGGCCGAGCGGTCGCGCCGGGGCGTGAATCCGCTGGATCAGGCGAAATATATATTGGCCGTGCGCAACGCGTTGTCGCAATAACCGATTCGGCTTCCTTCGGATGCGAATTCGAAGCCGTTTTTTACATATTTCATCTTTTTGTGTTAAATTTCTTTACATATGAAGGAGAATTCTATTTTGGATCGAATAAATATAACAATAACGCCTTTTCTGTGACATGTAACATGACATGATTAGGAGGTAATTATGACAGTTGCATGGAGGAGAATATCGGGAACGATTTCGGAAACGATACATTGGATTAAAAATACGTTCCCGGCTGTCCGGAATTGTTCCCTTCAGCGCGCTGCGCAGCGGATGACGGCAACCGGCAGTTGGGAATACAATATTGCGCTGAATCAACTGTTCGGAACGCCGGAATTTTACGAGGCGATCGGACTGCCCGTGCCTTCTCGGGCGAGGATGAAGGTGGAGCAGTTTATTGCGTTGGTGCACCCGGATGATCGCGCCAATATCGACGCTTATTGGAATGGATCCGGGGCGAAGGGCGGTTTGAATATCGACTTTCGTATTGTTAGACCGGACGGGAACATCCGCTGGATGCATGCTCAAATGAAAGGGGCGGACGCCCGGAGCTGCGTCGGCATTGTGCAGGACCGGACCGAAATGCGCGATTTGGAGAAGGAAGCGCAGTTGGCCCATCACAATCTGGCTGCTTTTATCGAACGGCATATCGATCCGATCGTCATTTGGAATACGGAAGGCGTCGTCGTCGGCGTGAATAAAGCGTTCACCGATTTGTTCGGCTATGCGGAGCGGGAGCTGGCCGGCATGAGAATGGAAGACTGCCCGTTCATTCCCGAGAGCTATCGCGAGGAGCTGGAACGGTACAGCCGGCAAGCGATCGAGAATGATACGGCCGCGGCTATCGAGACGGTTCGACGTACGAAGGACGGTGCGCTGCTAAACATTCTGTTGTCGATTACGCCGCTGGCCGGTCCGAATGGCAGGCGAACAAGCTGGATTGCGATTCTGCAAAATATTACGCAGAAGATCGACGCGACCCGCCGTATGCAAGAGGCGCAGCAGGAGATGGAAAGCTTCGTCGAGTACAATACGGACGCGATCGGCTTCTTCAGTCGAGACGGCTTGGTCCGCAAGGTGAATCCGGCGTTCGAGCGTATGTTCGGCTGGACGTATGAGGAGCTGGCCGGCATGCCGATTCATCGGCTGCCGTTCGCGTCCGGACAATCGGCGGCGGAAGCGGCGGAAGCGATTGGGAGAATTTTAAGCGGCAGCGGAGGAAGAAGCGCGGAGCTGCAAGGTCGCCGCAAGGACGGCACTTCCATCACGGTGCTGCTGTCGCTGACGCCGTATCCGAATCGGGACGGCTTCGCGTTAATGGTGAAGGACGTCAGCGAGCTGAAAGAAACAAGAGACATGCTGGGCAGATCGGAGATGCTGTCGGTCATCGGCCAGCTTGCGGCGGGCGTGGCGCATGAAATCAAAAATCCGCTGACGTCGCTCAAAGGGTTCGCAAGGCTGCTGGAGCCGTCGCTTCGGGAGAAGGAACGGCGCTATATCGGCATTATGAAGGATGAATTGGACCGCATCGAGCTTATCGTCAACGAAATGCTTGTCTTGTCCAAGCCGCAAGCGATGGAGTTCGAGTCCAAGGATATGCGGGAGCTGCTCGACTATGTGATCGAGCTTCTCGGCACGCAGGCCATTATGAAAAGCATCGAGATCGTTCGGACGTTCGAGCGGGTGCCGCCGATCGATTGCGAGGAAAGACAGATCAAGCAAGTATTCGTCAATTTGCTGAAAAATGCGGTCGAGGCGATGGAGGACAGCGGCATCATTCGCGTTGAGCTTGGAATGGCCGAGACGGCGGACCATATTCGGATACGGGTGTCCGATCAAGGTCCGGGCATCCCGAAGGAGCGATTGGCCCGGTTGACGGAGCCGTTCTATACGACGAAGGAGAAGGGAACCGGCCTCGGTCTCATGACGACGGCAAGCATTATCGAACGGCATGGCGGCACAATCGCGTTCGACAGCGAGCTGGGCGTCGGTACGGTAGTCACGGTGTCGATACCGGTCAGCCAGCCCTCATAACGCACGGGCGCTGTTTTGTACAGGGTGATAATAATTATCATTATTGGATATAATGAAGTCGAGAACGAAGAGCGGGCAGCCTCTCGGAAAGGCCGCCCGTGCAATGCGCATCATCATTCGGAGCGATAAGAAAGCGAACCGCCAAGCTACACCTTCGGTTCGAATGTTTTGCAATCCGTTTCTTCGGATTGACGCGGTTGGCTGGCGCGGCTGACAACATAAATGGAAGAAGCGTTGCATTTGTTGCCGGAGCCCCAATGCTTGCAAGAATTCACTTCGCACAGTACGTCCTTGGCCATCGATTTCACCTCCCGTCCCGGAAGCTGGCGGAATAACCGTTCAGGCATACGAATATGCCGCGATCAGACCGCTCCTTATACAGGATGGGCTATTTTGTTATGCTTTTATACTTGGTCCGCGCAGGGAAAGTGTCCCGCGCACCGATGTCGCGCAGCGTTCCCGACGATAGCGCCGATACAAATAAAGCAGCCCCGGCAGCGTTCCATGCGCATACCGGGGCTGCTTCTCTATTTAAAGCGCCGCTCGTTAGTCTCCTTGACCGATCTCCTGCGTGCGGTATTCCGTCGGCGTAATGTTGAACCGCTTGCGGAAAACCTGGGTAAAGTGACGCATATCCTGGTAGCCGATTCTTTCCGCGACCTCGGCCAGCTTCAGGCTCGGATTGTGGAGCAGCCGCTTTGCCTGCTCCAGACGAAGCTGTATGACGAAATCCTTATAGCCTTGGCCTGTCTTCTGCTTGAATAGCTGACTGAAGTAGACCGGATTCAAGAAGACGACGGACGCAACCTTCTCCAGCGACAAGTCTTCGCGGAAATGCGATTTGATATATTGGATGGCGGTCTCGATTGCCCGGTCGCTGCCCCGTTCATCCTGCTCGTACACGTACGAATCGGAGGTTTGATGGAGCCGCCGGATTTCGGCCGGTACTTGACTGAATTGCTCGATCATGCCCGAGTTCATAATCTGGAACGGCACCTTCAAATATTGGCGCAGATGCGTTCGCAGCTCGCCGGTCAGCGGTGCGAGCGAATCGTTGGAAACGGACACGAGCCCGAGCAGGCTTTGCGAATCGTAGCTGATGACGAAGCCGCGGCCGTAGCGCTCGATCAGCTCCGATAATACGTTGTCGATAATAAAATGCTCCAAATGAACCGGACGGTCCGCATCCATCTTCACCATGACCAGGTTGAAGGCAGAATAAGCCGCGACGAGCGGCTTCATGTCGAAATTGCCGATATCAAGACCGGCGGCCCAGCGCTGAAATACCGCTTCCCGCAAATATTTTAAGTTCATATCCAGTTGCCTTGTATCGCGAGACTGCTGCGATTCGCGTCGAAGCTCGTCTTGCAACTGCTCGATCAGCTCGATGACGCGCTCCTTGCCGATCGGCTTGACCAGATAGTCGCGAGCGCCGAGACGGAGCGCTTCTTGGGCGAATGCGAATTCCGATTTCGCCGAAATAAACACCCAGCGCACATGCGGATGCTGCGGCTTCGCCAGCTTCATTAATTCGAGTCCCGACATGCCGGGCATCATAATATCGCTCAGGACGAGATCGATCGATTCGCCGCGCAGCCGTTTGACCGCTTCGTCCGCCGAGGCGGCAAGCCAGATCCGATAGTCGGGATAGCGGGTCTGAATCGTACGCTTGATACCGCTTCTGATAACATTCTCGTCGTCTACGATCAAGATGTTCATTGCCGTGCAGCTCTCCTTCCCTGGAAGCTAGTCCGCCTGCCGCTCCATCGCGGAGCGAGGCGGAAGCGGGAGCGTAACGCGAACGGTCGTCCCTGCGCTCTGCTCGCTGTGAATGGTTAACCCGTACGAATCGCCATGCATCAGGACGAGGCGGTGATGTACGTTCGCAATGCCGATGCCCTTGCGCTTCGTGCTCGCAATCATGTGCGGCGCGTTCGGATCGGCGTCTTGCGCATGCTGGCCGAGCGCCGTCTGAAGCTGCGCGAGCGCGAACGGCTCGATGCCGACGCCGTTGTCGGCGATCGTAATGTGCAGCCGCTGCCCTTCCGCTTCCGCGTAGACGTGAAGACGGCCGGGGCGCAGCGCGGGCTCAAGGCCGTGCTTGACGGCGTTCTCGATGATCGGCTGCAGCGTCATCTTCGGAATCTGCACGTCCATAAATTCTTGTTTCACTTCGATCTGGGCCGTCAGACGATCCTCCAATCGCGCCTCGATAATCGTCAGATAATGCCGGATCAGCTCCAGCTCTTCGCCAAGCGTCGAGCCCGAGCTTTCGTTCCAATCGCTGCTGTAACGGAACATATGCGATAACGACAAGACGATTCGGGACAGCCGGTCGTTCTCTTGCTCGTCCAGCATCCAGTAAATCATGTCGAGCGTATTGTATAAAAAATGCGGATTGACCTGCGATTGCAGCGCTTGCAATTGCGCCTGCTTCTCGCGGGTCGACGACTCCTTCTCGCGGTGAATCAAATCGTCCATCCGGTATACCATGTGATTGAAGGAAGCGACAAGAATATCGATCTCCTCGTACGAGGATTTCGTATGGACGGAGCCCCGGAAGTTGCCGTTCTCGACCTGCCGCATCTCTTGTACGAGCCGCTTGAGCGGCAGCGTAATCGTGCGGGCGATGAAGCTGGCAATCGCGATCGACACGAGCAGCAGGATCGAGAGCACAAGGACGAAATAATGCTTCGTCTGATTGAACTCGACGTTCAGATCGCGATTCGGCGTCCGGCTAATAAACGTCCAGTCGGCCCTGTTCGCCATCGAGGCGACGATCAGCTCCTGCGGACGCTGGTCGAATACGATATCGTTGTCGTGAACCGTTCCGTGCAGCGACAGCAGCAGCTCCAGCGCGTCCGTGCTCGTCGGGGTGCTCGTCATGCCGATGTTAATGCCGGAGTTGGCGGCTTCGATCGCCGCTACGTGAGCCGCGGTCGTCTCCAGCGAGCTTGTTTTTTCGGATTCGTCCGCATGGAAGTTCCAAGGGACGTTCGCCGCCTCTTCCGGATCGTCGGACGCCAACAATCTTCCGTCCTCCGACAAAATAAAAGCGTCGCTGTCCGGACCGAGCCGCATATTGGTGAGCGCTGAGGTGACTTGCGCCGCATCCATCTGAATGAGCAGAACGCCGATCGGCTTATGTTCGATAAGATCGTACATTAATCGGCCGAACGCAAATACCGGGTCCTCGATCGTCTGGTCGGTCAGCGAATGCTTGAACAAGCCGAGCCAGACGATGCCGCCGTCCGACCGTTTGATGCGGTTGTACCATTCCCGGCTGGCGTAGTACGGCTCGACGGCGTTCGGATAATTGCCGTAGCTGTAAGCGGCGCCGGAATTGGTGAATACATGGATCGACACGATGTCGGTCCGGGAATAGAACAGGTTGCCGAGGATGTTCGTAATCGCGCGCTCGTTAATGATCGCGAGCGCAGGATTGTCGGTATGATTATCAATCATGCGCAGCAGCTCGGCGTTGGCGATCAGCGATTTGGACAAGCCGTTATAGCTGTCGAGCAGCAGGTCGTAGACGCGCATCGTCTGGCGAACGTTCTTCTCTGCGATCTCGGTTACCTTGTCGTGATACTGTTCGGTTGCGCGCTGATAGTACAAATAGGTGACGACGGACAACAGACCGATCATGCTGATGATGAGCAGAATGAACAATCGATTCCGGAAAGAGCGTAAGCTGCGACGAAATATGCGCAACATGAGAAAAGCACCCGCTTTTAACAAATGATGACATACACTCCCATCATACCACACTATCGAATCAAGCCGTTAATAGCGGGAGAGTGGGAAAATAAAGCAAACCTTCGAGCCCGAACGCTCGAAGGTTTGCGGGAATGGAACAGGCGAAAGAGGTTCGCGGCTAGCCTTTGACGGCCCCTGCAACCATGCCTTTCGTAATCCGTTCCGACAGAATGAAATACATGATGATGACCGGCAGTGCGCCGAGTACCAGATAGGCGCCTATCGCGCCGTAGTTGGACGAATACTGGCTGACGAAGCTGTTCACCCCGAACGGCAGCGTCTTGTACTTCGCCGAAGAGATGAACGTTGCGGCGAGAATGTACTCGTTCCAGATGTTGATGAACGTCAGGATGCATACGGTGACGATCGGCGGCACCGAAATCGGCAGAATGATGCTTCGGAACGTCCGGAATACGCTTGCGCCGTCCATATGAGCCGATTCCTCGATCTCGAGCGGAATCGTGCGCATGAAGCCGCTTAGAATAAAGACGGCGATCGGCGTCTGATACGCGATGTAAGGCAGGATGATCGACCAGCGCGTGCCCATCAGCCCGTGCGAGCCGATGTGAATGTTTTTGAAAATCATCATAATCGGCAGCAGCGTCGCCTGTACCGGAATCATCATCCCCATCAGGAAGATGAGCATGACGACCGGTCCGAGCTTCCACTTAAAGCGCGAGATCGCATAAGCGGCCATGCTGGCGAGAATAATAACGGATACCATCGTGACGACGGTGACGAATACGCTGTTATAAAGATACTGCCAATAGTTCGCTTCGATCGCCTGCTTGTAGTTGGTCCATTGCAGCGATTTCGGGAGCGCGAAGAACTGGCCGGACAATATTTCCTCGTTCGACTTGAGCGAGTACAGGAGCAGCCATAGCAAAGGATACAACTGCGTAACGAGCAGGATGCCGAGCAGCGTCAGCACCGATGCCCGAGCGATAGGTACTCGTTTGCGTGCCGGCTTGGCCGCCGCGGCCGCTGACGTAGTAAGCGCCTGATTCATAAGTCATTAACTCCTTTCGCGTTGCATTCGGTTGGAGGCTAGCCGATTCTTTTCTCGAGCTTGGCAAAAGCCGTGTTGATGATGACCGTCGCGACAAGACATACGATAACGAGAATGATGGCAATCGCGCTGCCGTAACCGAATTTCGACGACATGAACGACATGTTGTACATGTGGGTGGCGATAACGTCCGTCGCGTGAGCGGGACCGCCGCCGGTCATAACCATAATCATGTCGAAGGACTGCAACGAACCGATGAAAGCAAGAATAATCGATATTTTAAATATCGGGACGACCAGCGGGAACGTAATGTACCAATCGGCTTTGAAGCCTTCCGCTCCGTCGATCTTAGCCGCCTCGTAAATTTCCGTAGGAATGTTGGAAATACCTGTAAACTGAATGAGCAAATGGTAACCCAGGTATTGCCACAGCGCAACAAAGTAAAGGGCGTACATTGCAAAAGCCGGTTCCGTAAGCCATGAATGCGTCCAGCTATGCAGCCCGAGGCTGTCGAGCGTCTGGTTAATCATACCGCCGAGCGATGCAGGGTTATAAATGGTTTTCCACAATTGTCCAATAATAACGACCGACAAAATAACGGGTACGAAGTACGCGGAAACAAAGAAATTCGGTTTGCGAACATAGCGGTTCAAAAGCGTTGCCACAAGCAGCGCGACCGGAATCTCCAGCATAGAGAAGACGGCAAACATCAGGGTATGACGGACGGCAGGCCAGAAGATATTGTCGTGATACAACAGATTGACATAGTTGTCCAGTCCGATATACTTCTTAACGCCGATGCCGTTCCAGTTGAACGTACTCGTGTACATACTGTAGAAGATTGGAACGAACACGAGGCAGACGTACAGCAGTAGACAGGGAAGCACGAATATTGCGATTGTCCGTGCGGGCACCTTGAGCGCATTCATTAAAGCTCGCCTCCTTGAATCATCTCATGCGAATTCTTGCTGCGGGTGGGTTGATAACATAGAAGAAAGGGAGCGACAGGGCCGCTCCCTTCCGCTTGACTAGCGAACGGATCGATCAAATCCAACCGTGAAGCGAGATTATTTGTTCGAATCGTAAGCCGTTTGATGCTCTTTCGCCACTGCTGCCGCGTCGACTTTTTGTACGAACAGGTTTTGGATGCTCGTCAAGTGAACTTGCGACGTTGCAGGGTTCATCGTGTTGTCGAACGACAGGTCGCCGCCTTTAACCGCGCTTTTCAGTCCCGCCACTTCCATCTGGAGCGGGGAGTAGCCGGCTGCCGCGAAGTCGCCTTCGACTTTTTGCGCAAGCGTAACGGCATTCTTCTGCTCGAACGATACTTTAGGGAATTGCAGCATGAAATAGTTCAGGAAGTCTTTTGTTTCTTGCAGATGCTTGCTGTTGGCCGAGATTGCGAACGCCGAGCCCGGGGCAAGCATGTACTCGTCCGTGTTGCCTTTGCCGTCGACTGTAGGGAACTTGAATACGCCGAAGCCGCCGTTGGCGCCAATATCCGTCTGGTCGACTGCGCCCGTTGCCCATGTACCCATGAAGTACATAGCCGCTTTGCCCGTTTTGAACAGGTTCTCCGCCGCGTTGTAGTCCATCGACGTTGCGCCGTCTTGGAACGCGCCTGCTTGAACGAGCTGCTGGAACGCGTCTACCGCTTCCGTGAAGGCCGGATCGCTGAACGTTTTTTGACCGTCGACGACTTGCTGCAGGAAGCCAGGGCCGTTCGTGCGGAGCAGGATATTCATGAACAGGAACGAGCCGGTCCACGTATCTTTCTCGCCCATAACCATTGGCGTGACGCCTTTGTCCTTCAGAAGCTTAACGTCCGCGAGCAGCTCGTCGAACGTTGTCGGAGGAGCGGCGATGCCTGCGTCGGCAAACATCTGTTTGTTGTAGAACATAACGGCTACGTTGTTGCCGTCCGGCAGCGCGTACACGTTGTTGTTGAAGCTGTACCAGTCCAGAATGCCTTCAATGAAGGTGTCTTTCAGACCGTCCTTGTCGAGCATGTCGTTCAGCGGCGCGAACAGACCGGCGTCGACATAGTCTTTCATTTGCGCGGCCGGGTTAACGATTGTAATGTCCGGCACTTCTTTGGAAGCGGCTTGCGTTTTGAGCTTCGCTTTTTGCTGGTCGGTGTTGAGCGAGTCCAGCTCGATCTTCACGTTCGTATGTTCAGCTTGGTATTGATCGACAATTTGCTTAAGAATTTTAGCCGTCGGCGTCGAAGGGTCCGGATAAATGTTCTGGAAGGTAATCGTTACTTTCTCCGCTTTCGTCGTTCCGGAGTTCGAGCCGTTGTCCGTCGAGTTCGAGCCGTTGTCTTTCGAATCGCTGCCGCAAGCCGCGAGCGAAACCGTCAGCGCGCCTGCAAGCGCAAGGCTCATCCATTTCGTACTTTTGCGCATTGAATTGATTCCCCCTTATTTGGTGTGATTTCATTATGCCCTGTCGGCCAATCGTTCAACAATGTGGGAACTTAAGGACATAGGTTTGTATTTTTAAGGTCGTGTAGGACGGGAGGCCCGTTTAAGGGATGGATGCGGTTCTGTTCCTGTAGAATTTCATCGGATGCTCTGCGCTGTTCGTGGCGCAAAAAGGACCGGGAGAGCGTTCTCGCTCCCCCGGTCCTATGCGCGTTCTTAAGTTTGTCGATTGATCCGGGAGCGGCATTCAGTCCATCTCGTAAATGGAGCCGGTCTTGCTGGCGTACAGCTCATTGTAGACTTTGGATGCGTACGAGTCGGTCATGCCGGATATATAATCGGCGATGAAGCGTGGCCATTGCCAGTGGGTTTTATGGCGTTCGAAGCTTTCGGTCCAGTCGGGCGGCAGGATAAGTCTGCCGCGGTCCGGGTCGCGAAAGCTTTCCCACAGCCGCCGGATCATAATCTCGCTTCGCATCTGCAGCCGTTGAATGCGGAAATCCTTAATCAGCGTAACCCATGCAAGCTTCTTCAATATTTCCATCGTTCGCAGCAGCTCCAGATCCTCCGCGCCTTCGCGGACGAACGTGACGCGCTTCCAGCCCTTCGCGGGATCGTCGATAATGCCGACGCGCCCGGCGAACGTGCTCACCCAGCGGGCTTTCATCTCGCGGCGGGTACGGGACGATTCGCGCTCGCATTGAACGTAAAGCTCCTCCCATTGTTCAAGATAATCGTCCATCGCGCGTCGGCACATCGCTCTCATGTCGACCTCGTCCCAGCGCAGCGAGCCGTTGCCTTGATCGACGGTAATTTCGTGCATAAGATTGTCGACTAGCCGATCGTCCTCGAAGAACGTACGGTTCATCTGGATTTTGCCGGCGCGAATGCCGTCCTCGATATCGTGTGTCGAATAAGCGATGTCGTCGCACAAGTCCATCAACTGCGCTTCGAGCGTCGAGCACTCCTTGGGCATGGCCCATAGGTCGCGGATGTGGCTGATTCTCGTCCATTCCTCGCGGTAGACACCCTTCAGCCGGCCCGGATCGTCCAGACAGAACGGATATTTGTTGACGCCGAGCAGAACGGAGGCGGTCAGATCGAGCCCGCTGCCGCTGCCGGCCCGTTTCTCAAGAAACATTAAGATGCGGAAATTTTGCGCGTTGCCTTCATATTTCATGCCGTACTCGTCGGCGAGCAGTTGGTTCAGCACTTCTTCCCCTTTGTGGCCGAACGGGGGATGACCGAAATCGTGCGCCAGCGAAGCGCACTCGACCACGGTCGGATCAAGCAGCAGCCCCGGATGCTCGCGCTTGGCGAGAAACGGATACTGCTGGCCCAGCCGCCGCGACACTTCGCGCGCAATCTGGGACACTTCAAGCGAATGCGTCAGACGGGTGCGGTAATAATCGCCGGACCCGGCGCCGAACACTTGCGATTTGCCCTGCAGCCTGCGAAAAGCCGGGGATTGGATGAGACGGGCATAATCTCGTTCGTATTCTTCTCTCTCTTCGCTGAACGTTCCGATCGCCGGTTCGTCCAGCCGCATTTTTCGCAAGTCCATAAGGGCTTCGCCTCCTATTCCGATCCTTGCCGCGGCTCATGCATGGTCGATAATTTCCGTTGTTTATTTACTCTATGTCATTATTCATAACATTGTCAAAGGCGACCTCGCCTTAATGCCGAACGTTGGCGCTGCCCCCGTTAAGACGACGCATTCTCGAAGCTATTGTTCTAGCATGCGATGAACGGCCGAGCCGCATCCATGCCGAGCGTCTACAGCGGCAGCGATGCAATCGCCGACCGGATCGTTCGGCAAGAATGAGCGAATCGCGACTGCTCCGGAGGGGTCAGGTTCAGCTCGACCAGCTCGGCGATGCCCCGGCGCGTCAGAATGGCGGGAACGCCCGCGCAGACGCCGCGCTCGCCGTATTCGCCGTCCAGAATGGCCGATACGGCCGTAATGTTGAAATCGTCGTTCAGCATCGACCGGGCGATATGCGCGATCGCATTCGCAATGCCGTAATGGGTGGAGCCTTTATGCTGCCAGATTTCCCACCCGGCGTTGCGCGTCTTCCGCTCGATCTCGTCGAGCTTCAATCGGCTGAACCGTTGCGGGTGCTGGGCAAGGATATCCATAATCGGCTTGCCGCCGACCGTGACGTGCGACCAAGCGGCGAACTGGGATTCGCCATGCTCGCCAAGCACGTAGCCGCGCACGCTGCGCGGATCGACCGGCAAATACTCGGACAGCAGCGTTTTGAGCCGGGAGGAGTCGATTGACGTGCCGGTGCCGATGACCCGCTCGCGCGGCAGCCCCGACAGCTTCCATGCCATATAGGCGACGACGTCGACGGGATTGGCGGCTGCGACGAGCAGACCGTCGAATCCGCTGGCCATGATGCGAGGAATGATGTCCCGGTAGATTGCGAAGGAAGCGTCCGCCATGTCGAGTCTCGTATTGCCTGGCTTCGGATAAGCGCCCGCGCACAGTACGACGATATCGGCATCGCTGCAATCCGTATACGATCCGGCGAATATTTTGGTCCGGGTATAGGTGAAATCCATGCAGTGCGACAGGTCGAGCGCTTGCGCGAAGGCGCGTTCCGGCGTCCTGCCGATCAGCGCGATCTCGTCGCATATCGATTGATTGATAAGCGAATAGGCGCAGCTTGCCCCTACGTGACCGACTCCGACGATCGCTACTTTGCGCGGTTTGCTTCCCATATGCGATTCCCCGCTCTCTGGCTGCTATATGACAGTATATGAAAGGATACGGGATAGTGGTTATAGAAATGTTATTAAAAATCACACCGGTTGGACGTGCATGCACGTAGACGAACATTTTGCCGACATGAGGTGGACGAGGGCGGAAGCCAGTGTTTAAATTGAATTTACATTCGATAAGCATAATGTAAGAAGCATAGAGGTCTGCGGCGGCAGGGATGCCGCTGACGCCGGGAAGGGAGAGCGGATAAACGTATGGTTAATATATTGGTCGTCGATGACGATTCGTCGATTCGAAAGCTGGTCGGTCATTTTATGAAGGAAGCCGGGTTTATTGTCGAGGAAGCGGAGGACGGGGAAGACGCGCTTCGCCGGATGGAGTCGTTCAAGGCCGATCTGGTCATTCTCGACGTGATGATGCCGAATATGGACGGCTGGCGGCTGTGCAGCGAGCTTCGCGAGTATTACCCGGACATGCCGCTGCTGATGCTGACGGCCAAGGGGGAGACGTCGCAGAAGGTGAAGGGCTTCGAGCTGGGGACGGACGATTACGTCGTCAAGCCGTTCGATGCGGAGGAGCTGATCGCGAGGGTAAGAGCATTATTGAAACGGTATCGGATAGCGGTATCGTCGACCGTGCAGATCGGCAATGTAACGCTGAACCGCCGGACATTCGAGACGACGATTGGCGAGAGCGCCGTCGCGCTGCCTCCGAAGGAGTTCGAGCTGCTGTTCAAGCTGGCGAGCTACCCGGGACAGACGCTGCTTCGCGAGCAGTTGATCGAGACGATCTGGGGCGTCGATTTCGACGGCAACGAGCGGACGCTTGACGTTCATGTCAACCGGCTGCGCGAGCGGTTCCCGGAGACGGCTGCCGGCTTTCGTATCGCGACGGTCAGAGGTCTCGGCTATCGGATGGAGCCGGGGACGGTGCAGGAATGAAGGGGATCGAGCGGCTGCACCGTTTCCGCAAATTTCGAATCATTGGCGGGTTCAGCTTCGTTATCGTCATTGTCATGTTGACTTGGACGGGCTTATATTACGTTACGGCTTACGTCTCCGACGGCTTGAACCGCGACGACATGCGCGAAGAACTGCTCGACGATATGCGCCAAGCGGTCGAGCTGCTGGAAGCGGCCGGAGCGTCGGCATCGGCGGCGAGCGGCGGTTCCGGTGCGGGTGAAGCTGCCGGGGAGGCAAGTCCGGCAGGCGAGGACGGCGCCGCGCGGTCTGGACAGGTCGCGCGGCTGCTGCAAGCCTATGCGCATCAGAAGGGGCTTGCGCTTGCCCTGCAGCAGGCAGGAGGCGATTGGACCGTCTTCGGAGAGGGGAGCGACCGTCTGGCCGAATGGATGGGCGACGACCAGACGGCGGCTGTTGTTGAACAAGCCGACGATGACGGCAGCGGCGCCGCATCGGATGTAAAGCGTTACGCGTATCGGTGGGCGAACCCGTTCCATACCCGCGCGGCGGCATTAGAGGCCGAGGTTCGGGGGACGGGCGGAGAAGCATACCGATTCGTCGTCGGCAAGCCGCTGGCGGCGTGGAACAGCCATTATATGTACTCGTTAGCGCCGCAATTGCTGTTCATGCTGCTGCTTGTCGTCGTCTCTATCATTTCGTCGCCTTGGCAGCAGCAGATGAAGGCGCTTCAGATGATGGTGGATGCAATGAAACGAATATCGACCGGCGATTTCACCGTCGCCATCTCGCCGCACAGGCGGATGGGCGAGATGACGATTATCGCCGAGGAGCTGTCCGATATGGCGTTAGGGCTGAAAGAATTGGAGGAGACGAGGCAGCGGTTTATATCGGACGTATCGCATGAGCTGCAATCGCCGCTCACGTCGATTGGCGGCTTTGCCCGCGCTTTGCAGAACGATACGCTGCCGTCGGAGACGAGGCGAGACTATCTCGGCATGATCGAAGCCGAAAGCAAGCGGCTGTCCAAGCTTAGCGACAGCTTGTTGAAGCTGACGATGCTGGAAGCCCGCCGAGGGCTGAACGAAGTGCAGTTGAGCGAGTTTTCTCTCGACTTGCAATTGAAGCGAACGGCGCTTGCGGTAGAACCGCTGTGGCTGGCGAAGCGGCTGGAGCTGGATATCGAGGTTGCGCCGGTGACGATAACGGGTGACGAGGATGCGTTGCGGCAAGTGTGGACGAACCTGCTGCACAATGCGATCAAATTCACGCCGGAGCGCGGCACGATTCGAATCGGGCTGCGGCAGGAGCAAGGCGAGGCGATCGCTGTCGTGGCCGATACGGGGATCGGGATTGACGCCGACGATTTGACGCACGTCTTCGAGCGCTTCTACAAGGCGGACAAAGCGCGCACCAGCGCCAAAGGCGGCAGCGGTCTCGGCTTGTCCATCGCCGCTACGATCGTCCGTCAGCATGGCGGCACGATTGAGGCGGACAGCAAGCCCGGAGAGGGAACGACCTTCACGGTGAGGCTGCCGCTCCAACCGACGGCGATTCCGACCGTATCCGCTTCCGCTCCGTCGGAGCCGACGCCGACAAAGCGGAGCCTGCACGACAGGCATCGGGAGGAGATGCGGCAACGTCGCCGCGACCGCCGGAATAAGTGACGGGAGAGCAGCCAATCGTGCAGAGAGCCGGCACGATTGGCTGCTCGGCTGTCTGGACGTGGAGCGCCCGATCAGCAGAACAGCCTGCTCTATGTCGATGCGGAACCGGCACGATTTCCTCCAAACTGAGCCCGAAACGCTCCAACGCCGCTCGTCAAGCATTGAATATGAACGGCTGAAAGGGTAGGATAGGGAAGGGTGAAGTGTAAACCGATTCTCGTTCCGTACTGGAATAAACAACGTTGTCCGGCGCGCGTCCGCGCGTACATTATAAGTAAGAAGGGCGGTATTATACCCGATGAAGCCTTTTATGAACGAACAATTTCTGCTCCGCACGGAGACGGCGGTCCGTCTCTACGAGACGTATGCGAAAGACCTTCCGATTATTGACTACCACTGCCATCTAAGCCCGCAGGAAATTTACGAGAACAAAAAGTTCCGCAACCTGACGGACGCTTGGCTGTCCGGCGATCACTACAAATGGCGCGCGATGCGCGCTAACGGCATCGAGGAGCAGCTCATTACAGGCGGTGCGGACGACTACGACCGCTTCCTCGCATTCGCGCGCACGGTGCCAATGGCTATCGGCAATCCGCTGTATCATTGGTCGCATCTGGAGCTGCAACGCTACTTCGGCGTTTACGACTTGATTAACGAGCGCAATGCGCCGTCGATCTGGGAGCGCGTCAACGCGCAGCTCGGCGTCGAGGGATTCGGAGCGCGCGATTTTATCCGCAAATCGAATGTGAAGGTCATCTGCACAACGGACGATCCGATCGATTCGCTGGAATGGCATATTAAGCTGAAGCGGGACGAGACGTTCCGCGACGTACAAGTGCTGCCGTCGTTCCGCCCGGACCGTGCCATTGAAGTGAATCGCGACGGGTTCGCCGATTACGTCGGCAAGCTGGCGGCCGCAAGCGGCAAGGCGATTGCGACTTACGACGAGCTGCTGTCGGCGCTGGACGACCGGATCGAGTTCTTCCACGAAGTCGGCTGCCGCGTAGCCGATCTTGCGCTCGATGCGATGATGTACGCGGATGCGACGAAGGAAGAAGCGGCGACCGTATTCGCGGCGGCGATGCGCGGCGAGAAGGTGAGCGCCGAAGCGGAAGCGCAGTACAAAACGTTCACCCTCGTACATATCGGCAGCCGCTACGCCGAGCATGGCTGGGCGAGCCAGTTCCATATCAACGCGAATCGCAACAACAACAAGCGGGCATTCCGCGAGCTCGGACCGGATACGGGCTTCGATTCCATCAACGACAGCCCGGTCGCTTACGCGCTTACGAAGCTCCTGAGCGCGCTCGACGACAACAACAAGCTGCCGAAGACGATCCTGTACTCGCTCAATCCGAACGATTACAATGCCATCGGCACGATCATGGGCAGCTTCCAGGGCGGCGGCACGCCGGGCAAAATCCAGTTCGGCTCCGCATGGTGGTTCAACGATACGAAGGACGGCATGCTGGCGCAAATGAACGCCCTTGCGAACTTCGGCCTGCTCAGCCGCTTCGTCGGGATGCTGACCGATTCGCGCAGCTTCCTGTCTTATACGCGGCATGAATATTTCCGCCGTATACTGTGCAACCTGATCGGCCAATGGGTGGAGGACGGCGAAGTGCCGGACGACGACGAGCTGCTCGGAACGGTCGTGCGAGGCATTTGCTACGAGAACGCGAGCGAGTATTTCGGTTTCTAATCGGCCGCAATCGCGTATCGCCAGCCCGATTCCCAATGAATTGAAATTAATGGCTGGAATGCGGCTGACAGACTTATGGCGGAAGTTTGATCGTTTTTTGAACAAAATATGAACATTTCTCCCGCGGTTGTGGTATACTATAAATGTAACCACTTTCACACGAATGAGGAGCGTGTTCACCATGACGACGAAGACGACATCGATTACGAGCAGAATAACGAATGAACGCGGATTCCGGCCGCTCGTATGGATCATGACGATCGCCGCATGGGCCGCCCTGACGATTGGCGTTGTGCTGTGCCTGATGTACCTGCAGCCGTTTAACGACCGCAACTGGGGTCTGATGATCGGCATCGGCTTTCTCGTCGGCAGCGTACACATCTATGTCATCCGTACGGCGATTCATCTTGTCAACACAAGACGCGAGCAGTCGGATAACGGCAGCGACAGCATCGATCAATAACTGCAATCTTTCATTAATGTAGATGAAATGGATCAACCCCCTCGCAAGAGGGGGTTTTTTGTTGACGCAAATGTAGATAATAGTACGTGTCCCTCGACTGGAGAATACAGGAGAATCCCGCCGATTTCCGGATAAACGGAGCTCAAAGAGCCCTACATCTGCACGCGCAGGAAGGCTTCGCCTTCTCCGTGTCGATATGGTGAACTTTGTTTTACAGAATAGAGAATAATAATTGACGTATTTGCAAACAGGGGCGTAATCCGGCAATCGATCTGTTATCGTATGGTTAGCAATTGCGAACGACTCGGATAGGACCTCCGAACGGGGGCGTTCGGGTGGGATGAAGGAGATGAAGACGAACATGCGATCGAAACGAACCAAGTACGGAATCGGACTGCTGATGCTCATCATGACCGTTATGCTGTCAGGATGCAGCTCGTCGATGATGGTGATGGACCCTAAAGGTCCGGTCGGCGCAGATCAACGGGACTTGATTCTTATATCGACGATTTTGTGCGCGATCGTACTCGTGCCGGTTATCGTGCTGACGGCATGGATTGTATGGCGCTACCGGGACAAGCCGGACAATAAGGCGGCTTATATGCCGACTTGGTCGCATAACACGAAAGCCGAAATCACGTGGTGGGCGATTCCGATTGTCGTAATCGGCGTTCTGGCGATCATCACGGTCAAGTATACCTATGCGCTGGAGCCGTCCAAGCCGCTGGAATCGAAGAAAGAGCCGCTCGTCATTCAAGCGACGTCGCTTGACTGGAAATGGCTGTTCACGTATCCGGAGGAAGGCATTGCAACGGTCAACTACATTAAGATTCCCGAGGATCGGCCGATCAAGTTCCAACTGACGTCCGACGCGCCGATGAACTCGTTCTGGATTCCGCAGCTCGGCGGTCAGATGTATACGATGTCCGGCATGAACATGACGCTGTTCCTGCAAGCGGATGAGCCGGGCAGCTACTACGGCTCGGGCGCGAACTTCAGCGGTCCGAACTTCGCGGACATGCGGTTCCAGGTCGATGCGACAAGCGACGACGATTTCAATAAGTGGGTATCGGAAGTGAAATCGGGATCGACGGCGCTGACGCTGGAAGGCTACGAGAAGCTGGCGGAGCCGAGCTCGTCCGACGTGCAGACGTTCAATTCGTTCCCGGAAGGTCTGTTCGACAAGATCGTCAATAAGTATGTCGTCGGCGAGGGTCATCACCACGGCGGCGAGCAATAAGGACAAGCGGCGGCGGAGCACGCATGCTCTGCGATGAAGCCGCATAAGCAACATAAGCATACGAGCAAGCAGCACACAATTTACTATTAAACTATGGGATAACGAAAGGAGGCGGCGACTATGTGGGGGAACTTGGAAAGTTTCTCGGATTTCTTCGTAACTGGCGATCCGCTCATTCTGGGCGCGCAGGTTAGCATAGCGCTTGCCATGGTGGCGATCGTACTCGTCCTTACGATCTTTAAGAAGTGGGGATGGCTCTGGCGTGAATGGTTGACGACCGTCGACCATAAACGCGTCGGCATCATGTATATCATTGCTTCGATTATGATGTTGTTCCGCGGCGGCGTCGACGCGCTGCTCATGCGGGTTCAGCTCGCCATGCCGGATACCAACTTCCTGCATGCCGAGCACTATAATGCTATATTTACGACGCACGGCGTTATCATGATTCTGTTCATGGCGATGCCGCTCATGTTCGGTCTGTTCAACATCGCGGTGCCGCTGCAGATCGGCGCGCGTGACGTTGCTTATCCGTTCTTGAACGCGCTCAGCTTCTGGCTGTTCTTCTTCGGCGCGATGCTGTTCAACGTCTCGTTCGTCATCGGCGGCTCGCCGGATGCCGGATGGCTGGCGTATCCGCCGTTGTCGGAGCTGTCGCACAGCCCGGGCGTCGGGCAGAACTTCTACATCTGGGGCATTCAAATTTCCGGTATCGGCTCGCTCGCAACGGGTATCAACTTCGTCGTGACGATTCTGAAAATGCGCGCTCCAGGCATGAAGCTGATGAAAATGCCGATGTTCACCTGGTCGGTATTGTCCAGTTGCCTGATGATTCTGTTCGCCTTCCCGATTCTGACGGTGACGATGGCGCTCTTGTTCCTGGACCGTTTCCTGGGCGCGCACTTCTTCACGCTGGACGCGGGCGGCAACCCGATGATGTACATCAACATGATCTGGATGTGGGGACATCCGGAGGTTTATATCGTCGTCGTGCCGGCCTTCGGTATTTTCTCCGAGGTTGTAGCGACGTTCTCCCGCAAAAAATTGTTCGGCTACGCCTCGATGGTGTTCGCAATGATCGGGATCGCCATCATGTCGTTCTTCACCTGGGCCCACCACTTCTTTACGATGGGCTCGGGGGCTAACGTGAACGCCTTCTTCGCCGTATCGACGATGATTATCGCCATACCGACCGGCGTCAAAATATTCAACTGGCTGTTCACAATGTTCCGCGGCCGCATTCGGTTCACGACGCCGATGATGTGGACGATCGCATTCATTCCGTGCTTTATCGTCGGCGGGATGACGGGCGTGCTGCTCTCGGTTGCGCCGGCGGACTTCCAGTTCCATAACAGCTACTTCCTGATCGCGCATTTCCACCAAGTGCTGATCGGCGGCGTAGCGTTCGGTTATTTCGCAGGCTTGTATTACTGGTGGCCGAAAATCTTCGGCTTCGCGCTCAACGAGCATCTTGGCAAGTGGGCGTTCTGGCTCTGGAACATCGGCTTCTACATCTGCTTCATGCCGCAGTATTTCCTTGGTCTCGACGGCATGACGCGGCGTCTGTACACGTACGACTTCGACATGGGCTGGGGACCGCTCAATATGATTTCGACGGTCGGCGGTTTCTTGATGGGCGCGGGCTTCCTATTCCAAGTATGGCAAATCGCGCACAGCATCCGGTTCTTCAAACGGGCGAAGGGCGACCATTGGGACGGCCGCACGCTCGAATGGTCGATTCCATCGCCGGCGCCGCTGTATAACTTTGCAACCGAGCCGGTCGTGAAGGACGTCGACGACTGGTGGGAGACGAAGCAGAAGCTGGCGCAAGGCGAGAAGCTGCCGCCGAAGCCGGCGCTGCAGCCGATCCATATGCCGAAAAACTCGGCGATTCCGTTCATCATGTCGGTATTCTGGTTCGGCGCGGGCTTCGGTCTCGTATGGGATTGGCTCTGGATGGCGATTCCGTCGCTGGTCGGCGTAGCCGTCTGCATGATTGCCCGTTCGTTCACGTACGATGACGATTACTACATCCCGGTGGATGAGATCGAACGGACGGAAAAAGCGGCTGCGTTGAAGGAGGCGTCGATCTAATGGCAAATACAGTCTCGCATCAAGCGGGCGATCATCACGGTCACGAGCACGGGCATCACGATCCGGAATCGCTCAAAACATTAGGCTTCTGGATATTCCTGATGACGGACGTCATCATCTTCGGCTGTCTGTTCGCCGTCTATATCGTCCTACGCAACAATACGGCAGGCGGCCCGACGGCGGAAGAGCTGTTCAAAATGCCGGGCGTTATCGCCGAAACGTTCATCCTGCTGACAAGCTCGTTCACGAGCGGGCTTGCCGTGCTGATGATGCACGCCGGCAAGAAGAAAGCGCTGATCGGCTGGCTGGCCGTAACGGCGCTGCTCGGCGCGGCGTTCATCGGACTTGAGCTGTACGAGTTCGTCGAGATGGTGCACGAAGGCGCAACGATTTCGACGAGCGGCTTCCTGTCGGGCTTCTTCACGCTAGTCGGCACGCACGGCTTGCACGTCTCGATCGGCCTGATCTGGATGGTCGGCCTTATGCTTCAATTGCGCAGACGCGGCATTACGCCGGTGACGAAGCGCAAGGTCGAAGTGCTCAGCCTGTACTGGCACTTCCTCGACGTCGTATGGATTTTCGTCCTGACGGTCGTTTACTTGATGGGGGTGATGTAAGATGGCGCAATCGACGCATTCGCACGGCTCGCACGGGCACGGACAGGGTCATGGCGGCCACGAAGGCGGGCATGGCTCGCTCAAGTCTTACGTAATCGGATTTCTCCTGTCGATCGTCCTGACGATCATTCCGCTCGTCGTCGTCATGAACGATATGATGAGCAAGAATGGCACGATTGTGCTGATTCTTATCCTGGCGGTATTGCAGTTCGTCGTACAGCTATGGTTCTTCATGCATTTGAAGGAAGGCGAGAACGCGAAATGGAACATCGCCGCGCTATTGTTCGCGGTGCTGATTCTGGTCGTCGTCGTCGCCGGCTCGATCTGGATTATGACCTACAATACGGTTGCGCATTAAGCTCGGCCGCATGACAAGAAGCCGTCCCGTTCGCCTTGATCCAAGGCATTCGGGACGGCTTCTTGTCGTTGCGGCCGGCAGTTCGAAATGCAGAGGCTAGAGACTCGTCTACTTGATTACAATGGGAACAAGGGACAGGCTGTCCCGGTCGCGGTCGGCCGGAAGCGTAGGGTTGAAGAACAGGTCGCCGATCGGCAATTGGAAGTAGTCCGAGAGCTTGCGGATCGTATCCGCCCGTGGAGAGTAGCGCCCCGTCTCGATTTGCGATAGAGAGGCCCGGTCGATGCCGAGCGCGTCGGCCAATTGCTGCTGAGTTACGCCGCGAAGCTTGCGGGCCCGGGCAATGCGATTCCCGATTACGGATGGTCGAGTCATTCAAATCACCGCCAACAAAAGTAGTAATCAACATAAGTTACAAATTTGTCCATGAGATCAATATACAGCACACTGTGTTGAATTACAACACAAATGTTTTGAGTAAGTTCACATGTTTTGTTAAAATATTGTGTTTTGCGCAACCAAACAAGTAAGATGGTGTTGGGTGATTGCGATGGACAGCGAAGGGACGGATAAGAAACAGTTCGGGCTTATGATTCGCAGACTCCGATTGACCAACAACTTGTCCTTGCGGGATTTGGCGGAGAAATCCGGCATCAGTTATTCGTTTATTAGCTCCATCGAGAAGGGACGCTTCTCTCCTTCTCGGGAGACGGTTGTCGCACTCGGCCAGTCGCTGGACGGAGCCGACCTGAACGAGCTGATGATTCAAGCCGGATATGCGCCTATCTCCGGGTTCTTGAAGGAAGAGAGCGCACTATACGAACCGGAGGTGCAGTTCATTCTGCGCGCCAAGCGCGAATTGACGCCCAATGCGTTCAGGACGTTCATGCGGATCGTCGAGCAGACGAAGAAGGCACTGGAAGATGAATAAGGGTCGTTTCTCTTGGGCAGATAGCCATTGCCGAGGAGAAACGACCCTTATTGTGTTGGACTGCATTAGCCCGCAATGGGGACCGAACCGGAAGAGGAAGAGAAGAGGCTGTCGCAACGCAAGCTTCGGAATCCGGGCGTCGTCCCTGTACGATGACTTGGAATCGCTTAATTAGTGTTGTTGTTCAACACTAATGTTTCGGACGAGTTCACATCTTTTTCCAAAATATTGTGTTTCGCGAAACGAAACAAGTAAGATGGTGTTGGGTGATTGCGATGAACAGCGAAGGGACGAATAAGAAACAGTTCGGGCTTACGATTCGCAGACTCCGATTGACCAACAATTTATCTTTACGGGATTTGGCGAAGAAATCCGGTATCAGCTACTCGTTTATCGGCTCTATCGAGAGAGGGCGGTTCGCTCCTTCTCGGGAGACGGTCGTCGCGCTCGGTCAGTCATTGGACGGAGCCGACTTGAACGAGTTGATGATTCTGGCCGGATATGTCCCCGCCTCCGGCCTCGTGAGGGAAGAGAGCGTGCTATATGAACCGGAGGTGCAGTTTATTCTGCGCGCCAAGCGCGAATTGACGCCCAAAGCGTTCAAGACGTTCATGCGGATCGTCGAGCAGACGAAGAAAGCTTTGGAAGACGAATAAGGGTCGTTTCTCCCGGCGGATAGCTATCGCCGAGGAGAAACGACCCTTATTTTATCTGATGAATTAGCCGGTAACGGTAACCGATCCGGAAGCGGACGTCGCAACGTCGAGCTTCAGAATCTGATCGAAGAAGCCAATCGGCACATACAGCGTGCCTTTAAAGATCATCGGTGCGGCGTCCAACTGAATCGGCGCCATCCGGTTCACGAAATAGCTGTTCTTGTCGACCGTAACGGACGTCCATTGCGCGTCGCGCGATACTTCGGCGCTATGCGACTTGCCATCCCATGCCACCTTGAAGCCGAGCGTCTCGGCTGCTTGACGAAGCGGAAGGAGAAGCTTGCCGTTACGATCGATCGCTTGAAGCTTGACCGACGGTCCCTTCACGTCGTCCGTAATGGCGACGTAGTTGACGCCGCTTGCATAAGGCGCGATGTCGTATTGCTGGAATACGAGGTTGACGACGCCCTTCTCTACGAAAAACGCTTGATCCCGCGCGACGCCTTGGAATTGCTTCATCGCATCCGGGTAGTACGTGTCCGGGTCGGCTTGAAGCTGCTGGCGAACGGCCTGGTTCGCTTTGCCCAAGCCGCCTTGTCCAAGCGCCTGCTCCAGCGTCAGCGCGGAAGCTTCGGCTTCCGTCCGCACGTTGTACGAATCGACGCGTGTCATGCCGTGCGCGCCGCCCGTGTACACGTAGGTGCTGACGAGAATCGACAGTACGCCGTCGTTGCCGTCCGACTTGACCTCGTAGGATACGTTCAGCTCATGCTGACGGAAAGGATAATCGTCCTGCTCGGCTGACGCTTTGTCGTCTGCCGCCGGTTGTTTCATCGATTCGAGATCGGCCAGGACGCGGCTCTCGATCGTCTTGTTCAGCTCTTCTTGATACTTGGCGTCCGCCATTCCGCTGACAACCGGAATTTCGGCTTTCACGTTCATGAGATCGGCCGGATAATCAAGCTCCAGCAATTTCTTCGCAATGGCAACGGATTGAGCGTTCGGCAGCTCGGCCGAGATCGGAACGGCCGTGATCGGACCGCTGCCGGAATCAAGCTGAGCGGAGATCGGAACGATGGAGACGGGCGCTGCGCCGCCGGCGTTTTGCGCCGATGCGAGCGGAGCGGAGACTGCGAGCAGGCAGGCGCCTGCCGCGGCGAGAGTGAGCATTTTGAACGGCGATTTTGTCATGATGGACCTCCTGGCGTTTTTACTGGATGTATGGTGTTGCTGACATGGCTATAGACGATCAGAAGCTTACGAAAGTTACAGGTTTATCGAATTTGTTCAACGGAAATTCGTGCTTGATGGGATTGGAATCATACAGCCGGACGACGGCGCGGAATTGTACTCGAATAGGATCGAACGAACGATAACGATATTGAACCTTGAAGGGGAGGGAAGCCTATGTTGAGCGAAGCGACCAATCGCCGCGATCAAATCGACCGTTCCGGTATTGGCGGTGCATGGCCAAGCGATTAAGGAGCATTTCTATTAAAGGCTGTTCAGCCGTCATCCGGAACAACGTCCCCGGTTCCCTCTGCCGGAACAGCGCTTCGCCGCGATGCGGCAGCATTCGCCGACGCCTTCTCCAATAAGCGTATCATATGGCGGGCGGGCGGGCGGGTGGCTGGCGTTCGGCGTCACGCTCTATTTTAGATAAACCATTGACTTGAACTAATTCTAAATTTATAATAATTATAAATAAATAATAAAAACAAGCGGATTCGGCAAAGGTCTCGATTACGATCGTATTTCACGATAAAGAGGATGACCGATATGAAACTCAATTTGACGACTCAGCGGAGGGCCGTGCTGGACATCGTCCAGAAGGCTCACGATCATCCGACGGCGGCTGACGTTATGGACCGGCTTCGCGCCCAAGGCCATCTGTTCGCTTACGGCACGGTATACAATTCGCTGCGGTATTTGACGGAGGCCGGACTGGTCAAGGAATTGAAGCTGGGGGAATCGGCTTCGCGCTACGACGGCAGAATGGAGGATCACCATCATATCGTATGCGTCCGCTGCGGGCGCGTCGACGAGGTAACGACACCATTGCCGACGGAGTGGCTCGCCAGAGCCGCGCAGGAAACCCATTATCACGTACATCACGCGTCCGTGGTGCTCGAAGGAGTGTGTGAGGCATGTTCGGTTCAGCAAGAGCAGTGAACGATAATCGATCCGTCAACCGCCGCCGTATTATGATCGTCAGCGGCCGGCCCGTGCCCATGCAGGAGGCGGTTAGCCTGCTGATCGACGACGGCTTCGACGTATTCTTGACGCATCGGCTTCCGGAGTCCGAATTCGTTGCCCAGTTGGCGCCGGATTTGCTGATCTTCGACTTGACGGGGGAGGAGCGCTCCGTTCCGGCCGTGCTTTCCGAGTCCGGCCGGTTATGCGGGCCGATTGGCATCGCCCTGTCGCGCGTGCTGTATCTCGTGACGGAGCAGACGCTGGAGCAATGGCTGGCGGAAGGGGCGGCGGACGAGATGCTGCTCTGGCCGGGCAGCGCCGCGGAAGTGCTCCTCCATGCAAGGCGCATCGTTCGCAAAGCGGCTGACGATCAAAGCTCCGCGCAAGATGCGAATGCGGGGACGGGCGTAACGCGGTTCAAGGACTTGCTGATCGATACCGGCAGAATGACCGTATATCGGGACAATCGCGAGCTGCGGTTGACGAGAACGGAGTACGAGCTGCTGCTGGCGCTGCTTGGCGCGGAAGGCAGCGTGCTGACGCGCGAGGCGATTACGGAGCGAATCTGGGGCTGCTCCCTGTTCGGCGGCAGCAATACGGTCGACGTCCATGTGAAGACGCTGCGCAAGAAGCTTGGCGACAACGCCATTTTTCCGAAATATGTGGCGACGGTGCGCGGAGCGGGCTACCGGCTCGCGGACGAGCGCCCTTCGCATCGTGCGGGTTATGCCGCTCCTTTGAAGACGAGCGCTTATTCGGGCTAACTCGTATTATTGGCTTTTGACCGGCTTGGCTTTATCATCCGATCTTCATATAACGCTTAACGGGAGCTCATGCAAGAGCCCGTCACAGACGGTTATTTTGCTCGCCAAGGGTTTAATTTCCGATTAAGAGTCTCGCACGGACGCCTAATCCAAAGCCAACGTTACTTTTCAGCACCAAACGAGTGATTAAACGACCTTGTGGAGCATTTATTCGAATGCATGCGAGGCCTCGAACGAAATAAGCGCCTCTCAGGGGTGCTTATTTCATTTCGTTCGCAGGCGGTTTGAGCAAAACGTTCTCTTGATAGCCTTGTAAGCGCCTCTCAGGGCGCTTATTTTGTTGTTCTCGGGCTGTCGAGGCTTTCTCGTCGGTCTGCGCATATGCAAGATGCAGCCCTCCTTCTATACTCGCAATCGATTAGGTCGTATTCCCATGAATTCGGATGAATAAGCGGCATATTCGATGCATAACCGTTAGCTAGGGCGAGAGGAGAAGATAACAATGGGCGAACAGCATTTGACGACGAATCAAGGGGCGCCAGTCGACAATCGGAACAGCCGGGCGGCGGGACAGCGCGAGCCGGCTCTGACAGAGACGAACCATCTGGTCGAGCAGCCGGAGCCGTTCGACCGGGACCGTATTGCAGAGCGCGTTGTCCATACAAGAGGAGCGGGCGCGCGCGGCGTGTTCGTTGCCGAACGCTCGATGGCGGCGCATACGAAAGCTCATTTTGTCCAAAATGCAGGTCAAGAGACGCCCGTATTCGTCCGGTTCTCGACGGTTATTCGCGGGCAGGACTCGCGGGAGACGATACGCGAGCCGCGCGGCTTCGCGGTGAAGTTCTATACGCAGGAAGGCCACTACGATATCGTCGGCAGCCACCTGCCGGTGTTCGATGTCCGAGATGCGATCAAGCTCCCCGATAAGGCGCGCACGCTTGCGTCTTCGCCGGATACGAGCTTGCGGACGCCGTCGCGTTACTGGGAGTTTATGACGCTGTCGCCGGAGTCGACGCATCTGCTCGCCTGGCTGTTCTCCAACGACGGTACGCCGGCCAATTACCGGCAGATGAACGGCTTCGGCGTCTATGCGGTCCAATGGATCAATGCCGAAGGCAAGTCGACTTACGTCAAATATCATTGGAAATCGAAGCAGGGGGTCGTCAACTTCACGGCGGCCGAAGCGGCCGGGACGCAGGCGCGCGATGGCAACCACGCGATTCGCGATCTGTATGCGGCGATCGAGCTGGGCAGCTTCCCGCAATGGGAGCTGTATGTGCAACTGCTGCCGCCCGAAGCGGGCGATGCGCTGCCGTTCGATCCGCTCGACGCGACGAAGACGTGGCCGGAGGATCGGCTTCCGCCCGTGAAGATCGGAACGATGACGCTGAACTGGAACCCGATCAGCTACTTCACCGAGGTTGAGCGGTCCGTATTCGCGCCGGATACGCTCGTTCCGGGCATTGGGCTGCCCGAAGCGAGGCTGCCGAAGGGCGAGAAGACGGACGACTTCTCGCAAGCCGGCGAACGTTACCGGACGCTGCCGGAGGCGGAGCGCGACGGGCTCGTTCGCAACCTGATCGGGGAGCTGCGGCAGGTCCCGCAGCAGACGCAGCTTCGCGCCGCGTGCAACTTCTTCCGTGCCGACGTTCAATTCGGCCTTCGGCTCGCCGAAGGGCTCGGCATCGATCTCGGCGAGTACATGCAGCGCAGCCAGTAGACGCGCCTCTCCCATCCCAAGCCCCTGTCTCCGCAGATGAATGGCGGAGGCGGGGGCTTTGCGCTGCGCGGCGGGGGCGAAGCGGCGGCTATGAAGCGAACGAGCCATTGCTTATGGGCGGCGGCCGGCTTGCATTCCCCGGCGTTTCCGGAGCCTTGGAATGCGGTTAATGGATCAAGGAAGGCGGCCGAGCCGCCGACCCCGCGATTCTCGCAACGCGATATCATCATGAAATATCGCCCGGCAAGCTAGAAGTTTACTTGGAATCGTGGAGGATTTTGTAAATTAATGACGAATGTTAAAAGGGTTTGTTGTAGACGGCAAGATTGCTTTAAGGTACAAGCTTTCCTGCAACCATGTCATGAAAGGATGTTTACAGCTCTGTGAAAGGTTTATTCAACAAGCCGTGGAGGCTGCTGCTGGCGGTTGCGCTGCTCTCCGCGACGTGGACGATGGGGTCGCCCAAGATGGCGCAAGCCGATGCCGGACAACCGCAGACGGCGAATCGGACGAAGCAGGATATCGTAGCCAAATGGATGCAGTACCGCCCGATGGAGACAGGCGGCAACTATATGGCGGCGGACCGGATCTACGAGATCGCGCCCCGCATTACGCCTCCTTATTCTGCCGGCAAGATTAAGCAAGCTTACATTGAAGACGGCTTGAACGCCGCCAATTTTGTTCGGTACTTGGCCGGTCTGCCCGACGATTTGACCGCCGATTGGTCGCTGGAGCAGCAGGAGCAGACGGCTGCGCTGGTCAATGCGGTCAATAACGAGCTGACGCACTATCCGTCGAAGCCGGCGGAGATGGACGGCGAACTGTTCAATCTCGGCAACGCGGGCACTCGTTCGAGCAATTTGTTTATGGGCAGCCGCACTTTTTACGATAACGTATTGGGTTATATGTCGGACAGCGATTCGACGAATATCGACCGGCTCGGGCATCGGCGCTGGATTCTGAATCCGGCGATGCAGAAGACGATGTTCGGCATGGTGTACGCTTCGCCTCAGCAGGGCGGATACTCCGCGCCGTACGCCGCCATGTACGCGTTCAATCGGACTCGCAGCGGCGAGGTGAGCTACGATTACGTGGCGTGGCCGTCGGCGGGCTATTTTCCCCAAGAGGTGTTCGCAGGCGGCGACGCGTGGTCCGTATCGCTTAACCCGAGCCGTTACGACCGCAGCCGGACGAGCGACATTAAAGTCGAGCTGAAGCGGGAGCGGGACGGTCGCGTATGGTCGTTCGACGAGAGCAGCACAGATAAGTCGGGCCGTTATTTCAACGTCGAGACGAGCGGCTACGGCGTTCCTTTCGCGGTCATTTTCCGCCCGGACGACATAGGGAGTTATGCAGACGGGGATACGTACTCGGTCCGGATTACCGGCTTGTACGCCGTTGGCGGGCAAGAGACGGAGGCCGAATTCCAGACGAGCTTCTTCCGGTTGCTTTCGGCGTCGATCGCGCGTTACCCGATTCAATTGAATAAAGGAGAGACGCTCCAGCTTGGCCTTCGGGCCGGGGCGCAGACGAGCGGCAACACGTTCCTGAGCAGCGATAAGTCCGTCGCGACAGTGGACGGGAATGGTCAAGTGAAAGGAATCGGCGTCGGCAGCGCGGTCGTGTCGATCGACGATTATATGGGAAGCGGCAGCAGCGTGTACATTGAAGTTCGGGAACGGAGCGAGAAAGTAAGCAAATGGGCGGCTGCCGATTATGCGGCGGCCAAAGGCAACGGTCTCGTCGACGCGAGCTACGATCATTCGTACCAGAAGCCGATTACAAGATACGACTTCACCTGCCTCGCGGTGCAGATGCTGGAGACGGCCGTCGGCCGCAATCTGTATGCGGAGGACGTCGGCTACGGCAACTCGCCGTTCCGCGACGTTGACGACTGGCGCGTGACGCTGGCGAACAAGCTAGGCATTATCCAGGGAACGTCGGCGAATAAATTCGCCGCGTACGATACGATTACGCGCGAGCAGGCGGCGACGCTGCTGCTGAACCTGTACAATGCCGTCGGCAAGCTGAAGGGCGATGCGGCGTCTTCCCAATCGGCTTCGAATGCGCCGAGGTTCGCGGACGACGGCAGCATTGCGGCGTGGGCGAAGGACAACGTCTACAAGGCGGCCGCGCTGTCGCTGATGAAAGGAACGGGCTCGGGCCGGTTCACGCCGAAGGGCAAGCTGACGGTGGAGCAGACGTTCGTTATTTTGCAAAATGTATTCGGCGTCATAGAAGCGAAGTAGCTCCGCTTCGGCGGATGTGCGGCGCGCGCGCCCGTTGGGTCGCGCGCATTGCTGCCTCGTCCGGCTTATTCCCGCCAGGTTACTTGCGATGCGCGAATTTTTCAAGTAGGATGAAAATATTAATAGAGTTCGGATTCGGGCAAGAATGCGGCGGGAGGAGAGGCGAGCGATGCAGACATCGGCACAGTTGATACAATACGGTTCATTGTTTATGTCCATCGTGGCGGGGGCCGCCGTTATTGCGGTCAGAATGAAGGCTGCCAACAAGCCGACGTCGCTTCGCAAAATTGTGATGCCGCCGGTCGGCATGTCGACCGGCTTTCTCATGTTCGTCTCTCCGTTGACGCATGTCTCGCTCCTGTGGGCGTTGACCGCGCTGGCGGCAGGCGTTCTGCTGTTCGCTCCGCCGCTTATTGCGACATCGCATTTCGAACGGGTAGGAGACCATATTTTTTTGCGGCGCTCCCGCCTGTTTATTTATATCATTATCGGCCTGTTCGTCGTCCGTATCGCATTGCACGACATTGTCGAGCGGTATGTCACCGTTCCGCAGACGGGGGCGCTGTTCTTCCTGCTCGCATTCGGTATGCTGGTGCCTTGGCGGCTGGCTATGCTGCTTCGGTATCGGCGGTTGACGACGGCGGTCGGCGGCGCTTGAACGGAGACGACATCACGTAACGCAATAAAGGCATCTCGGCCGCGCTTTGGCGCGACGGGATGTCTTTATTGCGTTACGAGCGATTCGACCTTGCCGCTTTCGCACTTGGCAAGCAGCGGGTACAGGAAGGACGGCGCGCCGGTCGCGCCGGTCGGATTGACAGGCCGGAGGCGAGTATGCTATCGTTAATACATAAAGATTGCATACAATTTAATTTGAGGCTTTGTAATTGCGGCGGAGGAGGAAGACGGAACGTGACGGATTATCCGGTCCAATTAAAGCTTGAGCATCAGCTTTGTTTTGCCTTATATGCTTGTTCTCGCGAGATGACGAAGCTGTACCGGCCTTATCTGGACGAACTCGGCCTTACGTACACGCAATACGTGACGATGCTCGTGCTCTGGGAGCGGGATAACGTAAGCGTGAAGCGGTTGGGGGAAGAGCTTCTGCTCGATTCGGGCACGTTGACGCCGCTGCTCAAGAAGCTGGAGGCGACGGGGCTTATTACGCGCACCAGAGATGCGAAGGATGAGCGGAGCGTGCTCGTACAACTGACGGAGCAAGGCAGGACGCTTCGGGATCGGGCGGCGGACATTCCGGAGAAAGTGTTCTGTCAGACGGGATTGTCGCTGGAGGAAGGAAGCCGGCTGCGGGAGAAGCTGCAGCAGCTTGTTCGGGAAATGCAGGAGACGTAAGACGTAAGCAAGGCTGCGGACAACGGCGGAATTGAAGCGGGCCGGCTTAAGGGCGGCCCGTATGGTGACGATATTAAATATTTGGAGGAATCGAACATGAGCGTATACGATTACACCGTCAACAATGCGAAGGGCGAACCGGTCAGTCTGTCGGCTTACAAGGGCAAGGTGCTGGTCATCGTCAACACGGCGAGCCAATGCGGTCTGACGCCGCAATATGAAGGGCTTCAAGCGCTGTATGAGCAATATGCGCCGCAAGGACTTGAAATTCTCGGCTTCCCGTGCAACCAGTTCGCGGAGCAGGAGCCGGGCACGAACGAAGAGATTCAATCGTTCTGCAAGCTGAATTACGGCGTGACGTTCCCGCTTTTCGAGAAATGCGACGTGCGCGGCGAGACGGCAATTCCGCTGTTCCGCTACTTGTCGGATGCGGCGCCGATCGAAGCGCCGGAGGGAGAAGCGCAGGACAACGATCCGAAGTGGAACTTTACGAAGTTCGTCGTCGACCGGGAAGGCGGCGTCGCTGCCCGATTCGAGCCAAGAGAGACGCCGGCCTCTATGGAAGCGAAGCTGGCGGAACTATTAAAGTAATCGCGCCGTTCGGCGGGTTGCCGGACCGAGTCCGGGCGGGTGGAAGCGCGGATGCGGATGGCGGGTGCCATTGCCGCATCGCCGCTTACGGACCGCTGGGGTAGCGGGGAAAACGCATTGCGGTAGAATAATTGAGAAGGCTGTCGAGAGCATATCTCGGCAGCCTTTTTTGGCGTGGAGGAACGGGGTCGTGACGGGGTTGACGGGCGAAGGGAGCAAGGAGCGGACAGGGCGAGACGGAGCGGGGCGGGTAAGGAGGGACAAATTAAGGGAAGCAAGCGCAGCAGGACAGGGGAAAAGCGGGGAGAGTGAGCGGGGCAGGGTAAGGATGCGACGAAGTGCGAGATGGCGCGGGGCAGGCAAGGATGCAATGAAATGCGAGATAAAGCAGGGCAGGCAAGGAGAGACGAATTAAGGGGGACAAGTGCGGCAGGACAGGCGAGAGGAGGGCGGGCGAGTGCTAGGATGCGGCGAAGTGTGAGATGGCGCGGGGCAGGTAAGGATGCAATGAAATGCGAGATGAAGCAGGGCAGGCAAGGAGGGACAAATTAGGGAAGCAAGCGCAGCAGGACAGGTGAGATAAAGCGGGGCAAGCAGGCGGTGGCAAAGGCGAGGCGGGGTGAGGAGAGTGAACGGGGGCGGGCGAAGGTATAGCGAGGCAACTCGGAAACAAGAGACTCTGCAGGACCGCTAATCTGATCGCTATCCCTTTGCAGCTAGAGTAAGCGTTTGCCAACGTCTCTTGTAGCCGAATGCCGCTATCGAAACCGTTGTGAGAGGTAATGCAGGGGCTTATCTGGGGCGCTTAAATGTCTGAAAAATGGGAGCAGCAGGTCATAAGAGACCACTAGGGACGCTTGTTGCGGGAGAGGCGTCCTCGTATCGGGTTAACGGACAACCAATCGGGGTTTCCAACCTAATCGGCGGAGGGCGCTACGTCTCCCACCAGAGCACCGACGCAGTCGTGGAGAGAACGCCTGCGACCGATAGCGCGGCGCTGATGTTCATCGTATAAATCTGGTTGGGCGGCACGACCAGGCTGCCCTGGAACGGCAACTCGAACAGCCCCGGATTAATGGCATAAGACATAAAGGAAGCGGCGCCCGACGGGGCGGACGTCGAGGATCGCGCCGTCATGCTGCTTGTGGCGGCGCTGCCGAACTTGGCGTTGAACGGGGTAACAGCGGTGGGCGATGTCAGAGTTCCGCCCCGATAAAGCGTTACGCTGGCGCTGAAGCTGGAAAGCAAGTTTAGCGACACGTTGACGCCGCCGACGATGTCGGTTATGTACATCGTGCGTCCGCTTCCGGACGGATTGCTGACCTGCAGCGTAATGTTGATCGTACCGCCAAGCAGGCCGAGGCTGGAGGAGTTCGAAGCGCTCGCGATAAACGTTCTGTCGTTCACTGCGGCGTTCGTCTCCGGCGGCGCAACGATGCCCGGCTGAATGTAGCTATTCTTCAGCCTTCCATAGAACGAACTGTTCGATTGATCGAATATAAAATGATTGGGCATCTCTCATCCTCTCCTTTCATCCCGCGAGCGGCGTCATGTCTGGCTGACGGGGCTTATGCTTCCCACCACATCAAATTAAGTGAGGCCGTAAGGCTCCCCGTGCCTGCCGTTACGGTGAGCGTCTGGTTGGCGGGCACGATGATTGCGCCGCTCAAGTCAATGACATATAAATCCGTCGTCATTGCGGTAAAGAATAAAGCCGGGCTGCCGCCGAGCGTGCCGGTATTTTGCCTTGCCGCGGCCACGCTTGTCGTCGAGCTGCCGAAGTAAGCGTTGAACGGCGTCGGCGTCGTGCCCCCCGTAATCGTCCCGCCGGAGTAAGCGTTCAGCGTAATCGAGTTGGATGCGCCGCCGGCGATGCGGGATATATAGAGCGTTCGGCCGCTGGCGTTCGGATTGGATATTTGCAGCAGCAGACTGGCCCCGGACCCGACGCTGACATTGCCCGTCGAAAGGCAAAACAAGCGCTGGTTGGCCGCTGCGTCATATTCCGAGGGCGCGAAAATGCCGGGCGCGGCATACCCGTTGTTCGCCATCATGTAGACGGGACTGTTCTCGTTATTGAATACGGAATAGTTGGTCATGCTCGATTGCGCTCCTTTCCCGCGGGCATAAGCCGCCGGGCGGAATGCGGCAGGCCGGCAGCGCCCGCCGCGTGTACAAGTCCGCCAAGTTATACTATGCGAGAGGAAGCGGCCGGTTGAGGGCGCTTGTCCTTCCCGCAAACACGATTCCGCGGAGGAGGGGGGAGACAAACGCCGTTGCCATGCGGAGGAGGGGCACATACATTATCGAAGTATGGACGTCGAGGGGAAGATGATATGACGAGTGCACGAAGCTGTGGCTGCAAGAAGGAGAGGACGTCTTATCTCTCCCCTGGATGCCAGCGCAAAAAATGCAGCCGGCCCCGAAAGCGAAGCTGCAAACGGCGACCCGTCCGCAACCTGTTCGTCGAGCGGGTATACAGGGGGGTTCGGACGACGGATGAGCTTACGCCGCTGCCGGCGCAGATTACCTCCCATTTGGGAATGTACTCCTACGCGATCATTAACAAAGGCAGCGCTCCCGCGGTTGTGCAGGTTCAAGTCGGACCGGACGGAGAACATTTCGCCACCGATGTGGAGGAGGCTGTGCCGCCGGGGGAGACGCGCGTGGTTGCCGTTGCAAGATTTTTGCGCTTCACAAGGCTCACAGTCCGATCTAAACATGCGGAACAGCCGACGACGCTGACCGTTTATTTTCAGGCGCAGGCGCTTCGATGAAGCTTCCCGGACGATCCGTCGGATTTTATGGTAAAGGTGATGAGAAATGCCGAACTTTTCATCGTTTAACCCGAACCCGGACAATTTGCGTACGCTTATTTTCGGGCAGGATGCGACGTTGGAGCCGCAGCCGCTGGCTACGGATCCGAGCGGGGTTTTGTTAAGCGTCATTATGGACGGTACGATCAGCAACATTACGATCGACAGCGCCACGATTACGACGGGAACAATCGAAAGCGTAATGGGAGCGACGATTACAGCAGGAACGATCAACAGCGTGCTGGGAGCGACGATTACAGCAGGGACGATTGACAGCGTGCTGGGAGCGACGATTACAGCAGGGACGATTGACAGCGTGCTGGGAGCGACGATCACGGCAGGGACGATCGACAGCGTGCTGGGAGCGACGATCACGGCAGGGACGATTGACAGCGTGCTGGGAGCGACGATTACAGCAGGGACGATCGACAGCGTGCTGGGAGCGACGATTACAGCAGGGACGATTGACAGCGTGCTGGGAGCGACGATCACGGCAGGGACGATCGACAGCGTGCTGGGAGCGACGATTACAGCGGGAACGATCAACAG